>Ga0070741_10000917_pt1 | contig 97387 bp, 78 predicted proteins | sample Coa_R1_4_FD_66440 | JGI IMG/M metagenome (GOLD analysis project Ga0070741, IMG submission 66440) | Surface soil microbial communities from Centralia Pennsylvania, which are recovering from an underground coalmine fire - Coalmine... | ecosystem: Environmental > Terrestrial > Soil > Unclassified ... | reverse complement strand
CCACTGCGGTGCTAACCTTCTTCATTGCCGGTCTCCTTTTTATCTGTGCCTTGAGCACGTCGATAACTTGGGAGCGTACAGCATCCCATCCGGAGACCGGCCTTCTCATCCCATCTGTTTTCGGAAGTTATCGCTTCCCCGCATCAGGGAGAGGACGCCACAGATTCCCCTACTTTTGCAAGCGACGTTTTAATTAGGACTGAGCTTGAAGATCGTTCCGCTGTCGGAAGCGCCGCCCCCAGTGGTGGTACCGTAGAGGTTTCCCGCCTTGTCCCGGATCAAACCTGCTTCTGGACATCTCCCGTCCGTAGCCCCCCCAGCGAAGCTGTGCAACACGGTCTCCCTGCCGGTCATTGTATCCAGCTTGAACACAGTTCCGTTGTTGGAGGCGCCGCCAGCTTGGGTAGTGCCATAGAGGTTGCCGGCCCTGTCCAGGATCAAACCTGCGAAGGAACTTGCCCCGTCGGTCGGCTCCCCAGCGAAGCTATGCAATACCGTAAACTTTCCGATCGCATCCAGCCTAAACACCGTTCCGAAGCCGAAAGCGCCTCCCAGGTACGTGGTGCCGTAGAGGGTACCGGCGTTGTCGTGAACCAAGCCACCGACCGGAGTAATCCCGTCCTGACCCCCAACAAAGCTATACAGTACGGTCTCCTTTCCAGTCGGGTCCAGCTTGAACACAGTTCCGTTGTTGAAAGTACCGCCAGCCTGAGTGCTACCGTACAGGTTGCCCGATTTATCTCGCACCAAATCGCCAGCCGGAATTGAGCCATCGGGCGTTCCTGCGAAGCTATATAGCACGGACTCCACACCGTTTGTATCCAGCTTATACACAGTCCCGTTGTTGGATTTCCCCCCAACTAGGGTTGTACCATACAGGTTGCCGGCCCTGTCCCGGATCAAATCAGCGGACGGAGCAGATCCGTCGGTGGGCGGCCCAGCGAAGCCATACAACACCATCTCGTTGCCGTTTGTATCCACCTTATAGACAGTTCCGTTGTTGGATTCGCCGCCCAATACGGTAGGACCGTAAAGGTTTCCCGCTGCGTCCCGACCCAATCCTCCGCGGGGACCGTTCCCGTCCCCGCTCCCACCGTCGAAGCTGTACAGCACGTTTTCCACGCCGGATGCATCAAGCCTAAACACCGTTCCGTCATCGAAGGCGCCACCAAATACGGTGGTGCCGTAGAAGTTTCCCGCTGCGTCTCGGCTTAAACCGGCGATCGGAGATCTCCCGTCAGTACCGCCGTTGAAGGAGTACAGCAGAGTTAGGATTTGGGCGTGTGCCGAGAGAGCCGCAAAGATGATGTAAAGAACTACGACTATCGCCAAGGCAAAGTTTGCCGACCTCAGGCGAGTGGTTACGTTCCAATAACCGAAGAACATATTTCATCCCCTTTCCTCTGACCCAGGACGATCACGCATTGCCCCTTATCAATCTTCCGGCACATCAATAGTCGTGAAGGTCAAAATTCACAACTCTGATCGTTTGTCCGAATGACGTTGAGACGGATACGATGACGACCCAAATCAGACAACTGCGGAAAGACTCATACCGACTCCGTCAGCACCCGGCATTATGCTGGTGTACCGCCAAGAGGTCAATTGTCGATAAATCGCGGTTTCACTCACGGTCGAAGTCGGAGCATAATGCTGGAAGATGAGCCGTCCCACACCCCTTGTTTTCTTTTCAATTTGCGCGGCGGTCGATTTCGTTTTCGGCTGTATTAAGTGGCATTCGTTTGTTGGGGGCATTGGTGCTGTATTCGGTGGGCTGCCACTGACTGCTTTATTTTTCTTTCTTTTCAGGGCCAGCGCAAACGAGGATGAAACCGATCACAGTGACGATGACCATTCGGGAGATATGGCAAACCTAGTCCCGTGAAATATTGATAATTGGCGAAACATCGCGTTTACACTCACGATCCGTGTTCCTCGGGGCAGAGTCCTATTCCCTTCACGATTTAATTCCCGTTCTTTAGCCATCCCGTCGCTTGTCATGGGGTGTTCCCTCCTTTTTGGTGGCACTACCTCTCATCGACTGGGCCCCCTGCCCCCATACTTCCAGCGATCAAGGCTTTGCCGCCATCCGACACCTGGTGTTGCGGTAACGTTATCGCATAAAAGCAACGGTTTACTGCGTTCTGCCAACCCGTCCGCGTGGGAACAGTAACCGTTTCTAACCGCTCCGAACGCTACTCGGTGTCCCGAAAATGGCTCGTAAGTTCTTGATATTCCATCTCCGGGAGCCTTGACACGGTAGAGGTCAGGAGTTCGAGTCTCCTCGTGCCTACCATTCTTTTCTTCCACTTGCGGTAGTCACGCAATTCCTCTGTGGTGGCGCATTTTCGGCTGGCTTCGTGATTGTCGCGCCAGCGCTCGACCTTAAAACTACAAATCCAGGGCACTTCTCGCGCCTGAGGCTCCGCACCCAGGACAGCTATGCAACTCCAGCACGACGCCTCCGAAGATGGAATCCAGCGGCGTGGCCGCCGATTCAGCGCGCAAGATTTTATCAGCGTGGTGGTTCATCTCGGCGCCGCAGTGCGGGCATTTCATCTTTTCACGTGAGGGCATTTTAGTTTCCTAGGCAGCCACGTTCTCTCGTCCGTAGCGGAGAGTCTTTCCCATCCAAATCAGTTCCTTCAAAAATTTGTCGATACGACGAATGTAGGAAGCGTCGGTGAGTTCTCCGTTGGAGTCGAAGGAATTCTGCACTGAAGAAAAGTTCACGTCCCAGAAGATGGTGACCAGCCCGAGTTCGCGCATGACCGGGAGCAGGTTCTGAATGACACGCGTGCCTCCAAAAGGTCCGGAGGAAACTCCGACGATGCCGACGGCCTTGTGGATGTACTCCTTCAGGCAGCTGTCAAGAACGTGCTTCAGCAGGCCACTGTAGCCATGATTGTATTCCGGGGCCACGATCACGATCGCGTCGGCTTGGTCCATCCTGGTGGAAAACGTGCTGTCCTTGATGGCCTCGCCGGCGTCATTGGTCGGCAACGGCATGGTGGCTATGTCGATGAGTTCTGTTGCGACATCAGGGCGCTTCGCAAGTTCTTGAGTGACGACTCTTGCGACGTGAGCGCTCATGCGGCCCTGGCGCGTGGTGCCGAGAATGACCGGAATGTTGAGGGGACGCACTGACATTGCTTCTCCTTAGGATGCGGCAACCTGTTTGCTCTTATGGATCCCAGACTGAACCGGAGCGCTGCTTTTGGCTTCCGGCCGCACCGCATGAATGTCTTCGACCGTGGCCCGCAGGATCTCGGCCAAGCTCCAGGCCTGTGCGATACAGCCGACCGGCCGATGCGGAGCGTCTCCGTCGAATATTTCCGAGATGTGCCCCAAACCTGCTTCACTGAGGTGCGCCTTTAACGGCGACAGCCAGGCCGCAGCCTGTTCTCGTGAGGTCTTGCTTCCTTCATTCACCCTTATGTACGCGGTGATGAACGGACCCATCAGCCAGGGCCAGACGGTTCCCTGATGATAAGCGCCGTCGCGACTGAACTGATCTCCGGTGTAGCGGCCACGATAGTTGGGATCGGCCGGCGAAAGGCTACGCAGTCCGTAGGGAGTCAGAAGATGTTGTTGCACGGTGTTGACGACCTGCCGGGCGCGTTCGGGGCTCAGCATGGTATGGGGCAAGCTCACGGCCAAAATCTGGTTGGGGCGGATACTTGGATCGGGTGGTCCGCCATTCACGACGTCATGCAAGCAGCCGAGCTTCTCGTTCCACAGCAGGCGATTGAAACTCCACTTGGTGAGCGCGGCCATGTTGTCGAATTTCTTGCGCGCGGGTTCGTCGCCCAGCCGTGAAGCGATGGTTCCCATGATGCAGAGCGCGTTGTACCAGAGCGCCTGAATCTCCACAGCTTTGCCCGTGCGTGGCGTGACGACCCAATCTCCGACCTTAGCATCCATCCAGGTGAGTTGTACGCCGGGCGCTCCGGAACTGAGCAGTCCATTTTCTTCCAGCTTGATACCGAAGCGAGTGCCGCGGATGTGCCATGAAATGATGTCGGTCAACACTGCATACAGTTCGTTCTCGATGAACGTGAGATCCCCGGTGTATGCCAGAAATGCGCGGACCGCCTCAAAGAACCACAACGTTGCGTCCACCGTGTTGTACTCGGGGGTCTCGCCGGCGTCGGGAAAACGATTCGGCAGCATGCCCTGGTCCACGTGCTGGGCAAAAGCACGGAGTATCCTGCGGGCGACGTCGAAACGGCCTGTGGGGAGCGTCAGTCCGGGAAGGGAAATCATCGTGTCCCGACCCCAATCGGCAAACCAATGATAGCCGGCGATCACGCTCTTCTGATTGCCGCGCGAAACGATGTATTGGTCAGTGGCCGAGGACAGCGATCTGACAAATTCGTCGTCCACCGGAGAGCGCTGGGCCCCTTCCCTTCGTCGGGCGATCTCGGAGTCGCGATGGCTCTGTGCCGCGCTTACCTTGTGCCGTTCGGTGGATGCAATCAGGGCTGCCTGCGGCTTGGCGCTGAGATTGAATCGCAGAATGCACGGGCTGAAGAGATCCTCGACATAATCCAGCCCGCGTTCGCGCTCGGCATCATATTCAAAGTTACGATACCAGTCACCGGCGTGCTTTACCTCCGACGCGTCGTTCGCGAGATACAGTGGCGGCAGATCGCGGTAAGGAGAGAAGCTCTCCAGTCCGGGACGCTGCTCGATATTACTGTTAATAGCTCCGTTCTCGTGGGTGAGGCTGTGATAGTCGCGGAAGGCGATCAGGGGGCGAACTTCCAGTTGGATCTGCCGCGCGTTCGGAGTGAGGATCCGGTATTGAACAACGGTCGTGTTCTCGCCCTGAACCATGAACACCGATTTCTCGAGCTCGATTCCATCCGCGCTGAATGTAAATACAGGAAACGGATCGAGACGGAACTGTTGAAGCAGAGAGAATCCCTGGGGATGGACAACTCCGGGATACCGGTTGGTTCCAAGCTCAAAAGTCTTGCCATCGATGATCAGGGTTTCTTCCACCTTTGAGAGCAGAACGTAGCGGCCCACCGGCGGCTTGGTCGCGGCGACCAGGAGCCCGTGATAGCGCCGGGTATTGCAGCCGCTGATAGTAGCGGAGGCGAATCCCCCGATGCCGTTGGTCTCCAGCCATTCGCGCTGTACCCCGGCGTCAAAGTTGGCGCAAACGTCTGCTCCAAATTGAATCATGATGATCTCCGTGAGCGAACTAGATATCCGCCACTTCGCAATAAACCTTGATGGATCCGTTGGGATTGATCAACTTGTTGAACAGCTCCGCATAGTTGTCCAGGCCCTTCACCGGATCGGTCAGCAACCGGCTTAGCCAGCCGGGATACTCGGCCTCCGCCTGCGACATATCGCGAACTCCCATTTCAAAGTATTCGCGGTTAGCGTTAACGGTTCCGACCATCACCTTGTTGCCGAGAACGAAGTCGAGGTTGATGCGATCCGCGGGAACCTGGATCATGCGGTCTCCGCCGGTGACGCTGGAGAGCACGAGCACGCCATTCTTCCCCAGGGCCTGCATGCTGTCGAAGACCACACTCGAGTTTCCAGTGGCTTCGAAGATCAGATCGAAGGGCCCAAACTTTCGTGCGCCTTCCACGATCGGAACCTCTTGGGTGATTTGATAGCGCGCGCCGATGCTTTCGATCAGCTCCGCATTCAGGTTCGGCTTGGGGTTGCGGGCGAATGTGGTTACATCAATGCCGCGCAAACGCAGAGCCAGGGTGGCGAGGAGGCCAATCGTGCCGGCCCCCATCACCGCCGCGCGGCGGGGACGCCAAACTTTCAAGCGGCGCTGGATTTCATAGGCTTGATGGATCCCCTTTTCGACCACAGTGAACGGCTCCAGTAATACGCCGACGTGCTTCAAGCCCTGTGGGACTTTCACGATGAACTCGGCGTCGTCTACGTAGTACTCGGTGAGGAACCCATGGCGCAGATTGATGCCGCGCTCGTAGTAGACATCGTCGGTGGTCATGTCGTTGGTGCCGATCAAGTCATAAATGCTCTTCCCGGGACGGCGCACGGTTGCAACCACATAGTCACCCGGCTTTAGTTCTGTAACGTTCGGGCCGACCGCTTCGACCCGTCCAAAGCCCTCATGGCCGATCACCAGGAAGTCGTATCCTGGAGGTGCGGCGCCGTACTCGGCTGCGTTGATTTCTTTATCGGTACCGTCAACTCCAACGCGCAGAACTTTGACCAGTACGCCGCGTCCATTGGGGATATCCTGCACACTCGGCCGATTCAAATCGGCAAGGTGAACGCTGTTGGGCTTGCCAGGAAATACGCTGATGCCTTTCATCGCAATTCTCCGTTCATAAGATTTCGTTAGTCAGCGAAGGTAACGCGCTCGTGTTTCTTTCTTCTGCGAGATTCGCCGCTCTGCTGAAGGAGCTTGCCGATCAGTCCGGTCCAACCAGTCTGATGGCTAGCGCCGATTCCTTTGCCGGTGTCGCCGTGGAAGTACTCATGGAAGAGAATCAGGTCCCGCCAGTCGGGATCGGTCTGGAACTGATCGAGCCCGCGATAGACCGGGCGTTCCCCATTTTCGTCGCGCAGGAAGATGTTGGCCATGCGGCGCGAGAGCTCGGCCGCGACCTCCTGTAGCGTCAGCATGTGGCCGGAACGGGCGGGGAATTCGACCTTGAGGTCGTTTCCAAAATAGTGATGGAATTTTTGCAGAGATTCGATCAGGAGATAGTTGGTCGGGAACCAGATTGGGCCGCGCCAGTTCGAGTTCCCTCCAAATAAGCCGGTGCTCGACTCGGCGGGCTCGTATTTCACGCTGTATTCCATCCCATTTACGCCCATGACATACGGATGGTCACGATGATATTGCGAAAGCGCGCGGATCCCATGGGGCGACAGAAACTCGTCTTCATCGAGCATGACTTGCAGCACGCGCTGCAGCTGGTCGCGGCTGACGATAGACAGCAGTCGCCGTTCCTCCATACCCCGCGTGCGCATGCAAGCCACGTTCGACACCAGGTCCGGGCGGTTGTCGATGAACCATTCCATGCGGCGCTTGAATCCAGGTAAGCGGTCGAGCAACTCCGGTTCGAGCGTTTCGACCGCAAACAAGGGAATCAGACCGACCATGGATCGAATGCGCATCGGGTGTTTGCGACCATCCGGTAGCCGTAGGACGTCGTAAAAGAACCCATCCATCTCGTCCCAGAGGCCGATGCCGTCATTTCCGCGGTGGTTCATGGCATACGAGATGTAGATGAAGTGCTCCCAGAATTTGCTGGCGACATCTTCATAGGCTGGATCGTCGCTGGCCAGTTCCAGCGCGATGGCAAGCAGGTTCAGGGTGTACATCGCCATCCAAGAAGTGCCGTCGGACTGCTCGATATAACCCCCGGTTGGGAGCGGAGCGCTGCGATCGAAGACCCCGATGTTGTCCAGCCCGAGGAAGCCGCCCTGGAAAATGTTCATGCCGTCGGCGTCTTTGCGGTTCACCCACCAGGTGAAGTTGAGAAGCAACTTGTGAAAGATGCGCTCCAGGAATGCGCGATCACCTTTGCCGGAGCGCTTCTTGTCGATCTTGTAGACACGCCACGCTGCCCAGGCATGGACCGGTGGATTCACATCTCCGAAGGCCCATTCGTACGCGGGCAGCTGTCCGTTGGGATGCATGTACCATTCGCGCAGAAGAAGCACGAGCTGTTCTTTGGCGAAATCGCAATCCACTAGGGCCAGCGGAACACAGTGGAATGCGAGGTCCCAGGCGGCATACCAGGGGTATTCCCACTTGTCAGGCATCGAGATGACGTCTGCGTTGTAGAGGTGTACCCAGTCTTTGTTACGGCCGTAGTGTCTCTCGGCGGGAGGGGGCGGATTTCCGGGATCGCCGTCAAGCCAGCGCTTCACTTCATAGTGATAGAACTGCTTGGACCAGAGCATGCCCGCGAAGCTCTGGCGCATCACATTCTGCGCGTCAACGGAAAGGTCTTGGGGAACCACGGTGCGGTAAAAGTCGTCAGCTTCATTCTTGCGCGTCGCGAAAAGCTGATCGAACCCGTTGAAAGCTGCAGGTGCCACTCCTGAAAAGTCGATATCGCTGAGGCGCAGGCGAACCGTGACGCTCCCACCGGCAGGAATCGTGAGCTTGTAATGCGCGGAGGCCTTTGTGCCAATCGGTTCGGCCGCGACCGCTTCCTTGCGCCCGTGAACGATATAGTCGTTGATCCCGTCCTTCACGCACTCACAGCCATTGTCAGTTCCGTAGAGCCGCTTCAGATTGGTTTCATTTTCAGTGAACAACAGTTCTGGAGACCCCTCGCAATAAAGCCAGCGCTTGCCGAGGCTCGCGTGATCGAGTTCGATTGCACCGGAAACCTGTCGCATTTCCGGACGTGGCTCTTCGCCTCCCCAGGACCAGGTATTGCGGAACCAGATTGTGGGCAAGAGTCGCAGACGTGCCTCTTCGGCTCCACGATTGACAGCCGTGACCTGAATCAGAATGTCTTCGACGTCCCCCTTGGCATATTCGACGAACACGTCGAAGTAGCGGTTTTCGCGAAACGCTCCTGTATCCAGGAGTTCGAACTCGGGCTGGTCCTTGCCACGGCGGCGATTTTCTTCCACCAGTTGCGAGTAGGGGAATTCCGCTTGCGGGTACTTGTACAGGTACTTCATGTACGAGTGTGTCGGCGTGCTGTCCAGGTAGAAGTAATACTCTTTGACGTCTTCGCCGTGATTGCCTTCATTGCCGGTCAGGCCGAAGATGCGCTCCTTGAGAATCGGGTCCCGCTCGTTCCAGAGCGCCAGGGAGAAGCAGACGTACTGGTGGCGGTCGGAAACGCCGGCGATGCCATCTTCGTTCCAGCGATAGACGCGGGAACGGGCATGATCGTGCGGAAAGTATTCCCAGGCGTTGCCATGCTGGCTGTAGTCCTCTCGGACCGTGCCCCATGCACGCTCGCTGAGGTAAGGGCCCCAGCGCTTCCAGTGCTTCCGGCGATCCCTCGACTCTTGTAAGCGAAGCTCTTCAGCGGTCATTTCAGTCTCCGGCAGTCAGATAAGTTCTAACAGGCAGGTGAATTCGTCATCCAGGGTTTGATCCAAATAGCCATCCGACGATGCGGCTTCAACGGGCTCTCGTTCGCCTAAAGGTACGCCGGCCCGCCGGTACTCCAATTGAAGCGGAACTACACCGCTCACAGCGAGTTGAAGAATTCCGTGACTCACGTTCTGCTCCTATCGTTCCTCGACTAGAACTGCGTGTCCATCGGGGTCACGCACGAGGAAAGCTTTATGAAATCCCAAGCGTCCATCCGATTCGGTGATCACGCCGGAAGATACAAAGTTCGTGTGGGCAGATAGAAGTTTACGAGCGGCAATCGCAGCATCAGGGGTAAACACCTCGGTTTGCCGATGCAGAATGTCATTAGCGTGCTCGTCGGCTGGAAAGGGGGCTCCCGTCCGGGGCGCAATATACTCCAACAGTTCGATCCCGGGACCCACGGCGGCGCGTAAAGCCGTGATCCGCAAATGCGCCCCGAACACGTTGTTCAGATGTTCCTGCTCAGTGCCATAGTTCTCGCTTTCACCGGCCACTCGCATGCCGAGCAAGTCCCGGTAGAACGTCAGGCTGGCGTCTGTGTCTGCGACCACGATAGCCGTATGGTCAATCCCCAGGAACAGGCGATCGTTGGAACGGTGCCACTTTTCCAGACCCTTGTCGGAAGGGAAGTGCAGGATCTCCAAGGGGTGCCCGTCGGGGTCTTTAAAGTAAAAAGCCTCAATCCCCGCGGCATTCTTGTTCCAATCGGGCAGTCGCTGCGGGCCGGAGGAGGCGTATTCTACTTTTGCTTGCTTGAGGCGGGCGAAAGCCCCGTCCATGTCGCTCACGATGATCGCAATATGCTGGAATGAGCGGTCATTACTGTGGGCGTCGGGCGGAATCGGCCGGCCGCGAGGGGCCAGGTACTCCGTTAACTCGATGGATTCGTCGCCCAGACGCATGCGCACTATTCGCATGCGCAGACCAAACACTCCTTCCAGGTGTTCATAAGGCTCGCCGGCAACTTCGGCATCGGAGACTTTTTGGAAGTCCAACACCTGAGAGTAGAACTGGACTGCCCGGTCCATATCGGCGACTGTCATGTTGACGGCGTTGATCTCCGTCACGAGGGGCTTTAACCCCTGGCCGGCTGCCCCAATGCAGGTGGGCAGCAACACCGCAAGAACAACAATGTGCCAGCCATGGCGTCGCAACGTTTTCATAGTGTTCATACGACCGTCTGAACTTCGACCGGCTTGGCCGCATACTCACCCGCAGAGACTCCAAGACGCCGTAACAGGTGATCTCCGACTCGTAGAGCGTTGGCCACAATCGTCAGCGCCGGATTGACCGCGGCGCTGGACGGGAAAAAGCTGCCATCCACCACGTAAAGGTTGTCGAGATCGTGAGCTTTGCAATTGACGTCGAGGACCGAGGTCTTGGGATCGTGGCCAAAGCGGATCGTCCCGTTCTGATGGGCTACGCCCGCCAGTGGAATCCGCTGGCCGACATACAAACTGCGCGCGAACAGTCCCTGGTGGCAGTCATGTCCATGAACCGAGCAGGTATTCTGCTTCATCGCCCGCTGCAGGTGTTTCTTGAGCTGTTCGTGAGCCTCAAGATTATTCGGCGTGTAGGTGAGAACAATCTCGCCATCACGATTGATCGTGACCCGGTTATTGGGATCCGGAAGGTCTTCCGACGTGAGCCAGAAATCCAAAGAATGCTTGGCCATCAATTCCAGAGTAAAGCTAGGGGCGATCGCGGGCGCGCCGGCGCGCAGAGTGATCGAGTCCAGCTTGCCCACGAACGAGATGTGGCCCATCGGGTACTCGAAATCGCTCGAGCCGAAATAGAAGTCGTTCACGGAAAGCGTCTTCTGGAAGACGGTGGGGTTCGGGCACTTGGAAATCGCCATCAGGACGGAATTCGTGTGTCCCATGTAATGGCGGCCGACTACGTCAGAGCTGTTTGCCAGTCCGCGAGGGTGCTTGTCATTGGCCGATCGCAACAGCAACGCCGCGGAGTTGATGGCGCCGCAGGCAACCACAACGACATCGGCAGAGTAAGTCTCCAGATTACCCTGTCTCTCCACCACCACTTGTTTGACCTCTCGCCCCGATGCGTCGGTTTCCAACCGCTTCACCAAGGCGTTCGTCAGCAAAGTGACATTCGGATGCTGCACGGCCGGGTCGACACACAGGACCTGCGCGTCCGATTTTGCTTGCACCAGGCAGGGAAAGCCGTCGCAGGTATTGCAGCGAATGCAAGGGCTGAGGCGCGGATTTTTCTCGTCCAGCATGACTCCGAGCGGAGTATGAAAGGGCTTCAGCCCTGCGGCCGCGAAGTCGTCGGCGAGATGCTGGATCCGTGGTTCGTGTGAGACGGCCGGCCAGGGATAAGCCGTACCGGCCGTCGGTTCCGTCGGATCTTCGCCGCGGTTGCCGTGAACCTGGTAAAGGTGCTCGGCTTGCGTGTAGTAGGGTTCCAGTTCGTCGTAGGTGATCGGCCAGGCCGGGGAAACGCCGCCATGATGGCGAAGCTCGCCGAAGTCTTCACGACGAAGCCGGAACAGCGCCGCGCCGTAAAACTTCGTATTCCCACCCACGTAATAGTTCGTGTGCGGATGGAGCTCCTTGCCGGCGCTGTCTCGCCACAACTCTTTTGTGTTGTACTTGGCATCGACGTTGACCGCTTGGGGATTCCAGTTATCTTTTTCCCGAGCGACATAGTCGCCGCGTTCCAGGATCAGAATCCGCTTGCCCGACGGAGCCAGGTGGTAGGCAAGTGTTCCGCCCCCGGCGCCCGTGCCGATAATAATGACGTCGAACTGATGGTCGCGGCTCATGATCGTCTCCTCCGATGTAGCGGCTAGTTGTTGGAGGCCATCGGTCCCGCGGGACTTAATGGCGCGGTGGCAAAGTTCACGCTGAAGCGCTTACACCAAATGGTGACAGCGTGATACTTGGTCAGGTCCACATCCGAAGACAGTTCGTAATTCTGATCCCCGATGTTGCCTTTAAGCGGCGCGATCTCGCGAAAACCGGACTGGGTGACCGTTGCGTTGTCAGTCGCGTCGTTGGCACCCACCAGGTATACGCGCACATCGGGGCCATTGGAAGTCTGGAAGTTGGTGAAGCGCAGAATGCGCCTCCCGTCAGCTAGCTGATAGATGCTAGCGTTCCCCGCGCTCGAATGGGCAACCGAATGGAACGTACCCGAAGCCAAGGTCTTTTCCGGCATGCCGCTTGCACTTGCCATTGGCATGCTCTCATTGATTTTGGAATTCACGAACAGGCGTTCCGGACGAAACGCGGCCCAGCCGATCACGACCGCGGCCAAAATTACTCCATACAGCAGTTTCTTGCGATTCATTCCATCATCTCCTTCAGAGTTGTTGGTTCAGGTTTTTGTAGTTGCAGCGGAAGATGCAGCGCGTGTGCTGGTCGTGATGCATCTTGGCGCAGAAGACGGCGTGCTTGCCGCGCAGCCGCAGGTAAAGCTCGGACGCGAGCAGCATTCCGAGGGGCGGTGCCGTGAAATAGATCCAGAGCGAATTCCAGATGCGGCCGGGCAATGCTGATCCCAGCGTTCTCGCCGGGTTCATGCTCATGCCCGAAAGCGGCGATTCCAAAGTGATGTAGGTTGCGACCAGGGCGCCCGCGATCACGCCGGTGAATCGGGCAATGCGGGGCGAGTTCGCGACATTGAGGACCATGGTCATCATCAGGAACGAGATGGCAAATTCGGCCACGAACGCAACCGCGGTACGATTGCCACCGGGCAGCGTGGCCGCGTAGCGCACGTTTTGGTGCGCGATGGCTTGACCCCAAATCAGTGAACTCAACAAGACCCCGCAGACTCCGCCGATGAATTGCGCAGCGACATAGAATGCAGCGTCCCAAGGCTCGATCTTTCCAAGACGGAAGAATGTAAGGGTCAACGACGGGTTCAGGTGCGCGCCGGACTGCCTCCCCCACGGAGAGTAAATGAGACCGATCGCAGTCAGGCCCATGGCTATTCCGGTGAGCAGACGGCGAAGCAAGTCATTCGGAACAGCCTGTCGCAAAGACGACGCCGGGTGTTGCAGCAAAATGGTGAAGCTGCACGCCGAAACCATGAACAAGCCCAGGCACGCCGCTTCCATCAGATACTCCGGCCAGTGCCTTATGAGAGCGGCAACCGCGGCTCTCAAATTCCCCTGGGGCATCCGGTGGCGGCCATCGATCACTCCGGCTTGTTCAACGATTACGGGCATTTCAAACATCCGATTCGACATTGTTCGATTGGTGACAGAAACATCTCCGAATTCGTTCGCACAAAATCCGGCACCGAAGTGACACTTCTCTGAGTAATCCGCATCAGACGAGAAATTGAATTTTGTGCAGCGGCACAGAATTCGTGACTGGAGCTGCCGTGGAAATCAGTTGCTTGGAAGTGATCCGGGAACTATCGAGCTATATTGACCAGAACGTAGATTCAGAACTGCGAGCCCAAATTACAGCCCACCTCTCCAAATGTGCGCATTGCACAGCCGTTTACGACGGAACGCGGAATGTAATCACGCTGGTGGGAGATGACCGAAGTTTCGAATTGCCGGCTGGATTCAGCGAGAGATTAAAGTCCAGGCTGGGCCGGGACGCTAAATAACGGACGGACGGCAATCCGCCGTGTGTCTATGTCCTCTGGGCCCATGCCCCTTTCCATCCGGGAGCCAGCAGATCGCGCATCTGAAGCCGCGCCCGCGACGTGCGCGTTTTCACATTCTCTTCCGATATTCCCAGGAGCTGTGCCGTTTCCGCGATACTCAACTGCTGCACATCGCGCAGGATAAGAACGCTTCTGTATTTCTCCGATAGAGACAGGATTGCCTTCTTGAGCGCTATACGCAGTTCGCTCTGTTCCAGCGCGTCGGACGGAATCGGCCGCCAGTCCGCGAAATCGGTTGGAATATAGTCCCCCTCATCGTTAGGGTGTCCCTGATCGATTGACTCGTAAAGCCGCCTCCGATCCTTGCGGATTTTCATTTTCGCTTCGTTGATGGCTATCTGAATCAGCCAGGTGCTGAACTTCGCTTCGCGGCGAAAGCGGCCGAGGTATTTGAATGCTTTCAGCATGGCTTCCTGGGCAACCTCTTCGGCGTCGGCATCGTTGCCCAGAATCGAAGTGGCCGCGATGAATACGGCACGTTCGTACGGCTGCACGAGTTCATAGAACAATTCGTTTTCGCCGGCAAGAATGCGGCGAATGAGATCTGCCTCGGCAGCAGACTTATCATTAGCTGCGACTCTGACTTCCTGGTTTTCAACAGCACTAGCCACTGAATAAGCGTTCATCATACGGTTGTCTCCTTTAATTGCTGGCTGATGAAAGTCGAGCAGTTCAGGTGGGTCACGTCTCGCCGGGCGAGATCGCGCAGCAACCCAACCCCCTGCGAGTCCACAAACCACAACTTCTCAAGGTCGAGGGAAAGAGCGTTCGAATCTGAAAGCGCTTGCTCGCTCTGCTTCCTCAACTCTTCGACCCAAGGTCCGACAAGCCAGCCCTCAACCTGGAGCTGAATACCTTCGTCGGATCTCTTGACCACTGAAATTCTGAGCACGATGTCTGACCCCTCAACGCTCTCTGTTAAGGCAACAGGAGTGCCAGAACCCGGATTGAAAGGCGGACGGCTATGTCGCTGAAAACGCTGGGGAAACGCAACGAGGGTGGGCTTGCAAATTCAGGCAAACCACGAACTTTCGTGGGCGCAGCTACGAAGCTCCTCGTGGCCACGAATATTCGTGGGCTATGCTTGGGGAGTAGAGCGCTCGATACCGAGCTTTTTCATCCGGCTTCGGAGAGTATTAGGATGGAGGTTCAAAATCCGCGCCGCACCTTTTGGCCCCTCAATCACACCCTGCGTCTGCTTGAGAACCTGCAGGATGTGCGTCTTCTCGACATCTTGCAGGGAGCCCGGACGTGCTGCTTCAGACCCGGTTGCGGCCACCGAATCGTCTTCCCCATTTTCTGGTCCCGTGGTCGGCAGCAGGTCTTTTCCAAGCCTGAGAATGGGTCCGGGGCAAAGCACAACAGCGCGCTCAATCACATTTTGCAGTTCCCTGATGTTGCCCGGCCACGGGTATCGGGAAAGGATGTCCATGCTCTCCTGCGAAACTCCGGTCATTCTTCTGCCGAATTGCCGGCTAAAGCGTTCGACGAAGAAATGCGTGAGCAGCGGGATATCGGAGCGGCGCTGGCGTAGTGGCGGCAAATTCATGGGAAGAACGTTCAGCCGGTAGAAAAGGTCGGCCCGGAAGCGGCCCTCCTGAATCGCTTTTTCCAGATCACGATTGCTGGCGGCGATAATTCTCACATTCACGCTGACAGTTCGGCTGCTGCCCAGCGGTTCGAACTCGTGTTCCTGCAAAACCCGCAGGAGCTTTACCTGGGTATCGAGCGGAAGTTCACTGACTTCATCCAGGAAGAGGGTTCCACCATCGGCCAACTCGAAGCGTCCTACCCGTCTCTCCAGGGCCCCGGTAAAAGCTCCCTTCATGTGGCCGAACAACTCGCTCTCCACCAGGCCGGTGGGAATGGCGCCGCAGTTCACTTTCACCAGCGGACGGCTCTTGCGCTTGCTTCGATTGTGAATGGCGCGCGCGATCAACTCTTTTCCGCAGCCGGTCTCGCCCATGATTAGAACCGTGGAGTCGGTAGGCGCCACCGTCTCAACCTTCCGAAGCACCTCGAGCAATGCGGGGCTGTTCCCCACGATCTCCTCGAAATTGTGCTCCTTGCGAATCTCTTCCTGTAAATAAACGTTTTCGGCTTCCAGCTTTTTCTGCAGCGCCTGAACCTGCTCGAGGGCGGCCTGAAGCTCGGCTTCCGCCCGTTGCCGCTTCAATTCGGCAGCAGCTCGAGCGGCGAAGATCTTCACCAGGTCGATGGAACGTTCGTCCCGCTCCATGGGCTTGTCGTCAATGATTGCGATGTGGCCAATCACACGCCCCGCTCGATCCAACATCGGAACCCCGAGGTAGCTTTGCGCCTCCAGGCGGACTAATCCCGTATCCAGCGGAAACAGTCGAATAAGACCTTCCTTGTAATGGCACACTTCGCCCTGCACAACCTTCATACAGGGAGTGCCTTCGACATCAAACTCGAAATTGTCGCCAAACTTGTCGCCGTTCCAGAACGCTATGGATTTCGCGTGTTTGCCGTCATCGCATTCGGTGATAAACGCGCAACGTACTCCCAACGCGGCTGCCATGTGGCGGACCAGGGAAGGAAAAAAATCGCTTCCCGTGGCGGAAGCCGTTCCAACGACAATTGCGCGAAACGTCTCCTCAGCAATATGCCGTTCGGTGTTGTCATACACCAGGCCGATCACCCCGACGACTTTTCCTTCCGTATCGTAGTGAGGAGCGAAGGTGCAGGATTCCCAAACGTCTTTTCCATCGGCCGAATGCTTGGGAACGAACAGCTCGGAGATCTTTACGACCTCTCCCGCAAGCGCCCGCTTGAGCAGTTCTTCAACCCCGCTCGTCCGCAGGCGAGGGAAGACCTCGACGGCAACTCTCCCAAGCACCTCGTCCGCACGCTTTCCCGTCAGGCACTCCATGGCGGGGTTGAATACCTGGTAGCGCAGTTCGGTGTCGTAAACGATGATGCCTTCCGCCGCGCCTTGAATGATTTCCTTGGTAAATTGATTTGCCTGGCGCAGCGCGTCCTCGCCCAGTTTCTGGGCGGTAACGTCTCGCGAAAGAGCGAGAATTCGCTCCGGCTTACCATTGGCGTCCAGTATCGGGCTGACCACGACATCCCACCAACGGCGCTGGCCCGTAATCCGGGTCGCGAAGAAACCGGTGAAACGTCCGAGGTTTCCCTGCGCCGCAGCTTCGACTGCCAAACGCGCTGCCTCGCGATCCGCGCCTTCCCAGAAATCGACCCAGGAAGAATTCAGCACAGGCGCCAGATCGCAGATCTCGAGGGCCTGCATGCCTCCTTCATTCATGAACTGCAGACGACCCTGCAGGTCGAGGACCTTGATGCAGTCCTTGCTACAGGCAATGAGCCGTTTTTGAAATTCTTCATTCGCACGGAGCGCTTCAAGGGCGGCTCCCGCACTGCTGTCGGCGTTTGTGAGGTCAGTTTTAGCTTTACGCAACTCCAGTTGAGAAGCCACCTGGGAGCTCAGAACGCGAAGCGCATCCCGTTGCTGTGGACTTAGCTCGCGTGGAACGTAGTCGAGAACGCAAAGCGTGCCCAGAGCGTGACCTTCCGGAGTTATGAGAGGGGCGCCTGCATAAAAACGGATATGCGGTTCCGAGGTGACTAGCGGATTGTCTGCGAACCGCTGGTCCGACGTAGCGTCGGGAACAACCAGCAACTCTTTCTGGAGAATGGCATGCGCGCAAAACGCGATGTCGCGCGAGGTCTCATGGACGCTCAGTCCGACTTTCGACTTGAACCATTGACGATCTTCATCAATCAGGCTGACGACCGCGATGGGTGTGCCGCAAATGTCGGCAGCCAGACGTGCTACATCTTCATATTCGGGTTCTGGAGGCGTGTCGAGAATGCCGCGACCGCGCAGCGCCCGCAGGCGTTCCTGCTCATTTTCCGGTAGAGGAGCCTTCACCCCACGCTTCCTGTCGAACGGATCTGCCAGCCGGGCACCTCCTGCCCCGCTGAGCTGGTGGATTGAATCGTATCAAAATGCAGACCAGCTGCACTACTCGCCCAGGTTCGGCGAAGTACGTTCAGCGCCAGACCGAATCGTCTTTGCCGGACAGCGCTCTATCGAGATACGTTGCCGTGCTGATCAGCGCCAGGTGCGTAAAGGCCTGTGGGAAGTTGCCGAGATGTTGGCCACTGGGGCCAATTTGTTCCGAGTAGAGGCCAACGTGATTGGCATAGCCCAGGAGTTTCTCAAACAACAATTGGGCCTTTTCCAACTTTCCAGCTCGTGCCAGGCATTCGATGTACCAGAACGAGCAGGCAGTGAAGCTACCCTCCCCTCCCGGAAGCCCGTCTACATGCGTGCGTTCCGCTTCGTAGCGACGCACCAGAGTATCTTCGACGAGCCGCGACTCAATCGCCTTCATCGTCGAGAGCCACATGGGGTCGACGGGGCTGATGAAGCGCATAAGCGGCATCAGCAACACGGATGCATCCAGGTCCTTCGTTCCTTTTGACTGCACGAACGATTGCAAGTCACGATCCCAGAAGTTGGCAAAAATGTCCTCTCGTATCGCGTCGCGGGTGTTCCTCCAGGAATCGAGAGGCCCGGAAAGGGACCGCTTTTGCGCCAGCCTCAACGCTCGGTCGAAAGCTACCCAGCTCATCATGCGGGAGTGGAGGAATTCTCGCGCCCCGCCCCGAACTTCCCATATACCTTCATCGGCGCGCTGCCAATTCTTTCCCAGCCACTCCAGGATCCGTTGAACTTCCTGCCATCCTTCATACGTGCTTGGATCTCCATATTTGTTCGCCAGGTAGATGGCGTCCATCATTTCGCCATAGATATCCAGCTGAAGCTGCTGGTAAGCAGCGTTTCCGATACGCACCGGCCGCGATCGTTCATAGCCTTGAAAGTGGTCGAGCGTGAGCTCATCGAGTTTTTGCCTGCCGTCAATGCCATACATCACCTGCAACGGCCCGCGCTCGGCATCGTTGCCCAGACGGTCCTTGAGCCACTCGATGAACGCTTCAACCTCTTCCACAAAACCCAGCCGGATCAGAGCGTAGAGCGTGAACGCCGCATCCCGCAGCCAGGTAAAGCGGTAATCCCAGTTGCGCACTCCACCAATCTGTTCCGGTAGAGAAAATGTCGGCGCTGCGATCAGCGACCCATGCTCCCGACTAATGAGCAGTTTCAGCATCAAGGCCGAGCGGTTGACCATTTCGCGCCATCGGCCCCGGTACTTTGATTTGGCAATCCATGCCTTCCAGAAACGTGCCGTCTCATGAAAGCGCTGGTTTATAAACTCCATTTCCGGGTGCTCATCCGGAGCACGAACCGCCCCGAACACAAACGTTACTCTTTCGCCCGTGCGGAGCTTGAAGTCGGCGATCACGTCCTGATCCTGCCCTTTCAGTGGAATCGTGGAGTACAGCGCCATGCGTGCACAGCTCTCAGTGGCCGGTGAAAAGACCGCGGTCCGCCCTTCGACGCTCACCGTGTGCCCACATAACCCGTAGTTAAATCGCGGCTGGCACCGCATCTTGAACTCCACCTCGCCCCGGATGACGGTCAGGCTGCGGACGATTTCATTGGGTTGTTTTCCATCGGCCGCGATGGGCATGTAATCGGTCAACTCCGCGACTCCCTCCGGCGCAAGGAATCGCGTGAGCAGGATGTTGGTCTCCGGCAAATAGAGCTGCCGTATGCGCTTTTCCTTGAATTGAGGCTGGATCTGAAAACAGCCCCCTCTCTCTTCGTCCAGCAATGCTGCAAAAACTGTGGGGGAATCGAAATTCGGATAGCAGAGAAAGTCGATGGAACCGTTTACAGCCACCAGGGCAATCGAACGCATGTTGCCAATGACCCCGTGGTTTTCAATTGGTTCAAAGCTCATCGGCGGCACGCTTTTGCGGAGGTGAATTCTAGCCGGTGATGAGACTGTGGGGGAAGATGCCAGCTTTCATAACATTTGTCATTGGCATTGATCGTCATGCGCACATGATGCACGAAATTCCAATGCTGTTGCCGCGCTCATTGAATAATGGTTTCAAAGAAATCCTTTGCCGAGGTCGGCCGTAGCGAGACCTTTTGCGCCACTTTGGTATCTAAGTATGAATGTCGGCTCGGCGAGCAGAACTGGATGCCACGAGGGGATTGATGCTGGTGTGGATGACCCTCACCCACCTGCCCACCAATGCCAGTGCTTTCGCTAACCAAACCATTGGTTTCGTCTCATCAGCCGAAGGCTTCATCTTCTTTTCAGCGCTATTTACCGGCCTGATCTATTTCCGCGTAGCGCAGCGGGACGGCATCGCTGGTGTCCGGCGAAAATTGTGGCTGCGCACGCTGCGCCTCTATGGGTACCACGTCTTGCTGCTGGCGTTTGCCTTTCTGGTGGCTGTCCCGATCGCGGCCAAAGGAAATCGTCCCCACCTGCATGACTTGTTGGATTATTACTTCATGGTGGGTGCGAAACACGCCATCGTCGACTCGGCCCTTCTCATCTACCGGCCGCCACTGCTCGATATTTTGCCGATGTACATCGTCTTTCTTTTTTTCACGCCCCTGATCCTTGCCACAGGGATTAGAAAGGGCTGGAAGTGGGTCCTGGCCGGTTCTTTCGTCCTTTGGGTCGGCGCCCAGTTGGGATTGCGGGAAGCGGTTTACCGGCTGCTGGTGCATACGGCGGGATTGCAAATTCCCCTAAATGAAATGGGTTCCTTTGACCTCTGGGGCTGGCAATTCCTGTGGGCGCTCGGCCTCTGGTTCGGGGTCCGCTGGGCTCAAGACGAATTGCCGGTACAGGACTGGGCCAAGCGGCTCCTGATACCAGCAGCCGCGATCGCCACGCTCCTGATGGGTTTGCGCTATGCCGTCGGCAACGGGGTGGAGTTAGGACGTTTTGAAGTCTGCTTCGACAAGTGGCATTTGGGTCTAGTCCGACTCATCAACTTTGCAGCCATCGCGGCCTTGCTCATTCGCTTTCCCTGGGTCCTGCAAAAGTTGTCAGTCCGTCCACTGGTGCAAATGGGACAAGCATCGCTGCAAGTATTCTGCGCTCATCTGCTTTTCTGTTTTGCGGGACTCACGCTCATGGGGAACGCTTCCATGCTGCAGGGCTGGCAGCAGATCATCCTCGCCGCCATTACCTTCTCCGGTCTATGGCTGACGGCGAAGATGTTTTCTAAAGATACCGAGAATCGCAAGCTGGTCTTACAAAAGAGCGCGCCGAGCGACGGGTTTGGACGGGGCGCGCTGGACTCTGCAGTCGGAACCGGCAACCCTCGCTGAAGCGGATCCGACACCATCCCGTGATCGCGCACGGCAGAACCGCCGCAATCGCACGCAGATTCCCGGATTCAGAATCGGACTTACCCCTGCACCTGCGGAACCGCTCCTATTTCTTGGTTGGCTGCGGCGCCTTGCGCTGGTACCGTGGAGGTAGAAATCTCGGAGTTTTGATGGACGCAACGCAGCCAGGAGGGAATCAATATGCCCGGTTGGATCTGGGGAGTAGGGTTTCTGATCGCTTACGTGATTTTGACGCAATGGCTCTTGCCTAAGCTCGGGGTCTCGACTTGAAGGACCCGAAACAGCGCCGAGTCTCGGCGCGAGATGGCTCCAAAGCCGGATCTTGGTAAAGAGCTGTAATTCTTCCTGAGCTTGCCAATCAACCCATGCCGCCGGGAAGTGCCGGTGGCTTCACCCGGATTTCCACGATCTCAAGTTCGTTCCTCTTACCGTTTCCACGGTACTCCAATGCTGCCCCGCGATACAGCATGGAGTATTTTCCATTCACGACGAAGGATCCGCACAATTCATGGCACCGCACTACGAAATTCTCGCGGGCGCCTTCCAGCGTAAGCGTCCCCTGCCCAGCATCGATTTGAATGACGCGATAAGGGGGCTGTAGAAGCAGGACCAGTTCGTCGTACAGATCAGCTCTCCACCAGTAGACCGCAGCCAGCCCAAGCCCGATCAATCCACAGCATAACGCGATCGCACGACGGCCCGACAGTATGCTTTCAAGCATGGAAGGAGTGAAAGGAAACTGTATCACTACATGGGTGGGGCATCGCTGTGGCGAGGTGTGAAATCAGGACGGAGTCAGTGCTCCGTCCCGAATCGTCCTGCTTATTGTTGTGGCGGAGTGCTCTCGCCCTGGTTGGAACCGCCGCGGTGCTTCATCATGCGCTGTTTGCGCTCGCTCTGCATCTCATCCCATTTCTTCTGCTGGTCGGGATTCAGCGAGGCTCGAATCTGTTCACTCGTGTTCTTGTGAATTTCCATGAACTTGGCCCTGCGGTCCTGCTGCGAACTTGAGGCGTCCTGCTTCAAGCTCTGCATTTGCGTCTTTTCGTCCTGCAGGAGTCCCTGGATTTTGGACTGCTGCTCAGATGAAAGGTTCAATTTCTTTGCCAGGTGCTGGGTTCGCTTAGCCGGATCCATCTCGCGGTGATGACGACCCGCCCCGCCTTCCTGCCCCTGGGTCTGAGGCGCTGTCGTGTCGCTCTGCGAAGAATCCCGTGCTACCGCCGCTGCACCGCTGATGAGCATGCCCGCGATCGCCGCTGTCAAAATTGACTGTTTAAGCATCATTTCTCCTCTGTACTGCTGTACTGAATGCGATGAAATCGCACTAAGGAATAGAACCAGCTTTTGCCGTGTTAGTTGCGGCGGGAGAAAAGAACTCACAATTCTTTACAAGCGTTTACAGTGTTTGGGAGGCCATCACTCCAGCAGCATCGACTCCTCGATGACCTCTAAGGTATCGTAGTAGCTTCGCCGGCAGGCGCAGCAACTCGCTTCCGGAACTTGCGAATGGCTCAGCACGAAATCAAGCGTCCACCGGTCAACGTCTTCATCGCCACCACCGTCATGCTGAGCTTCATCTCCTTCTGGCGGGCGGCGGCCATCGTCCTTTCCGATTTGGCCTCGTCCGCCTACTACGCGGGAGGTGACGCCGAGAAAGTCATTGGCAAGAGCGCTCCCTGGTTCATTCTCGCGGTCATGCTGTTCAGCTATGCCGTGCGCGCGGTCTATATCGAGGCCAGCAGCATGTTCGTGCGCGGCGGCGTGTACCGTGTCGTTCGCGAGGCAATGGGCGAAACCTTGGCCAAGCTTTCCGTCTCAGCCCTGCTCTTCGACTACATCCTCACCGGCCCTATCAGCGCCGTCACGGCGGGACAATACCTCGCCGGATTCATCCAGGAAGGCGCTCAGTACCTCAAGCACCCTGTCCAATTCAATCAGAACTATTTTGCCGCCGGCTTCGGCATACTCGCCATTCTTTACTTTTGGTGGAAGAACATCGAAGGCATTCACGAATCCAGCGACAAGGCCCTCTGGATCATGAAAGTCACTACCATCATGGTTGTGATCCTGATCGCCTGGTCTTTGTTCACGCTGGCGAAAGTTGGAATCAATCCTCCACCCCTTCCTAGCCTGAGCAACATGAAACTCGATCATGAGTTCCTGGGCTGGCTTCACAGCACCCCCTTGAGTCACATCACCTGGGTTGTGCTGATCGTCGGCATGGGGCACTCCGTGCTCGCCATGAGCGGCGAGGAGACGCTGGCGCAGGTGAACCGCGAGATCGAGCATCCCAAGCTCAAGAACCTGCAGCGCGCCGGGCTTGTCATCTTCGCCTACAGCCTGGTGTTCACCTCCTTTGTTTCGTTTCTGGCGGTGATGATCATCCCCGACGACGTCCGGCCTAACTTCTTCGCCAACCTCATTGGCGGGCTCGCCATGTATCTGTACGGGCCGACGCTGCTCAAGCTCATCTTCCATTTTTTCGTGGTGTTTGTCGGCGTGCTGATCCTCTCAGGCGCTGCCAATACTGCGATCCTCGGAGCAAATGGGGTATTGAACCGGCTGAGCGAGACCAAGATCCTGACCGCATGGTTCCAGCGCCCGCATCGGAAATACGGCACCAGTTATCGAACCATCAACCTGATTGCGGCCCTGCAGGTTGCGACCATCCTGCTCAGCCGCGGCAATTTCTACCTCTTGGCTGCCCTCTACGCGTTCGGGGTCGTCTGGAGCTTCGCCTTCAATGGGCTTGCCGTCCTGGTGCTTCGTTACACTCAGCCCGAACATCGGGAATGGAAGGTCCCGGGAAATATCAAGATCGGAGGCACAGAGGTTCCCGTCGGGCTGGGCGTGATTACGGTGTCCCTCTTCCTGATCGCCGTCGCCAATCTGCTTACCAAGAAAGATGCGACGATCGCCGGTGTCGCTTTCAGCGCGGTCTTCTACGTGGTGCTGACTATTTCCGAGCGCTATGCCAAGCGCGAGAGCGCGGCCTCGGAAAAAGAACGCTTCGAGCAGTTCCGGGTGTTCGACAACCCGGAACTCGACTTCGGCATAGTCGGCGTGCGCCCAGGCAATGTCCTGGTCACAGTGCGGGACCCCAACCGCTTGTACCATCTGAAAGATGTTCTGAGCCGCACGGACACCAACGTCCAGGACGTCGTGGTGATGAGCGCCCGGCTCTCCCCACGCCGGCCTTCGCTTACCGGAAGCACCAGCTACGAAGCCAAGGATGTTTTCGACGTCTACGAGCAGGACCTGTTCAGCAAAGTCGTAGCGCTCGCAGAGAAGTTAGGCAAACCGGTGAAGTTGCTGGTCGTGCCCGGTACCAATGTTTTCGACGCCGCCATGATGACGGCCCAGCGATTGGAATCCTCGTCGGTCGTCTCCGGCCTCTCCACCAAGTTGAGCGAAGACGAGCAGGCGAAGTACACGGGCGATGCGTGGGAGCGACTGCCAGACCCGAAGCCCCGGCTGCAACTTGAGATCACTCGTCCGGACGGCGGACATCACAAGTATTTCCTTGGCCCGCACGAGCCGAGACTGCGTCCCGACGATCTTGAGTTGCTGCATAAAATCTGGTTGGAGATTACATCCGATCCCCGCTACGCCGGCCTCCATCACTATCATGTAGTCAGGCTTGCGCTCGAAGAGTTGCAGAAGAGAATTCTTTCGGGTGAGCAGCCGGAACTTCTGCGCAAGTTGCTGCAGGAAAGGGATGGCAGATGAATGCGGTGGAAGATGCCCCGGGTCTTGAAGACCCCGGGGCCTTGAAGCTAGTGCGGAAGTAAAATCCAGGTGTCGTTGAAGAACCCGTTGCCAGCTTGTCCCCCGAAGATCACCACGTGTCCGTAAGCGCTGTCGTACGCCATTCCGAACAATTCCCGGGCTGGCGGCGACTGCGACGGAGCCAGCGGTTTCCAATCCAATCCTGTCCAGACCCAGGTGTCGCTCAGATCGACTCCACCCGCGCCGCCACCGAAAATGATCACCGCATTCAGCGCCGGATCGAACACGCCGGCAGAACTGTAGCGGTTCGGCGGTTGCGTCGCGGGTGTGTTCTGGGCCCACGTCGTGCCATCCCACGTCCACGTGTTGAAGGTGTTTACATCGCCAAGGCCGCCAAACATCACAACTTTTTTCGTGACCTGGTTTAAGGCCACAATCGCCGTGGACCGCGCAAATGCCGTGGCCGGCGGGTTCAATTTCTTCCAGTCCGTGCCCGTCCATTGATACGTGGTCAACTGGTAGAACTGGCCGTCAAAGCCGCCGAACACATCCACGCGGCCCGAGAGAGGATCGGTAAACAACATGGGACTGGTCACCGCTTCCGGCGAGTTCGTTGGCGAGGCCTGACTCCAGGTGGAGGTCGCGCCGTCCCAGGTCCATGTATCGCCGAGATAATTGTGTCCGTTATACCCGCCGAACATTACCACTTGCCGGGCCACTCGATCGAAGGCCATGGTGGAGGCAGTGCGGGAGGGCGGTGCAGTCGGCGTTGACTGCTTCGTCCACGTCTTGCCATCGAAAGTCCATGTGTCGTTGAGATATCCACTGGCGCTGAACCCGCCGAACAGGACAATTTTCTTGCTGATCGGGTCATAGGTCATCGCGGATCCGCTTCGCGCCGAGGGCGAATTCGGCGTGGAAAGCTTGGACCACGTGACGGCCGGTCCGGCCGCGGCTGCGGAAACCGCGAGCGCCACGATCAGCACCAGGGTGACGGTACATACTTTGAGATGAAACGTCATTCGGGGAATTTCCTCCTTGAAAAAACCCGAGAGTCTATCACACCGGGAAGTCGTCCCGATAGAGCCGAAACCCGCATAAAGACTGGAGATGGACTTCTCCTCTACAAGACAACACAAAGATGTTGGCGTCGGGGTCACAGAGCAACATGTGTCGTTTCCCGATCGATATTTTGGCTCGCCAAACCTCTCAGCTAGCATGGCAGTCATGCCGACTCCTGGATTGCCGCGTCGCGTCGGGCTGGCTCGGGCACTCTCCAAACTCGGCTTTTGTTCGCGCTCGGCAGCCTGCGAATGGATTCGCCTGGGCCGGGTGCAGTTGAACGGTCATGTGTGTCTTGATCCCGAAACCCCGGTGCTGCTCAAAAAGGACCGCATTCGAGTTGATGGCAGGGAGGTCCGTCCGCAAAAATTCGTCTACCTGATGCTCAACAAGCCGCGAGGCATCGTCACGACCGCCGCCGACGAAAAGGGACGTGACACCGTCTATTCCCTGCTTCCTCCCGATCTGCCCTGGGTTGCTCCGGCCGGGAGGCTCGATAAGGCCAGCGAGGGTCTCTTGCTCCTGACGAACGACTCGGAATGGGCCGCGCGCGTGACCGATCCGCGGTCGAGGCTCCCAAAAACCTATCATGTCCAGATCGCGGCTTCAGCAACGGAGTCATTGCTCAATACTCTTCAAGCCGGGGTACGAACGGCGGAGACTGAGGTGCTGCGCGCGAGCAATGCCGGAATCCTGCGGCACGGCGCAAAGAATAGCTGGATTGAGATTGTTCTGCACGAGGGCAAGAACCGCCACATCCGTCGCATGCTCGACGCACTCGGTATCGAAGTGCTCCGGCTGGTGCGTGTGCGCATCGGACCTCTGGTTTTAGGCGATCTGAAAAAGGGAAGCGTCAGGATTTTGCGAGGCGCAGAAAAGCCTGAACTTGATGCGGCTATGCGCCGTTCATGAAAGCTGCATCGGCTGCTGTCTTGGCCGCTTTTTCCAGCGTGTTCAGGTTATCCAGAGTGAAATCTGCTCCTACCATGCTTACATCCAACCCCTTGCGGCAAACCTGGAGTACGCCAAGAACCCGGCCTTCGCGGTTGAGTATTGGAGCCGACATGAGTTTCTGAATGGGAGCCATGTCCGTCGATTCCGAGGTCGCCAGCTTTACCGTCTCAAAGATGCTGGCATGCTTGATCTTCGAGAAATTATTGAACAGCTCCACCTTCTTGCTGGAGGCCGTATGCGCCGCCACTGCCGAAGAGCTTGAGACCGGAATGGCGCCTGCCGTCTTCAACTCGTCAGGAAAGAGAAAACGAAGCAGTCCCTTTTCCAGGCGAAGCAGCGCGACTTCGGTGGGCCGCACATGCAGAATCGCTGCCAGCTGCGCGCAAAACTCCTGGGCAGTGTCTTTTTTGCGCAGCAACTCCTCTATCGGCTTGGTTTCCCGAGCCGGTGCTGCCGCAGCCGCCGATTTCCCGTGATTTCCTTTGCCCGTCTGCATGGTCGTGAACAGAATTATTCACGCCCATGCTGAGGCACGACGGCGCTCCCTGCAAGTTACGACCGTGCTGTACCCGCGGTTTGCCGGCCTAACGAGTTAACGGGTAGTTCTTCTCGCGCCATTCCCGTATGCCACCGTCCATGGAGATTACATTTGTGTAGCCCATCTTTTGCAGGTTGTCCGCCGCCAGTGCCGATCGATATCCGCCTCCGCAATACAGGATCATGAGCGTTGCCGGGTCCGGGACTTTCTGTTCCACGTCGCGCTCGATGACTCCTTTGCCCATGTGCACCGCGCCGGGAAGGTGATCTTTCGCGAACTCGCTTTCTTCGCGCACATCCACCAGCATGAATTTTTCGCCGCGATCGAGTTTGGCTTTTACCTCATCCACTGTGGTTTCGCGAATACGCTTGCGGGCTTCATCAACGATTTGCAGAAAACGGGGCGTATGTTGCATTGGCTTGCTCCAATTCGGAAGGGTTCAGGACCTGCACAGAGATGATCTGTCGCCGCCCTGGCAAACAACGGAGAATTGCGCCTTCATTGTATCTTTTCGCGGAGCAGTCGCGATTGGCCGCTTGGCAATGCGGGGATGAAATGCTGGGGGAAATTCGGGATGGGTGTAGAGACGCCGCCTGCTGGGCTTTAAGCTACGCCGACCGCTGCTTCAAGCAAGGACTTCGTTTCTCCCACACCTTTGCGCACCTCCACCAGCCTGCCCTGGTCGAGCACCAGGATCATGTCGCAACTCTTGAGTGTATTCAGCCGGTGAGCAATCATGAAGGTCGTCCGGTTCCGCATCAACTGCTCGGTCGCCGCCATGATGGCGGCTTCGGTGCGCATATCCACGGAACTGGTCGGTTCATCCAGAATCAGAACCGGACTATCACGCAAAAATGCCCGTGCCAGCGAGATGCGCTGGCGTTCGCCTCCCGAGAGTCCGTTCCCATGTTCGCCGATGCGGGCCTCGTATCCGCCTGGCATTTTGAGAATGAATTCATGGGAACTGGCCGCCTCCGCTGCCGCAACAATCTCCGCATCCGTTGCGTTGGGTTTTCCATAGGCGATGTTTTCCGCGACGCTGGCCGCGAACATCACTGGTTCCTGCAGCACCACGGAGAATTGCCGGCGTAAATCGGCAATCCGATACTCACGCAGATCAATCCCATCCAGCAGTACGCTGCCTTCGCTGGGATCGTAAAACCGCATCAATAAGTTGAGCAGCGTGGTCTTTCCCGCGCCGGTCCTGCCCACAATTCCCACCCGGCTTCCCGCCGGCACTTCAAATGACACGTTCTGCAATCCGCAAGAACCATGATCGTAATGAAACGAGACGTTGCGGAATTCAAAGCTGCCGCTGGCCCGCGCCACCGCCAGGGCCTTCGGACTCTCCGCAATTTCTGGGCTCTGCTCGAGCAACGCAAACACTCGCTCCAGGCTTACCAGCCAGGCCTGCAAATCCGTGGTCTTCGTGCTCAGCAGCTGGAGTGGCTGATACATTTGCGCAATATACGCCATCACCATCAGCAGCGATCCGACCGTCAGGCGTCCGGCGCGAACGTGGTGCACCCCAATTCCCAGGGCCGCCGCCGATCCCGCAGCGATGGTAAGTCCGATCAGCAGATTGAAAATTGACTGCCGGATGGCCAATTTCACCTGCCCGCTCATGCGAGCGCTCGAATGACGCACAAACCGCTCATGTTCCCGGCTCTCCTGCCCGAAAGCCTTGATCACGCGGATGGATCCCATCACTTCCTGGATGACCGACATCGCCGAGCTGTCAAGCAGCTTGATCTCCTGCGAGCGCCGCTTGACCTGGCGGCTGCACATCAGCGAGAGCACGAACAAGGCTGGTGTAATCGCAAGCGCCACCAACGCTAGAGCACCGTCGATGGAAGCCGTCACCAGGATCATTCCCGTGAGCGTCACTACCGCTGTAAACAGCGGTACCAGTCCCTGGATCGTCACGTACTGGATCGAAGGCGCGTCATGCTGGATGCGGTAAACGGAATCGCTTGCCCCGTAGCGGTCATGAAACGAGAGCGGCAGGCGTTGTACGTGGTTGAGCAGTTCGGCGCGAAAGTCCCAGACCAGTTTTTCCCCGGTATAGGTTTGCAGCCACCAGCTTCCCAGTGCCTGGATGTTGACCAGCACCGCGATTCCCAGCAGCACCGCGATCGCGAATCCCAGTTCCACCGCTCGCGACTGTGTCCCCGGGGCCAATGCGTTCCACCACGAGGGCAGCGGCTGGCGCCCAAGTACGTTGTCCACCGCAATCTTCAGCGGCAAAGGGTAGAGCAGCGTCAGCGGCAACGAAACCAGGCTCAACGCGGTTATGCCTGCAAGATGGGGCCAGCAACGTTGCGACTGCCGCAGAATTCGGCATAGCAGGGCTGATTTCCTACGCGAAGAAGTCACAAGTAGCCGCTCTACTCCTATGCCGCCCACCATACGTCGCGTACTTACCTCCAGCAACAGGAATTTCGACCGGGCGAGTGACGGAGGTACCGCACCGGCGTACATGAGTTCCCCCTGCGGTATTCGTGCTTTGCCTGATGGCTGGCACTGGATGCCCGGGCATCTGAATTCTGCCACCTCTGAGGGTCGATAGCATGTTCCTCAGTCTTACTCGCTTCTTCTTTGGCGCCGTACTTGCCTCCAGCGCAGCTCTTGCCCAAATGCCTTCGCAGCTTCCTGGAAATGCCAAGCCCACCGACCGTGGGACGTCGAACAACTCCCTGATCATCATGGGAAGGGTCCTGGTGGATGACGGAAGCGTTCTGCCCAATGATGTCGTGATCGAAAGGCTCTGTGGTGAGGGCGTGAACGCGACCGCTTACGCCGACCGGCACGGCGACTTCCAATTTCAGATGACGGCTCCCGCTAACTCCGACAACGTTGCCCTCCAGGCGCTCGGAGATGACGGCCCGGCGTCCCTCGCGGATTGGAACTACTGCGAACTGCGCGCCAGCGCTGTCGGCTACACCTCGAGCAAGTTTTCTTTTGCCGGCAAGGTTGCCGGTTCCTCGCAAGTCAATGTCGGCACCTTGTTCATTCACCGAGTCAACGCAGAGCGAGCCACAACTGCGACCACTGTCTCGGCGGCGGATCTGGCAATCCCGGAGAAGGCCAGAAAAGATTTTGGCAAAGGGGAAGACTGTGCCCTCAAGGGAGACTGGACGTCCGCATTACGATCATTCCGCCGGGCGCTCGATCGCTATCCGCAATTCGCGGCCGCATGGGTCGGGCTCGCAGGCGCACAACTCCAACTCGGAGACCGCGGAAGTGCCGAACAGTCTTTTCAAAAGGCCCTCGCCCTCGACTCCCGGCTGCTCGCTGCCTATGCGGGCCTCTCCGAGATCGCCGTGCAAGACCGCCGTTGGCGGGACCTGGAGACTTCCACCGATCGCCTGCTGGCCATCAACTCTGAAAGTTTCCCGCAGTTTTGGCTATTGAATGCGGTTGCGAAATACAACCTGGGAATGGTGGATCGCGCGGAGACCAGTGTTCTGCGCGGGCTGCGCCTCGACACCCAGCATCGCTATCCAAAGATGGAGCATCTCCTCGGCATGATTCTGGGTATCAAACACCATTATGCGGAGGCCGCCGACCATTTGAAGAACTACTTGCGGCTTGCCCCTGACGCTCCTGACGCCTCGGCCGTCCAAACGCAGCTTGATAAATTTCAGCAGATGGCTGGGACCACTGTGGCAGGAAAGTGATTAGGGAAAGGAAACCGCGCTCGCTCCCTGCTCCCGTAATTTCCCTAGCTGTTCATCGAGGGCGATGCGCTCTGCCTCGGGGAAATCAATGAACTGGAACGGCTGCAGGCATCCTTGCGTGGCCCACATGGGAAACAACATGGAGGCATTGCTCCGGACCGTGCACTGCCCAACGTGGAACATGACCTCGACTTTGATTTTTTCCGCTAGCGGTTGGTCCAGGTGCAGCAGGCCGCCGCTGGTTGAGACCTGGTGCAGTTTGCCACGGATGTGGCGTCCATTTTCCAGCCGCAGCATGACCAGGACTGATCCCGCCAGCTTGACCCGTGGCGCCCGGTGCAAAGCACGACCTGTGGCTCCCTGTGGCATTCGCCCCTTCAATATCCCATCCCGGGGGTACCCATCGGCAGATTACGAAAGGTGCACGCCCCCGGGAAACCTGGCATGATGGCGCATCTTCCTCCGCCCCTCCGTCACATAAGAAGGTGATATAGTTTGGTTAGGGAACAGGAGGTGTTCGGCGGTATGAGTTCACCTTACGGGCTTCAGGTCACCGAGAACTGTCTCATCTGCAAACTGCGTCACACCGGTTTCTTTTGCGACCTCCCGAAAAATTCGTTGCAGGACCTGGAGAAGGTGAAGTACGCTAGCGCCTATCCGCAAGGCGCCATATTGTTCGTCGAAGGGCAGGCCCCGCGCGGCGTGTACATCATCTGCAGCGGGCGCGTTAAGCTCTCGACCACCTCACGCGACGGAAAGACCCTCATCCTCCGCATTGCGCAGGGAGGGGAGGTGCTTGGTCTGCATGCCTCGGTCTCTGGCAAGCCCTACGAACTCACCGCCGAGACTCTTCAGCCCTGCCAGTTGGACTTCATCAAGCGCGAAGATTTCCTGCGCTTCCTGCAGAATCATGCCGATGCCTGCCTCAACGCGGCGCAGCACCTCAGCCAGAATTGTCAAAGCGCCTACGAGATGATTCGCTCTCTCGGTTTGTCCCACTCGGTATCCGAAAAGCTGGCACGACTCCTGCTTGAGTGGGCCACTGACGGCGACGAAACCAAGGACGGAATTCGCATCAAGGTTTCTCTCACCCACGAGGAGATCGCGCAGTTGATCGGCACTTCCCGCGAGACAGTCACTCGTGTCCTTGGAGAATTCCGCGAGAAAGAACTGGCCCAACTGCGTGGCTCCACCCTGCTCATCCGCAACCGTGCCGGCCTGGAACGGCTGATTGCTACCTAGACGGCCCAGGAAATTAAGACGTCATTTCGAACGGCGAAGCCGGATAATGTCCCATGCACTATTTGGATCTCAATGCAAGTCCTTAGCTCTCCTGCGCTCTCAGGTAAGCACCATGCGATTACTCGCGTTACTTTACCCCCTGAATCCTGCGCCTTAATCTCGGCTCATGAGGCTGAATGCGCTGTTAGTGAGCCGGGACAAAGGTGCGGTGCAAACCCTCGCTGCAGCGCTTCATCAGCTTGGAATCGGCGGCGAGGTTTGCACGACGGCGGCAGATGCACTGAACTTGCTGGCAACTTCGCGCTTTTCCGCCATCTTTCTTGATTTCGAAATTCCCGGTGCTGCGCATATCGCGCGCCTGGTCAGGTCAGCAATTCCTTGCAAGCGTCCGGTTGTGTTCGCCATGATTGGCGCCCTGAATCACATCGCCGGAGCGTTTGCGGCGGGCGCTGATTTCGTCCTTTACAAGCCCCTCGCCCGCGATCAGGTGATGCGATCGCTGCGTGCGGGGCAGGCCTTCATGTTGCCCGAGCGCCGCCGCTCCTCTCGCCATCACGTTGAGACTTTGGCCTACCTGCAATTCGGCATTGCCGCCATGCCCGCCCTGGTTCTCGACGTCAACGAAAATGGCATTTCCATTCAGTGTCCCGAGCCGCTGCCCGAAGTTTCCGAAGTTCGCCTCCGCTTCGTGCTGCCCGCAACCAGCGAAATGGTGGAGGCTACCGGGGACCTTGTGTGGGCCGACCGCGAAGGCCGTGCCGGCATGCTGTTCTCCACCATGAATTCCCGTTGCCGAAGAAGCCTTCAGCAATGGCTGCGTAAACGGGATGCCCGGAAACGCTCAGGAAACATTCACACTCGCGCCGAGCGGGCGCGTGCCCTGGTCACCTCCGCCCACTAACTTGTCCGAAATCTCGCGCGTGCTAGACTCAGGGTTCTTTTCAGCCGCGCGAATGTCTGAACTTCACGATCTCCCCGCCGTTGCCATCGCCGAATTGATTCGCACCAGGAAGATTTCTCCCTTCGAAGTCGTCCAGCATCATCTTCAAAGAATCGAGAGACTGAATCCACGGCTGAACGCGTACGTTGAACTCGATCAGGATGGTGCGCTCACCCAGGCCCGCCACGCCGAGGTTGCCGTCATGCGCGGCGATTCGCTGGGTCCCCTGCATGGCATTCCTGTCAGCATAAAGAGCTCTGTGGAGGTCCGAGGCCTCCGCTGGGAGGCCGGAACTAGGCTTCGCGAAGGATACCTGAGCCAGTCAGACGCTCCCCTGGTGAGTCGTTTGAAAGCCGCCGGCGCGATCGTGATCGGCACCACCAACTGCCCCGAGTTTCTCATGGCCTGGGAAACCGACAACCTGCTGTACGGACGCAGCAACAATCCCTGGGACCTCTCCCGCACCCCCGGCGGTTCGAGCGGCGGCGAGGCAGCGGCCATCGCCTCCGGATGCTCCGCGGGCGGGGTCGGCAGCGATGGCGGCGGCTCCATCCGCGTCCCCGCTCATTTCAGCGGTATCTGTGGCCTGAAACCGACCCCTGGCCGTATTCCCGCCACCGGGCACTTCCCAGTCTCGGTTGGCCCTTTCGCATTGCTCGGAGTGGTAGGGCCGATGGCGCGCACCATCGCCGACCTCAAGGTCTTGTTTGAAGTGATGCAGGGTCCAGACGACTCTGATCCCTCCGCGGCACGAGTTCCGGTGAACTGGCCGGCCCAGCCAAAACAACTTCGCGTAGGATACTTCGAGGACGATGGCCGGACCCCCGTTACTCCGGAAACCCGCGTTGCCGTAAGAACTGCCGCCGAAGGTCTCAGGCGCGCCGGCTTTGACGTCCGTCCGTTTCGTCCCGAGGGTCTCGAAACCGCCCGCCAACTCTGGTGGAAATTTTTCGGCCTCACTGGCGCCATGTTGCTCGGCCCCCTCATCCGCGGACATGAATCCGAACTCAGCCCCATCCTGAAAGAATTTAATTCCTGGGTCACCGCGGAAACTCCGCACACGGCCGATTCGCTGCTCGATACCTGGATACAGCGGGACCTCATTCGCATCAAAATCTTCGAGCAGATGCGCGCATTTCCCGTCCTGCTATGCCCGGTCGCTGCGCTGCCCGCCTTCCGCCATGGCGAGCGCAGTTGGACAATCGATGGACAGACTGTGAACTACCTCGACGCCTGGAGTTACTGCGAATGGTTCAACCTGCTGGGCATGCCGGCGGCATCGGTCCCGGTCGCCAGTTCGGCGGAAGGTCTGCCCATCGGCGTGCAGGTTGTCGCGAAACCATGGGAGGAAGAGCAGGTGCTGGCGGTGAGCGAAGTGATCGAAAGAGAATGTGGTGGCTGGCGAAGCCCAAATGATCTCGAGTGACTTCCCCTGCGTTCTGCGCGGCATTTCTCAAAATTCGCCGCGATTCAAAACCAGTGATTTTCCTTCGTGAAACTTGGTGTCCTTGGTGGTTGCCTCTGTTCTTTCAGTCTGAGCTGCCGCGAAGCTAATCGTTTTATACTATTCCGCGGAATCCCGTAGAAAACTAACCTACTTCGACACGTCCGACGTCTAAGATGATCTCCCAGCATTCGACAAGCCAGCGTCTCTTTCCGCTCCTGTTGGGATTTCTTTTCATCTCCGCCGTCTACCTGTTCACCTTCCCTCAACCCAACGTTTTTTACGCCAGCATCGTTCTGCTGCATATCCTGGCCGGCATCGCGGCCGGCATCTGGCTCGCGCTGCGCCTGGTTCGTGTCCTCCACACCGGCAGCGGGCCGGAGCGGATCGGTTGGCTCCTCCTCACTGCCGGCGCGGTTTTCGGACTCATCCTGATCAAAACTGGAACCCTGCGCACAGAGTGGACCTGGCTCTACCTGCACATCGTTCTTTCGAGCGCGGGATGCGCATTCCTCTTCGCGGATTCTCAAACCAGGTCTGCAAATGTCTGGCCTCGAGCGGTTCCGGCTCTCCTGGTTCTTTCCGCACTCGGAGTTGGCGCCTGGTACCTCCGTTCCCGCTGGGAAAATCGCGCCCGTATACAAAACCCTTCTAATCCTCCTGCCACCATGAACGAGGAAGGAGATGGACCCCAAGGTCCATTTTTCCCCAGCTCCGCGCAGGTCTACGGCGGCCAGAAGATTCCCAGCAAGTTCTTCATGGAATCCGATTCCTGCAAGCGCTGCCACGAAGACATCTACAACCAGTGGTTCAGCTCGGCCCACCATTTTTCTTCGTTTAACAATCAGTGGTATCGCAAGTCCATCGAGTACATGCAGGACACTATTGGCACCAGGCCCTCGAAGTGGTGTGGAGGTTGTCACGACCCGGCTGTTCTGTACAGCGGGTTAATGGACACGCCGATCAAAGAAATCGTGCATCGCCCCGAGTCGCAGGCGGGTCTCGGCTGCATGATGTGTCATTCCATCGCAGACGTCAAAAGCACGATGGGGCAAGGCGATTTCTACCTGGAATATCCCAAGCTCCATGAGATGGCAGCCACCAAAAACCCTGTGATGCGGTCCCTCCACGATTTCCTGATCAAAATGAACCCGGAGCCGCATCGCCGCGTGTTTCTGAAGCCCTTCATGCGCACCCAGACCGCCGAATTCTGCTCCAGCTGCCACAAGGTCCATCTCGATGTACCGGTCAATAATTACCGCTGGTTCCGCGGCTTCAACGAGTACGACAACTGGCAGGCCAGCGGAGTTTCCGGCCAGGGCGCCCGATCTTTTTACTATCCGCAGAAACCCTCGCAGTGCGCCGACTGTCATATGCCGATGACCAAATCAGCCGATCAGGGAAATATCGGCGGATTCGTGCACTCGCACCGCTTTCCTGCAGCCAATACCGCGCTACCCACCGCCAATGAAGATCCGGAACAGCTCAAGCTCACCGAAGATTTTCTGAAAGACAAAATCCTCAGCGTTGACATCTTCGCGCTCTCACCTGCGCGCGATGATCTGAAGCCGGGTGCTGCAAATCAGACTGAGTTGTCCACTACCTTTGGGGTTGGCGAAGAAGCCGAAACCAGGATCAAAGCGAGCACAGCGGAAGCCCTCCCCATTACCGCGCCCCTGAATCGCGTTCAACCAACAGTTCGTCGCGGAGATACCGTGCGCGTCGATGTGGTCGTGCGAACGAAAAAGATCGGCCACTTCTTCCCCGGTGGCACCGTTGATGCCTACGACACCTGGCTCGAGCTGAAAGGGACCGACGACAAAGGGCAGACCATCTTCTGGAGCGGCAAAGTAGAAGACGACGGCAAAGGCCCGGTCGAAAAGGGCGCGCATTTCTACCGCTCGCTGCAGGTGGATGCGCACGGCAATCCCATCAACAAAAGAAACGCCTGGTCCACGCGTGCCGTCGTGTACGTGCACCTGATCCCGCCGGGGGCCGCCGACACCGCGCACTTTCGCGTGAAGGTCCCTGACAATGCAGGGAATAGGATCACGCTGCGCGCCCGTCTCTGCTATCGCAAGTTCGCGTGGTGGAACACGCAGTTCTCGTTTGCGGGAGAACCCAACCCCGCCACCGGCCAAGTCACGCCCGATTACGACGACCGTAAATTTGCGTTTACCGCTCCCTTGAAAGGCGTATCAGCCAAGCAGGAGAAGATTCCCGATCTACCGATCATTGCGCTTGCCGAAGACGAGGTGAGTTTGCAAGTAGCTGCCAAAAACTCACCGGAACCTCAGCCGAAGCTCGATCTCCAAGCCAACGACTGGCAACGCTGGAATGATTACGGCATCGGTTTGTTCTTGCAAGGAGACCTGAAGGGCGCCCAAGCCGCATTTCAAAAGGTTACCGAGATCGATCCCCGGAATCCCGACGGCTGGGTCAATATTGGACGCTGCGCCGTGCAGGAAGGCGACATGGATCGCGCCCGCACCGTGCTCGAGAAGGCCCTCGCGCTGAGCCCTGACCTGGCCCGCGCTCATTTCTTTTACGCCAAAGTCCTGCGCAGCGACGGTAAATACGACGAAGCGGCTGACCACCTTCGCAAAGTCATCGCACAATATCCAAGAGACCGCGTCGCCCTGAACGACCTCGGTCGAATTCTCTTTCTCCAGCGCAAATACGCCGATGCAGTGAAAGTGCTGAACCAGGTGCTTGCCGTCGATCCCGAAGACCTGCAGGCGCATTACAACCTGATGCTCTGCTACAACGGTCTCGGCGACGACAAGCAGGCCCACGAACATCAGGTTCGCTACCTGCGCTTCAAGGCCGATGAGTCAGCCCAGGCGATCACTGGTCCCTACCGTCAACTGAATCCCGAAGACAACAACGAAAGGCAGGCAGTCCACGAACACGTGTCTGTGCCTCTGAACACTCACGTGGGGACGCGCGCCCAGGCCCGTTCCAGCCCAAGCAAAACTCACGTGGGGACGGGCGCCCTCGCCCGTCCAGCCGAGCGCAGCTCGGCGATCGTCGCCGGAGGCTCCAGGTAGATGCCGAAATTCCTCCGTGCTTTGCCGTCTCCGTGGCTGATCACAGCGCTGCTGATCGTCGCAGCCCAGGCTCGCGCCATCACCTTCCGCGACATCACCGCACAAGCCGGAATCCACTTCATCCACAACAACGGTGCGTTCGGAAAAAAATATCTCCCCGAAACCATGGGTCCGGGCTGCGCCTTCATCGACTATGACAACGACGGTTGGCCTGACATCCTTCTCATCAATGGCGAAGATTTCCCCGGGCGCGCTAAAGCCGCGAGCACGATGAAGCTCTACCACAATGATCACGGCGGGACTTTTACCGACGTGACCCGCAAAGCCGGGCTCGCCGTCCCCATGTTCGGTCTCGGCGCTGCGGTGGGCGACTACGACAATGACGGCTTCGACGATCTCTTCATCACCGCTTTAGGGCAGAGTCACCTTTTTCACAACAACGGCAACGGGACGTTTACCGACGTAACCAAGCCCGCCGGCATGATGGGGCCCAACGAGTTCTCCACCTCCGCCGCCTGGGTCGATTACGACAAAGACGGGAAACTGGACCTGGTAGTCAGCAATTACGTGCAGTGGTCCGAAGCCGGCGATCTCTACTGCACGATCGACGGTGCGCACAAATCCTATTGCACGCCTGAGTCTTATAAAGGGTCCTCCGCCCGCCTCTGGCACAACCTTGGCGGCGGCAAGTTCGAAGACGCCACCCAGAAAGCCAGGTTCTACGACCCCACCTCGAAAAGCCTCGGCATCGCAATCCTCGACTACAACGGCGACGGTTGGCCCGACATTCTTCTCGCCAACGACACCCAGCCCAATAAGCTCTACCTGAACAAGCACGACGGAACCTTCGAAGAGCGCGGCGTCTCCGCAGGCATCGCCTTCAGCGAAGACGGCGTGGCCCGCGCCGGCATGGGCGTGGATGCCGCCGACTACGATCGCTCCGGACATCCCAGCATCATCATCACCAACTTTGCCAACCAGATGCTCTCGCTCTATCACAACGAGGGCAACGGCTTGTTCGTCGATGAAGCTCCGCGCTCTGATGTCGGCCGCGCTACCCTGGTCACACTCGGCTTCGGCTGCTTCTTTTTTGATTACGACAACGACGGCTGGCCCGACATCCTGATCGCCGACGGCCACATCGAAGACGCGATCGAGCGCGTGCAGAAACGCGTCAGTTACGCCGAACCGCCGCACCTGTTCCGCAATCTTGGTCAAGGTAAGTTCGAAGAAGTTACCCAGCAGCTGGGGACGGCCTTCTCGGCGCCGAAGGTCGCGCGCGGCGCCGCTTACGCCGACATCAACAACGACGGCGCTCTCGACGTTCTCATGACCACCAACGCCGGACGCGCGTATCTCTTCCGCAACGAGGGAGCAACCAATCACAGCTTGCGGATGAAGCTGGTTGGAACGAAATCGAACCGCGACGGGATCGGTGCGCTGGTGCGCCTCATTTCTGGTAAAGATCAGCAATCCCAAACCCTGCACAGCGGCTCCAGCTATCTTTCCCAGTGCGAATTAGTTTTGACTTTCGGCCTCGGCCAGCAGCAAAAAGCTGACAGCATTGAAATCCAGTGGCCCAGCGGCCAAACCGACAAGCTGACCAGCATCAACGCCGGACAAACGATCACCGTACAAGAAGGGAAGGGCGTGGTTGGCTCCAGGCCCTATTCCGCGAAATAGCGCAAAAACCTTCGTGCCCCTTTGTGTCCTTTGTGGTTAACTTCTTTCGTCTTATGAGCAAGCGAAAAGGCGTCGTTGCAGTCGCAGTCTTATGCACGTTGGTTTTGCTGATGGGAGCGGACAATTCTCCGAATGTCTCCGAAGCCGCCCGCCTGAACAATCTCGGCCTCGCCTACATGAACCAGCAGTTGTTCGAGAAAGCGCTCAAGGCCTTTCAGGAAGCCGCAAAACTAGACCCGCAACTCCAGATTGTGCAGCTCAACCAGGGCATAGCCTTGCTGAATCTTGGCCGCGTCGATTCCGCGAAACCTCTTCTCGATGACGCCGTCAAGCGCAATCCCAAAGACCCCAACGCCTGGTACAACCTGGGCCTTCTTTACAAGAACTCCGAGTCGCCACAGCGCTCGATCGACGCCTTCAGGCGCGTCACCGAAATCGATGCCAACGACGCCGACTCCTGGTACTTTCTAGGCGCGGCTTACTCGCAGAACAAGCAGTACCCGGAAGCGATCGATGCTTTCCAGCACGCCCTCAAGCTGAATCCGCTACACGCCTCGGCGCAGTTCGGGCTATCCCGCGCCTATCAGCAGTCCGGGGGTGGCGCGCAGGCGAAAGAGCACTTAGTCCGCTTCCAGTACATCACGCAAAACAAACTCGGCTCGCCCATTAGCCTGGCTTATGGGGAACAAGGCAAGTATTCCCGCGCGGAAGAATCGCCGCTTGCCCCGCAGAAGGTTCCGCCTGCCATTTCAGTCAAGTTCGTGAAGATAAATGATTCGGGCCTGACCTCCAGTCCTGCCCACGCCGAGGCAGTCGATATGGCTACTTTCCTGGGGCCCGGAGCCTGTGTCATCGACTATGACGGAGATAGTCGCGATGACATCTTCGTGGCCAGCGGTGGGAAAGCGGGAGGGATGTCAATCTACCACAATATCGGGAACGACAGGTTTGAAGATGTGACGCGCAGCGCGGGACTTGATCCGGAGTTCCAGGCAATTGGTTGCTCTGCGGGCGACTACGACAATGACGGCGCAACCGACCTGGTAGTGACCGGCGTCAGCAAGATATTGCTGTTCCACAACGAAAAGAACGGCAAGTTCAAAGACGTGACTGACGCGGCTGGAATCCGTGCTGACGGCCTTAACGTGAATCCGACGTTCGTCGACTACGATCATGATGGCGATCTCGATCTCTACGTGACGCGGTTCTCCGAGTTCGAGATCCCGGAAAAAGAAAAACCCTTCGTATTTCCAGTGCAGCGTCTTTACTTCGGCAACCTGATGCTGCGAAACAACGGCAATGGCACCTTCACCGAGGTGAGTTCGGCTACTGGCCTTGCAGGCGATCGGCCCAGCATCGCCGCCATGGGAAGCGATAGTAACAACGATCGCGCCGTCGACATTGTGCGAACCGGAATCGCCTCTGCGCCTGTCGTGCTGGAGAATCCTCGCGAAGGCGCCTTCATAGAACATAAACTTCCCTATACCGAAGGTGCGTATCCGAGCGTCGGCATCGCTGTTCTCGATTTCAATCATGATGCTTGGATGGACCTCGCTTTCACGCATTGGGCTGCTCCAGGAATTAGCCTTTGGAGAAATGAAAAGGGAAAGACATTCGAGCCAGTAGATATTCCCGCGACCAACTGGTCCCGCGCCTTCGGCATCGCCGCCTTCGACTACGATAACGACGGCTGGGTCGATCTCGCCGCGGTCGGCGAGACCAAAGACGGCAAAGGCGAGATCCGCCTGTTCCGCAATCTTGGCCCCGACGGATGGAAAGACGTCACAGCCGAGGTCGGCTTCGACAAGATCCAACTCACCGCCCCACGCGCCCTCGTCACCGCCGACTTCGACGGAGATGGCGCCACCGACCTGCTCATCACCCAGAATCGCGGCCCCGCCATCCTCCTGCGCAATGAAGGCGGCAACAAGAATCATTGGCTCAAGCTCTCGCTCAAGGGCCTCAACGATAACAAGAGCGCCATCGGAACCAAGGTCGAAGTCTTCAGCGGCGCCAATCATCAGAAATACGAAATCTACGGGTCAAACGGCTACCTTGGCCAGAACTCCACTCAGCTGATCGTAGGGCTCGGCCCGGAAAAACAGGCTGACATCGTGCGCATGCTGTGGCCCACTGGAGTCCTTCAGGACGAGGTCGAAGTCCCCGCCGACAAAGAGCAGGCTTATACCGAACTTGATCGCCGTGGCAGTTCTTGCCCAACATTGTTTGTGTGGAATGGCAAACGTTACGAACTAGTCGGTGACATGCTGGGCGCGGGCGTCATCGGCCACTGGGTGGCGCCGGGAGAGCGCAACATTCCCCGTCCTACCGAGTACATCAAGATCCATCGCGACTCAGTTCGCGAGAAAAACGGCAAGCTCAGTTTCCGCTTCATGGAACCGCTCGAAGAGGCCGTTTATCTCGACCAGGTGCGCTTGCTCGCCGTCGATCATCCCGCGTCGTACGACGTTTTTCCCAACGAATATTTCGCCAGCAAGCCGCCGTATCCGGATTTCAAAGTAGTCGTCGCCAGCGATCTAAAGCCGCCGGAATCGGCGCACGATGACCACGGCCACGACGTGCTTCCGGACTTGCTGAATCATCGCTACTTCGGCGACTTCGACCTGCTCCCGTTCCCTGGCTTTGCCGGGATGCACTCGCTCGAACTCGATCTCGGTGCACCGTACACGGGCGGCCCACTCCGCCTGCTGATGCACGGCGAAATCGAGTACTTCACCGCCACCAGCATGTACGCCGCCGACCAGGCCGGTCTCCAGCCAGTGTCTCCCTACGTCGAAGCTCTCGGCAAAGATGGAAAATGGCAAAAAGTGATCGACGACATGGGCTTCCCCGCCGGCGGTCCGCGCACCATGATTGCCGACTTCACCCACCGGCTCCCGCTCGGAACTCGGCGCATCCGCATTACCACGAACCTTCAGATCTACTGGGACAGCATCCTGATCAGCCGCACCCGCCAGGATCAGCCCACTCGCATAACCTCCATACCTCTGTTGCGCTCCGACCTTCGCTTTCATGGTTTCCCACTGAAGATCGAGAAGCGGCCGCCCGGCAACGTTGAATACGTCTACGAGAAAGCGAGCGCCACCGGCCCCTACACGCGTCCTGCGGGAAGTTACACGCGCTACGGTGACATTCTGCCGCTTCTGACGAAACTTGACGACCGCCTCGCCGTCTTCGGCTCCGGAGATGAAGTCGCGCTCGAATTTGACCCTTCCCAGCTTCCGCCCCTTCCCCACGGGTGGGTGCGCGATTACTTCTTTAACGCGAACGGCTACGAGAAAGATATGGACTTCTACGCCTACGCAGGCGATCGCGTGGGACCGCTGCCGTTTCGCGGCATGGGCACGTATCCCTACCCGGCAGGGAAGCAGTTTCCGACCGATCGCGCGCACCTCGACTATCTCCTGCAGTACAACACGCGCTCTGTGTCCGGGAAAGAAGCCAGGGGATACGCATTCGACTACAAGCCGTAGCACGGTGTTCTTCGCCGTGGCAGGACTTCACGAAGACTTTACAGCGCTGCCGTCCAGCCCCAACTCCACAGCGATGCTTTTCATGGCCTCGATGCAGAAGGCGATGTGCTCTTCCAGGTCGACGCCCAGTTCTGCGGCGCCGTTTGTGATGTCGTCCCGGTTGACGCTGCGGGCGAAGGCTTTGTCTTTCATTTTCTTCCTGACTGACTTGGCTTCCACTTCGGCTAGCGACTTGCCCGGCTTGACCAGGGCGCAAGCGGTGATGAATCCCGCAAGTTCGTCGCAGGCGAACAGGGTTTTCTCCATCGAAGTTTCGCGAGGGACGCCGGTATATTCGGCGTGCGACATGATGGCTTTGCAAATCTCGTCGCTGTAGCCGCGCTGCTTCAGAATTTCATTGCCTTTGTAAGGATGGTCTTCCAGGCGCGGCCAGCGGTCGTAATCGAAATCGTGCAGCAGCCCGACCGTGCCCCACAGGTCTTCGTCTCCGCCAAGCTTGCGGGCGTAGGCACGCATGCAGGCTTCCACCGCGAGCGCATGTTTGCGCAGGCTTTCTGATTGGGTGAACTCAGTGAGTAAGCTCCAATGTTCCTCTCGTGTCTTTGGTTGCAGCACGTTTCGAAGAGACTCCTTGTCGTTAGTTCTACCGTGAATTTGATGGATGTGCCACCGGTCGGTGAACCGGGGGCCATGCCCGCGTTCGTTGCCCAAATCCATCCCGGCACGGCAGTGCCGTGTTAACGTGCGAATTAGAGCGAGCCCGCAGCGACGCCATGGCTAATATCGCCACGAATACAGTTAGTAACCCCCAGGCTGCCTCCCGGTCGTCGATGATTTTCTTTCCTGTTTTTCTGGTTTTTGCACGGCTTTCAGAACAGCTATTCATCTCCGCGCAAGGTTTGCTGCGAGATTTTGCTTGACTTCCACAGCCCCAATCCAGCAGATTACGCACAGTTTGAATCTCTGACAGCAGGGTTCAAACGAGCTTGCCCGCTCTGGCACGCTCCCAATCCTAAATGGCTACGACTCTTGCCCCGGTAGATTCTAGGGAAGTCGTCCGCTGCGACCGTTGCCTTCTGGTTCAATTCCGAACAGCCAACAACAATTGCCGCCGCTGCCATGGCTCGTTAGATGAAGATGAGCCGGAGGTCGTCGCGACATTGCCGGTGCCCCAAGTCGTGGCGCCGAGTCACGGTCCGGGACATCTGAACCTGGCAACGTCGATCCGCTCGCTGCGCCTGCGCAGTGGGCTGAGTCAGCGTCAACTGGCAACGCGGATGGCGGTCCCGCGTACCTACGTTTCGAAAATCGAGAACGAAAAAGCAACGCCCACACTCTCTTCTCTGGAGCGGCTCGCGCGTGCACTGGAGGTCAGCGTGCCCGATCTGCTCAGCGGAGGCGAACGCACCCGCCAGGAAGAAGTGCGCGAACTGACCCAGGATCCGTTCGTGGCCGAGATGTTGCCCTTCCTCTCGCAATTGAACGGGATGCAGATGTCGAGCATCCTGGCGCAGGTGCGGGACTTGACGGTGCGGCCGCGAAGAAGCGCCTAAAGTCCGGCGCCAATCTGCCGATGAAGATTTGTTAGCGAGTTTTATCCGGGCAACCACCAACCTAGGGCCGGGATCGCGAGATCCCGGCCTTTTTTGTTGAGCCGTCGCCGCTTAGCGTTCACGACTTCGTGAGCCTTCGCGAAGCCCGACCTCCCGAGGTGCCCATCGCTCCCGGTTAAGCTAAGAAATCTTCTTGCTGAGGGACCGGCACCGGGGCAGGCAGGCGATCGGTGACTTCGGCCAGGGCCGCCAGTTTTTTCGCCAGTTCCGTGGTCAGCACTCCGGGCTGCATCCGCCAGTGATAATTTCCGTCTTTCATACTCGGCGTGTTCATCCGCGCTTCGCTGCCTAGTCCCAGCACATCCTGCACCGGAACTACCGACAAGCTCGCCGCTGAGCCTTGCGCGAGCCGGATCAGGCCCCAGTTGATCCCATCCTCGCAAGGCCCGGTATAGCTCAGCGCAGCCTTGCGTTCTTCTTTCGATGCTGTAGCCCACCATCCCAGCGTCGTGTCGTTATCGTGAGTCCCGGTGTAGATCACGCGATCCTCACTCATCCGGTGCGGTAGGTAGATGTGTGCTCCCGGATTGCTGAATCCGAATTGCAACACCGCCATGCCGGGAATCTTGTGGTTCTCGCGCAGGGCGTGGACATCGGGCGTGATGTATCCGAGATCTTCGGCGAAAAACGGCAAGCCGCCGAGTTCTTCGCGCAACTTGATGAACAGATCGTCGCGCGGTCCATCTACCCAGCGTCCTCCCATTGCCGTGGGATCGCTTGCGGGAATCTCCCAGAACTGGGCGAAGCCGCGGAAGTGGTCCAGACGGATGTAATCGCACGTGTGCGCTGCCCAACTCAGGCGCTGGATCCACCAGCGATAACCGCGCGCCCGCATCTCGTTCCAGTCATAGAGCGGATTACCCCAGCGCTGCCCAGTGGCGCTGAATGCGTCGGGAGGAACTCCGGAAACCACCTCGGGATCAAGATTGTCTTTCAATCGAAACAGGTCGGAATGCGCCCAGACGTCAGCGCTGTCGTAGTCCACGAAAATCGCGATGTCTCCAACCACGCGAATCGACCGCCGCGCGCAGCTATGACGCAGGGCTCGCCACTGCTCGTAAAACAGGAATTGGATCATGCGGCGGCTTGCCAGGTCCGTGGCCAGTTCTTTGCGCGTGGCGGCAATCGCTTCGGGCTTCCGCCGGGCTAGTTCTTCCGGCCAGTCTTTCCACACTCGCAGGTGGTAACGCTCACGCAAGGCGTCAAAGAGAACGAAATCCTCGAGCCACCATTCATTCTCGCGGCAGAATTGCTCGAAGCGCGACAGCGCGGCCTGCGGCGCGTGGTTCAGGAAGTTCGAAGCAGCTTCGGCCAGCAGAGGCAGCTTGTGGCTTCGGACCTCGTCGTAATCAATCGCACCCACGGCATCCGGCAGGCTGCCGAGACGGGAGGCATCGATCCAGCCATGCTGGGCCAGGCGCTCAAGACTGATCAGCAGCGGGTTCCCGGCAAACGCGGAGGTAGAAGAGTAGGGTGAATTACCGTTGGCCGGCGGTCCCAGCGGCAAAACTTGCCATAAACCTTGCCGCGCCAAATTCAGGAAATCAAGAAATTCGTAGGCGGCGGGACCGAAGTCCCCAATGCCGCCACGGGATGGAAAGGAGATGGGGTGGAGAAGGATTCCGGTCGAGCGGGGAAATGACATGAGATCTCTGATTGTGAAATGAGAATTCCGGGGCCCGAAAACTGGTCCGGGCAGCGGACTGCCCGGACCTCATGAATTCACGCGCAAGGCTTATTCGCCCTGGTCGGGCACGCCCTGTCCGCGGGTCAACTGCTTCAACTCGTCCTGATTGACTCGAATCTTGCCGGACTTTTCGAGTTGCTGACGCAGGTTGCCGACAAACAACTGGAACATCTCGTTTTGCTTGGCTTGCACCAGCGATTCCCGAATCTCGTCTTTCTTCGAAGCAAAATCCTGGTCGCCAGGTTGCTGCTTGTCGATAAGGCTGAGCACGATGCCGCTGTTGCCGCTGTCGATCGGGCCACTGATGTCGCCCGGCTTCATCGTGAAAGCCACCGAGGCCGGACCGGTCATCGATCCAATGTCAGGAACCTGGCCGTCCGGCAGGACCGGTTCACTGGTCTTCACCGTCGCACCCAGTTCTTTTGCCGCTTTCCTGAGATCATGTGCGGCTTTGGCCCGGTCCGAAAGTTCCTGCGTCTTCTGCTGCAGCAACAGGCCCGCGCGTTCGTTCTTGAATTCAGTTTCCACCCGGCTGCGGATGTCTTCGAAGCTGGGGGTTGCCGGAGGCTTCACCGCCTGCACCTGGAAGATCGCGTAACCTTGCGGAACCTGGGTTTCCTCCGGGGCAGCTTTCTCCTTTGCGTTGAAGACCGCATCCATCAACTGGGCCGAGTTCCCCAGGCCGGGCAACGCGTCGGTCCGCCCCACGAAATCCGTGTTGATGACCTGCAAGCCCTTTGCCGCCGCCGCTTTCTCCAGGCCGTCGGTTCGCGATTGGCTGAGCACGGTGTTGGCCAGCATTTCGACGGCGTGCGCCGCCTTCTGCTGCTTGACCACGGGTTCGATTTCGGCTCGGACCTCCTCGAAGTTCTTCACGTGCGCCGGTTGCTTGTCTTCCACCCGCAGGATGTCGAAGCCATAGCCGGCGTTGATCACGTCGCTTGTGCCGCCCTTCGGCAGCGTAAACGCAGCCTTGTCCATGTCTTGCGAAGGGAAGCGCCCGTGCTGAATCCAGCCGAGGGAACCGCCATTGTTTTTGCTGTCGTCATCTTCCGAATACTTCTTCGCCAGGTCCTCAAATTTCGCGCCACCCTTAAGTTGCCTGGCAATGTCTTCGGCCTTGGCTTTGGCGGCATCCACGCCTTTCTGGTCAACCTTCCCGTCCGGGCCGGGTAGCGGAGTCTTGATCAGGATGTGCCGTACATTCACCTGCTCGGGGACGCGGTACTCGTCGCGATGCTGGTCGTAATAGGACTGCAATTCCTGCGTCGTAACCGGAGTCGCCGCCTGCACTCGCGAACTGTCCACGATCACGTAGCTGAGCTTGCGCTTCTCCGGTATGGAGTTGTTGTAGTTCGCCTTGTTACGCTCGTAATAGGCCTTGAGTTCGGCATCGTTCGCCTGGATGCTCTTCTGAAGATCGTCTTTCTTCAACACAGCGTAGTCGAACTTGACCTTGGTGTTGCGGCGCTCGAATTCCCGCCGCACATCGCCGTCGGTCACCATGGCGCTGCCCGTAATCAATGCCCGAAGCTTTTTGAACAGGATCTGCTGGCGGACCTGGTCCTCAAATTGAGGCACAGTGAGGTCGTAGCGCTGCAGAAGGCTCTCGTAGGCATCCTCCCCGATGAAGTTCCCCCCGGGAAAGATGACTCCGGCGTACTCGGGTCCATGCTGGATCTCATCGCGAACGTCTTCCGGAGTGGCCCGGAACCCCATACGCTCGGCCTCAGACAAGATGGCCTTCTCGTTGATCATCTGCTCGGCGGCGCGCCCGGCAAAAAACGGCAGCAACTGGTCCGACATGCCGCCGCCACGCGGAAACTGCTGGCGCAGCATGCTGCGGGCCGCCCGTTGCACCTCCAGGGCGGTCACCTGTTCCCCGGCCACGGTCGCAATTACACCGCGCGCGGGCCCGCCCAGGCCCATGCTGCCGCCCAAGCCTCCAGGGATCAGGGTAATCACCATGGCGCCGCAAAAAATCAACAATATGCCGCCCAAGACATACTTCTTGAACGGCCCAGGGGTTTGCAAAAAACGAATCATCTTCTTGTCACTCCGGAAATGCAGGCAGAATCTATGATTTTACCCGATATAGCGGAGAAAATCCCGCTTCCCACGGCATTGCCCAGTGTTTCTGCAACGCTATCCGGCGCAGAATTCTGAATTCTTAATCCCTTCGCTAGAAAGGGGAGCGTTGCCTCAACCGGGCTACTGCGGTCATCACGCATGACTCTCTGGAAAACCATGCTTTCCTCAGCCAAGAGAGGACTACCTGAGCCGGAAGGTAAGTTCGATTCTTTCCCTTACGTGGCACCAACCGGCACACCGCGGAGCGATTCCAAAGCTTGAGCGCGAGTAGAAAAACTGTTACCTTCCCCAACTCAGGCTGTATGACTTCAACTGACAAAGGCTACACGCATGAACCTGGACGAACTTCTGGCGCAAAAGGAACTCGACCTGACTCGAGTGCGCAAGGAAGTGGAGTGCCTCCGCATTGCAGCAACCCTGCTCTGCGATAACGCCGATGACAGACCGAACTCCGCAGAGGAAGTCTCGTCCTCTGCCGAGGGGGTTGCCGAACCCCGCCCAGCAGAACTTTCCGAACCAACCGCAGTGCAAAAGGTGATGGGGATTTTCCGCAAGCGGTCTGCGTGAACTCTACATCTGCAACTCCGGCCTTTTGCCGGCCGCTCCTGATGGCATAGAAGACCCGATCTCCGTTCCCCCGCCCCGAAGAATCTTCAATAAATCAGTCATTGAAACGTATCAATAGAACGTGTTATCACCTTGAGGGATGTTCTCACACAGATGGCAGCGTCTTTGCCAGGCACGGCATAAGGGAAGGCCACCACTCACATACCTGGTTCAGGGGCAATCATGAAAAAGCGCAGCTCGCAGCTCGTGTTGCTGCTGTTCGTACTCCCTGTTCTGCTGTTCGCGCAGGGGCCCAACAAGCACACTCAATCGGGAACGACGATCACTTTGCGAGATGGCTGGACCCTGCAGTCTTCCGCCAAAACCGGAGAGACCGGCGACGTCCTTTCGACTCCGCAATTTCAACCGAAGGGCTGGTTGGCTGTATCGGTTCCGACCACCGTATTTGCCGCGCAAGTGAAGAACAAGATCTATCCCGACCCCGGCTTCGGCATGAACCTGCGGTCGGTGCCCGGCGTGACCTACCCCATTGGGGACAATTTTTCGAATTACGCCATGCAGCCCGACAGCCCGTACGCGGTGCCATGGTGGTATCGCAAGGAGTTCACCATTCCCGTCAGCTTTGCCGGGAAAAGCATCTGGCTGAAATTTAACGGGATCAACTACCGCGCCAGCATCTGGCTGAACGGGAAGAACATTGCCAAGCCGGAAGAAATCGCCGGAGCCTGGCGCACGCCGGAGTTGAACATCACCGACACCGCCTTGCCTGGCAAACCCAACGTGCTTGCAGTTCAAATCTGGGCGCCGACCGAAAACGATCTGGCGATCACGTTTGTGGACTGGAATCCTGCGCCGCCCGACAAGAACATGGGTCTATGGCGCAGCGTGGAAATAAGCAGCAGCGGTCCGGTCGCCTTGCGCCATCCCACCGTGGTTTCCAAGGTCAACTCTCCCGCCAACGACAAGGCGCAGCTCACCGTGGCCGCGCTCTTGAAGAACGGCAGCAGGCAAAACGTACACGGCACCCTGAAAGGCCACATCGAGAACATCGAGTTCTCGCAAGAGGTAGAGCTTGGGCCGGGCGAATCCAGGGACGTGACGTTTACCCCGGACAAATTTTCGCAGTTGAATCTCGATAGTCCTCGCCTCTGGTGGCCGGCCCAGATGGGCACGCCGAACCTCTATACCGTCAGCATGGAATTCGAAGTGAACGGCAAACTTTCCGACCTCGCCGAAACGCAGTTCGGAATTCGCCAAATCAGTTCGGAAGTAGTCTCCAACAATTCGCGAATCTTCACCATCAACGGTAAGAAGATCCTGATTCGCGGCGGCGGATGGTCTCCCGACATGATGCTGCGCGAGAATCCGCGCCGGCTCGAAGATGAACTCCGCTACGTGCAGGACATGGGTCTGAATACCATCCGCCTCGAGGGCAAGCTCGAGACCAGGGAGTTCCTCGAGTTGGCGGACCGCAAAGGAATCCTGCTCATGGCAGGATGGTGCTGCTGCGATCATTGGGAGCATTGGGGCCGCTGGTCCACCGCCGATTTTGAAATCGCCAAGGCTTCCATCACCGACCAGATGTATCGCCTGCGCAGCCATCCCGCGCTGGTGATGTGGCTGAATGGAAGCGATAATCCTCCCCCGCCGGATGTGGAGCAGATGTACCAGAGCGTCGAAGACGCGCTGCTCTGGCCAAATCCGACGGTCTCGTCAGCCACCGCCAAGCCCGCCGGGCTGAGCGGACAGAGCGGCGTCAAGATGACCGGTCCCTATGAGTATGTGGCGCCCTCCTATTGGAGCAAAGATGTTCCCAGCGACCATCATTCTTGCAATGAAGGAGGCTGCGGCGGAGCCTACGGATTCAATACCGAGACCGGCCCGGGCCCGATTGTTCCTCCTGTCGAAAGCATTAAGAAGATGTTGCCGCCGGATCACCTCTGGCCGATCGACGATTTCTGGAACTATCACGCGGGCGGCGGCAAATTCAAAGATCTCCACGTATTTTCCGAGGCTCTGAACAACCGCTACGGCAACACAGCCGGCCTGGAGGACTTCGCCCAGAAATCGCAGATGCTCGGTTATGAAGGCATCCGCGCTATGTACGAAGCTTATAGCCGCAACAAGTACACATCCACTGGCGTCATTCAGTGGATGCTGAACAATGCCTGGCCTTCGATGATCTGGCATTTGTACGACTACTACCTGCGGCCGGGTGGAGCGTACTTCGGGGCGAAAAAAGCGCTGCAGCCCCTGAACCCGGTGTATGGATACGACGATCACTCCATATGGCTGGTCAGCAGCCAGTATCAGGATGCGAAGGGGCTGAAGGTCACGGCCCGGGTATTGAATCTCGACATGAGCGAGAAATTTTCGCAGACCGTCGCGGTGGACGCCGCCGCCGACAGCACCGCCAAAGTCCTGACCATTCCCGAGATTCAGGATTTGAGCCCGACGTATTTTCTGTCTCTGAAGGTTGAGGACAGTAGCGGCAAGCTGGTCGGATCGAATTTTTACTGGCTCTCGACCAGGCCCGAGACTTTGGATTGGGAGAAGTCGAACTGGTACACCACTCCGACCGCAAGCTTCGCCGACTACACCGCCCTCTCGCAGCTTCCAAAAGTGAAGTTGAAGGTCAGCGACCACACTGAGCATAAGGCGGGGGAAGCGGTCACCCACGTCACCTTGGAAAATCCAGGCAAACATCTCGCATTCTTTGTGCGTTTGAAGGTCAACAAAAGTTCAGAGGAAATCTTGCCGGTGGTGTGGGAGGACAATTACATCTCCTTGTTGCCGGGCGAGAAGCGGGAAATCACGGCCACCTATCGTGCGGACGCGTTGGGCACGGCCAAGCCGACAGTGCAGGTGAGTGGGTGGAACCTGGAGTAGGCTGAGGTTCGCGGCCGTTAGCAGGGCTTTGACTTCGACCCGGCGACATCACGCAACAGCTTCAGCACCGCCTCGAAATCAATCTGGTCTGCTTTGCGGAAACGGATACAGCCTTTGCCGATCTCACATCCGGGCAGCGCCTTGCGGTGCCGATCGAGAACGTCCTTCTTGAGCACGTAGAGAGCGACGTATTGCTTCTGGCTGGCGAAGGCAACTTCGATCATCCCGTTCCGCTTGTAACCGGGCATGCCGTACTCGATCGCCTCTTCATAATTCTTGAGGGCCTGCTTGCACAGTTGGCGAAGCTTGGCGAGTGGAACCTTTCGATCAGATGGGAGCTCTTTCAGATATGCAGACACGCTTGCAGCTCTACTCTGCATGGGTCAACTCCCCGTTCACACATAAAACCGAGAGGATATCCCCTCCGGTCCTTAAACCAAGCAACTTTGTCGCCCGCGAGGGCAATGGCGGCGTCACCTTCGCCTGGTCCGGTCACTGCAACTCTTGGCGGCGGACGAGAAAATTACTCATGTTGCGCTGAGTCGGGATACAACACCTCCAGCGCATTCATCGCAAAGTCCGTAGTCCTCACGCCTCATCCGGAGGCAATTCGAAGTCGATCAGGTTGCTGCGGAAGCCGCGGGTTTTCCAGGCCCCAAACGCGATGCCCACTGCCATCCACACCGTACCGACAATCCATGCCTTGGCGCTCAGGTTGAGCCAGAGCAGCAGACAAATCAGGAATCCAGCGACAGGAGGAAAGAAATTGGTGAACTTTCTCTCGCCTTTCACGAAGTAGCGCAGGAACGCCGCCACATTCACTCCCATAAAAGCAATGAGAGCGCCAAAGTTGAGCATCTCCGCGCCCAGGCCATAGCTAAACAGGTTGAACGTTACCAGCAGGGCGCCAATCAGCGCCACGGCAGCAACAAAGATAACGTTGTTGCGGGGAACGTGCCGATGCGCATCCACTGCGCCGAAAAACGATTTTGGCAAGGCGCTGCTGCGTCCCATGCCGTAAAGAAGGCGGGCGGCCCCGATCTGTGCGCCCAGGCCTGAGCCGAAGTTCGCCACCAGTAAAGTGAGCCCCACGATCGCAAACAACGGGGCCCAGGTGACTCCCGCGACGTGCACGAATGCGGTATCAACGTTTGGGAACGGACGCGATGCCGGCCACACCAACTGCGCTGCATAGACCTGGAAGGCAGAAAGAATTCCGATGACCAGGCAAGTCAGCACGGTGGCCAGAAGAATGTTGCGCCGCGGGTTCTCCGCTTCCTCGGAGAGTGTGGAGATCCCATCGAAGCCGATATAGGTCAACACGGCGATCGATGTTCCGCCCAGCACGGTTTTCAGGTTGAACATTTGCGGGTCATAGAACGGCCTGATGAAGAAACCGGGATCCTCGTGGGGATGTCCGAAGATATAGCGCGCGGCCATCACAAAGAAGATGACGATCACCACCCCCATCGCTGCTGCCAGGCACGCGTTCAATCGCGCCGAAGTCTTGATCCCCTGGATGTTGAGCAAGGTCAGCACGCCCGCGAACACGATGGTCCAGATCCAGTACGCCACGCCCGGCGCGAACACGTGCGCCTGCTGGCTGATCCAGATGATGCAGATCATTGGGTTCAGCATGTAATCCATGACCATGCTCCATCCCGTGACGTACCCGAGCGCAGGGTTGATCTCCTGCCCAACGTAAGTGAATGCCGATCCGGCGCTGGGATAGGCTCGCGCCATGCGGCCATAACTGATCGCGGTGAAGAGCATGCCAACCATCGCAATCAGGATGGTGGTCACCACGTGCCCCCGTCCCCGCTCGCTGAGCACGCCAAACACCGACATCGGCGCCACCGGCTGGATCACAATCACGCCATAAAGAATCAGGTCCCAAAGGGTGAGCGCTCGTCGAAGGCGAGGAGCGGAAGATGCCGCTGTGCCGGTCGTGGAAGAAGCCATGAAGGCGCTATTGGATTATGAGTGCAGGCGGGCTGTCAACAGGAATTGAAACGATTTAATAGAAAGTACTGGGAAAAACGAATTGACGCCGCATGCGTCCCGGCGCAGAATCCTCTGCAGAAATCGTCCTCTCCAGGAGTCCTCTTATGCCCAAGGTCAAAGCCAACCACGTTACGATGAACTACGACCAGCAAGGGACGGGGGAACCTCTTATCCTGGTGCCCTTCTTGTCCGCAGATCATGCCTGTTATGCCTTTCAGGTCGCCGATTATGCCAGGCACTTCACCTGCATCTCACTCGACCTGCGTGGGACTGGTGAGACCGACGCTACCAGCGGCGCCTATTCCGTCGAAGACCTCGCAGATGATGTCGCCGCGTTCATGCAGGCCTTGAACATCCCCCAAGCGCACATCTCGGGCCTATCATTCGGAGGCGCCATCGGGCTCTGGCTGGCCGCCAAGCATCCTCAGAAAGTGATGTCTCTCTCCATTCACGGTGCGTGGCCAAAAACCGACGCCTTCGCCCGAATCGTCGTCGAGGGATGGCAAGTCATGGCCAAAGCGCTCGACAACATGCCCGAGATGGTGGTCCGCGGCATCTTCCCCTGGTGTTTTACACCCGAGCTTTATGCCACCAAGCCTGAGTACATCGAGTCGCTGGCCAACTTTGTGCGCAGCCGGCCGCCGCAAACCCTGGCCAGTTTCCTGCAGCAGTCCAATGCCGTGCTCGCCCATGATGTGGAGGCCCAGCTTCCAAAAATCACTGCCCCGACGCAAATCACCTTCGGCCGTCATGATCTGGTGACATCCATCCGCTTCGCAGATCGCCTGAAGCGTGGCATTCGCAACTCCGAGTTGCTGATCTTCGAAGGCTCCTCGCATGCGCCCATTTACGAGAGCACCCAGGAATTCAATGACAAGACCCTTCAGTTCCTGCTCCGTAACAGCAACCGCAGCGCGGTAGCGTCGCTGGCTTCATGAAGGCGTCCCGCTGCCCGGCGGTACTCTGCAATCCTGCGCAGAGATGCAAGCAATGAGGTACTATCCTCCAATACCCGGAGCCGATCATGGCGACACTTCTCTTCAAGCAGGGGGTTCAACCCCCAGTCACCACCATTAACGGAACTCCAGTCACGCTGTTTTCTTTCGTACTTCCTGCAGGCACGCTCGGTGCCAGCGACGAAGTCTGGGTCCAGACCGCATTCAAGCACACCACTGGCAGCACCAGCACGGCCTACAGCTTCGCCTTCGGCGCCAGTTCGGTGGTGGTCAACACCTCTGCAGGTTCCGGCACATCGGCCTGGGACGTCCATGTAGGCAACAACGGCGCGACCAACGCGCAGATCTGGTATCAACCACCCGGAGCTAACGCCAATGCGTTTCTCGGGCCTGGCGTTGGCGCAACCAGCGCGGTAGACACCACCAAGAATGTCACCATTGCCATCACCGCGAAGGCCGCCAGCAACACCGACAAGATCACACCCGAATACTTCGCTGTCTATTTGATCCGACATTCCTGACTACATAACATCCAGGCCCGATGGAGGTTCTTAGTCTTGTTTGACTTTTGCAATTTCCCATTTCAACTTTGACAAGGCTGTGACAAACCCTTCTGCACGCTTCAACAACAATGAGCGAAGTCCGTCAAAATCTGATTTCGCTGGAGCGTGTCATGCAATGCAGCAACCAGGACGGCGGCCAGTCTCGCTGGCGCCCGTTTCTACTCGCTTTGATGTTCCTGAGCCTTTCGTCTGCTGTTTTCGCGCAAACTTCGATCTTCTCTATTCAAAACAGTCCCAGCCCCAACGTTTTCGGAAATACTTTGAACGCCGTGGTGGCTCTGTCCGCCTCCGACGCCTGGGCCGTGGGCTTCCAGAATTCCAGCAACCTCAACGAATCGCGCACTCTTACCCTGCACTGGGACGGCGTCAGTTGGAGAACCATTCCCAGCCCCAACCCCGGCAAATGCAATCAGGGAAATTTCGGCAATGTGCTCACTTCCGTGGCCGCTGTCTCCAGCAACGATGTCTGGGCCGTGGGCTTTACCTTCCCTTGCAATGCGCTGCTTCAGCCCATGACCATGCACTGGGACGGAACCAAGTGGTCCGTCGTCGCGACCCCCAAGCTCCCGTTCAATAACAACGCGCTGAACGGCGTCTTCGCCCTGGCTTCAGATAATGTGTACGCCGTGGGGTTCCAAACCGCGTCAAATGGCGCCAGCCTCACGCTGGTCGAGCACTGGGATGGTACTTCCTGGACCGTGATGAGCAGTCCCAATAAGAATCAGACTGGAAATGTGCTGCAGTCCATCTCCGGCACTTCTCCCTCCGACATCTGGGCGGTCGGCGATGCCGTCGCTCCCAATGTCCCCGTGAGGACACTGGTCGAGCATTTCGATGGTACCCAGTGGAAGCTGGTCAACAGCCCCAATCCGCTTCCGACAGGTAGCCTGAATCAGAACGTGCTGGTGAGTGTGACCGCGGTGTCGCCAACCGACGCAACGGCTGTTGGTTTCATTCTCGACTCCAGCTTTCTGCGTGAGTTGACCATGGTGCAGCACTGGGACGGCGTAAGTTGGAAGGTGGTCTCCAGCCCCAACGTCGATTCCAATTCCGGCTCCTTCAACACTCTGAAATCGGTCAGCGCGTTCTCGTCCAGCAACATTTACGCGATCGGCTTCTTCGCCAACGGCAATACCGTCGCGCAGCAGCGAACCCTGGTCGAGCACTTCGACGGGACCAGTTGGTCCATCGTCTCCAGTCCCACGAAAGGATTGGCGCAGCAGTTGAATGGCGTCTTTGCCCTGCCTGGCACCACCAACGTTTGGAGCGTCGGCGCCTGGGCGCAAAATGGCACCGATCCGGAAACGGGCTTGCTGATCGTTCCCAAGTCGCTGGTGCTGTTTTCGCCGATTGGATAGGGAAGGGAACCGTGTAGGGGCAGCCGCCTCGGCTGTCCCTACACGAACTACCGCAACACCTCCGCCAGTTTCCCCTCTGCTATCAACCCGCTGATCCGAGCGAAATCCTGATACATCACCCGATCTCTCTCCATGGTCGCGCACACTGCCCGGATCGCCGCGTGTGCCCGCTGCAACGGCCTCGAAGTTTTCAGCGGAGCCAGAAAGTCCAGGGCCTGCGCGGCTGCCATCGCTTCAATCGCCAGCGTGTTCCGTGCGTTCTCCACAACGCGCCGCAACTTGATCGAAGCATGCATCCCCATCGAAACGTAGTCTTCCTTGTTGCCCGAAGTGGTAATCGAATCCACCGACGCCGGATGCGCCAGCACCTTGTTTTCGCTAACCAGCGCCGCCGCCGTGACCTGCGGCATCATGAATCCGGAATTCAACCCCGCCCCCGGTGCCAGAAACGGCGGCAAGCCCTCACTCAATGCCGGATTCACCATGCGCTCCAGCCTGCGCTCGGAAATCCCCGCCAGCGCGCTCAGTGCGATTGCCAGAAAGTCCAGGGCAAACGCCACCGGCTCCCCATGAAAATTCCCGCCGGAAAGAATGTCGCCCTCCGGCAACTCCGGAGATCCCAGCCCTTTCGCAGTCTGCGCCGTGCGCGGAAATACCAGCGGATTATCCACCGCTGAATTCGTCTCCGTCTCCATCACCTCGCGGCAATGCGTCAGCGTGTCCCGCACCGCGCCATGTACCTGCGGCATACAGCGGAGCGAGTAGGCGTCCTGTACGCGTCCGCAATCGCGGTGCGACTCGCGAATCTGGCTGCCCTCGAGAAGCTTGCGCAGGTTGCCCGCGGTCTTGATCTGTCCGGGATGCGGCCGCGCTTTGTGAATGCGTTCATCGAACGCCACATCGGTTCCTTTCAACGCATCTACCGTCATCGCGCCGATGACGTCCGCAGTGTCCGCCAGTGCCTCTGCATCCAGCAGCGCCAGGATCCCGACCGCCAGCATGCCCTGGGTCCCGTTGATCAACGACACCGCTTCTTTTGCCTCCAGCACCAGCGGCTTGATCTGGGCTTTCTTCAGTGCGTCAGAAGTCGGAGTCCGCGCTCCCTGGTCGGCCATGCACTCTCCTTCTCCAATCAGCGCGAGCGCAAGATGCGCCAATGGGGCCAGGTCCCCACTCGCGCCCACGCTGCCCTGCGATGGCACCATCGGGGTTACGCCGCGGTTCAGCATCTCGCAGATCATGTCGATGGTTTCGGTGCGTACGCCCGAATGGCCCTTGGAAAGGGAATTCGCGCGCAGCAGCATCATGGCCCGGGTTTCTGCAATCCTCAGCGGCTCTCCAACTCCGACCGCATGCGAACGCACCAGGTTCACCTGCAACTCGCGGATCTGGTCGCCGGCGATCTTCACGTCGCTCAGTTTCCCCACCCCCGTGGTGATGGCGTAGGAAGTCTGGTTGTTCGCGACCAGCGCGTCCACGATGGCCCGCGCCTTGCTCACCGCCGCGCGCGCATCCGGATCCAGCAGCACCGGACGCCGTTCCACCGCCACTTCCCGCACTGCCTCCAGCGTCAAATCATTGCCGTTGATATGAAGAGCTTTCAATAGAGTTTCCAGATCTTAGGAATTGTCATTCCGAGCGCAGCGAGGAATCCGCTTTCACTCGGTACTCGCTACTATCTGCCAGCAGCCCTCCGGAACACACTCAGGTATTTCTCCGGAATCGAGGTAATCTTCATGTCTTTGCCAATCACGATGTGCGTAGTCTCGCCTTCGGCCAGCAGAACGCCGTCTCCGGCGCGCAGCAGTTCATATCCGAAATGGATCATCGACTCACGCACGTTCTTCAAATGGGTGCGCACGATCACTTCATCGTCATAGAGCGCTGGAGCCTTATAGCGGCAGCGCGCATCCACCACGGCGATGTGACATCCGGTCTCGCGCTCCATGTCTTTATACGCAAATCCCAGTTCCCGCATGAATTCCACGCGGCCGACTTCAAACCAGATGAAGTGATTCGAGTGGTACACCACGCCCATCTGATCGGTTTCCGCGTAGCGCACCCGCACCCGTGTCTCGTTGACCAGGCCTTTGCCGTTTGCGCTCACTTGCCGCTCCACTGAGGCTTGCGTTTTTCAAGGAATGACGAAACCCCTTCCCTGAAATCGGCGCTGGTTCGAATGCGTGCATTGTCCTCGACCGCCGCCGCGAACTGCTCATCCAGCGACTTAGCAAGAAAGCTGTTAATCAGCCGCTTGGTGGCCCGCACCGACGTCGGACTGTTCTCGAGCAACTGTGACGCGACTTCCTTCGCGCGCACCATCAACTGCTCGGCCGGCACAACTTCATTGACGAGCCCGAGCGCCTTTGCCTCAGCCGCGTCGAAGAGCCGCCCGGTCATCAACAGGTCGCGGGCTACCTTGTGCCCTACCTGCCAAACCAGGATCGAAGACACGATCGCGGGCACGAACCCGATCCGTACCTCGGTATATCCGAACTTGGCTTCCGGCACCGCCAGTGTGAAATCGCACATGGTCGCCAGGCCGGTCCCCCCGGCAATGGCCGCACCGTTCACTGCCGCAATCGTTGCTTTCGGAAATTCGTACAGCCGCCGGAACATCTTCGCCATGCGCGCCGAGTCGCTCACATTCTCGTCGTGCGACTTGCCCAGCAGCGACTTCAATTCCTCCAAATCCATTCCCGCGCAAAATGCTTTACCGGCTCCGGTGATGATCGCCACCTGCGCCGCGCTATGTTCAATCTCATCCAGCGCAGCCATCAGTTCGTCGACCAGTTCGAAGCTCACGGCATTGCGCTTCTCCGGGCGGTTCAGCGTAACCAGCGCCAGCCGATCCTCGAATATCACTTGAAGTGTGTTGTAAGCCATCGTTGAAGTTTCTAAGCCTTTGCAATCTTCTGAAGGTTTGTCATCCTGAGCGGAGCGAAGGACCTGCTTTGGTTTGCAGTTCCCACCATGCCTGCACTCATCCAACCCTTTGTCATCCTGAGCAACGCGAAGGACCTGCTGTCCGCCGGCAGCACCAGTTAGCCTGATCTCGCCATACCAATTCGCGCTCAGATCTTCCCAAGTAGGATTGCCAGCCTCGATCAACGCTATTTTTTTTCTGCGCAACCATCCCCTGATCTGTTTTTCTCTTGCGATCGCATTTCCGGCATACTGGAATGTTTCGTAATAAACCAGGCGATGCACCCGGTAATCACTGGTGAATCCAGGATTGACATCATGCTGGTGCTCCCAAGTCCGCCGCCAGATGTTATCCGTTACGCCTGTATACAGCACGCGCGACTTGCTCGCCAGAATATAGACGTAGAATCGCCGCATGCGACAGCAGGTCCTTCGCTACGCTCAGGATGACAACTCCTAAGAGATAACGATCGGGGAGCCGAAGTGTCTGTGTCTATCGTCACAGTCAGTTTGTCAATCCTCAATCTGCCGCTGCCGATTCCCCATACCGCGCCGCAAACTGATTCGAAATCCTGAGCAACGTATCCAGCGGCTTCAAATCGGGCAGCATTGCGCCACGCTTCCGCAACGCCTCAATCACGACTTCCGTCGGAATGTTCCCCACCAACGCATCCTGCGCAAAGGGACATCCTCCCAACCCGCCAAGCGCTGAATCAAACCGGCGGCATCCCGCGTCGTATGCCGCGACAATCTTGTCTGCGGCCTGATCCGGACGGCTGTGCAAATGCACTCCAATCTCAATGTAGTCGTACTTGCTATGCACTGCCGCATACAGTTCGCGGATCTGTTCCGGCCCGGCCAGCCCAACGGTATCAGCCAGCGAAATCGTCTTGATCGATTCCGACTCCAGCAGGTCGATCGCGTCCACCACTTCTCCCACGTTCCACGGATCGCCGTACGGATTCCCGAATGCCATCGAAATGTAGACCACTACATCCAGTTCTGCCGCATCTGCCTTCTGCTTGATTTTCTCTAACTCGTCGATCGCGTCTTCCAGGTTCTGCCGCTGGTTGTTGCTCAAAAATGTCGGAGACACCGAGTAAGGAAATCCCAACGTGGTCACTCTTCCGGTTGCAATCGCCCGCTCCGCTCCTTTTTCATTCACCACAATGCCGATGATCTCAACGCCTTCGGAGGGCTCAAGCTCTTTCAGCACTTCTTCCGAATCTGCCATCTGCGGCACTGCCTTCGCCGACACAAACGACACTGCATCGATATGCGTGAATCCCGCGTTGATCAAGGCTTTCAGGTATTCAGCCTTGATATCGCCAGGGATCTGCCCCTTCAGCCCTTGCCAGGCATCCCGCGGGCACTCGATCAATTTCACCAGATCTGCCATCATTTTCTTTCGATTGTCGAATTGCCGGATTGTGGAATTGTCGAATTCGTGATTTTTATTTCGTCAATCCGGCAATCCAAAAATTCGTCAATTCAGGCTATGTCTGCAGCACCCCCACCTTGAACTCCGCCACCTCAGGATTCAGCGCCGCCGCTTCCAGCGCCTGCGTGATCGCCTCCCGGGTCTCCATCGGATCAATAATCTTATCGATCCATAGCCGCGCCGCTCCATACCGGGGATCCGTCTGCTCGTCGTAGGTCCTCTTCACCGACTCGAACAACTCCTTCTTTTCTTCCTCGCTCAGCTTCTTTCCGCCGCGCTCCAGTTGCTTCACTTTGATTTCGACCAGCGTCCCTGCCGCCGAATCCCCGCTCATCACTGCATACCGCGCCGTCGGCCACGCAAACACGAATCTCGGATCGTACGCCTTCCCGCACATCGCATAGTGTCCCGCCCCAAACGAGCCGCCAACAATGACGGTAATCTTCGGCACCACGGAATTGGATACCGCGTTCACCATCTTCGCACCTGCCTTGATGATGCCGCTCCACTCCGCATCGCGCCCTACCATGAACCCGTTCACATCATGCAAGAACACCAGCGGAATCAGGTTCTGGTTGCAGTCCATGATGAACCGCGCCGCCTTCTCCGCCGATTCGGTATAGATCACCCCGCCAAACTCCACCCGCTTGTGGCCCTCGTGGTCGGTCTGCTGCGCGTGCAGTTTCTGATTCGCCACGATGCCCACAGCGAATCCGCCAATGCGCGCATAGCCGCAGAGCAGCGTCTTGCCATATTCAGCCTTGTATTCGTCAAAGCGGCTGCCATCGACCACCCGCGCAATAATTTCCTTCATGTCGTAAGGACGCGCCGGCGAGGAATCATAAATCCCGTAAATTTCTTCGGCCGAAAGCGCCGGAGGCTCCGGTTTTTTCCGGTCCCACGGCGACTGCCGCCGGTATCCCCACTTCTCGACGATCGAACGCAGCCGACTGAGGCACGCCTCGTCGTTCGGCTCATGGAAGTCCACTGTTCCACTCACCGCCGAATGCATGGTCGCTCCGCCCAACTCTTCCGCAGAAATCTTCTGCCCGATGGCAGCTTGCACCAGCGCAGGCCCTGCAAGAAACAGCCCGCTGCCGTCGGTCATCAGCACGTGGTCGCACATGACCGGCAAGTACCCGCCCCCGGCCACGCACATCCCCATGATGGCCGCGATCTGTGAAATTCCCATCGCCGACATCACCGCGTTATTGCGAAACACGCGCCCGAAGTCATCAGTGTCGGGAAACACATCTTCCTGCAGCGGCAGAAACACGCCCGCAGAATCCACCAGGTAAATCGTCGGAATCCGGTTCTCGATCGCCATGTTCTGCGCGCGAATCACCTTCTTCGACGTCATCGGGAAAAACGCGCCCGCCTTCACGGTGGCGTCGTTCGCGATGATCATCACCAGGCGCGTATGAATCCGACCCATGCCCGTGACCACGCCCGCCGAGGCCGCGCCGCCCCACTCTTCATACATGCCGTAAGCCGCGTACGTCCCCAGCTCAAAAAAACTTCCAGGATCCACCAGCCGCTGAATCCGCTCGCGGGCCGTCAGCCGGCCTTTGCTGTGCTGACTCTCAATGGCCTTCTGCCCGCCCCCCTCGCGAATCTTCTCCTCTTCATTGCGCACCTGCGAAACCATGTCGGCCATGAAGCGCATGTTCGCCTCAAAGCGCGCAGTCGTGGGATCAATGCGCGATTGCAGGACGTTATCAATCTGAAGAGTGCCTTTGAGATCGGTACGGTCAGCCATAAGGGATCAGTTCGAAACTATTTACGGTATATCAGCCAAGCGGTGAAGGGCAAACCAACGGGATCTACTTCCCTCAAGAGAAACTTGTCATTCCGAGCGCAGCGAGGAGTCTGCTCTCTCCGGCAGTTCTATGCAATGCTGCACCCGCCGCACCGCTTCCCCAACTGCATCCTCGACCACCGCCTCCACCAACCCAATCCGAAGCGCTTCCGCCGCATGCAGCTTTTCCGCCGCGACAAACATTTCCAGCGCTTTCGCTCTGCCGACGATCCGCGGCAGTCTTTGCGTTCCACCCCAGCCTGTAATCAATCCCAGCGCTGCTCCCCGATGTCCGAAGATCGCATGCGGCGACGCAATCCGATGATGGCACGCCAACGCCAGGTCCAGCCCTCCGCCCATGCAGTATCCTTCGACCGCCGCAAACACCGGAGCCGGAAACGCAGCCACGGTATTCATGAGTTCTTGCCCCATCTCGGAGAATTCGTAAGCTTGAGGCCCGGTCAGAGACGCAATCTCGCTCAACTCAGCGCCGGCAGAAAAGAATTTATGATTGCCCGCGATGATCAGCGGACGGCTCTCGCGCGCCAATCCACGAACAGCCGCTGTCAGTTCCAATACACAAGCCCGGCTCAAACGATTGGTCCCGTCCGCAGATTGCAAGCGCAGAACCTGAATACCACTTACGAATTCGAGTTGATGAAACTCTGGCACGAGTAGCTTTGTTGGTGAATTGCGCAACCGGACCGCAGAGTGCCAAATGCCAGATGCCAAGTGCTAAATGCCGTTACTTATCTCCATCCACTGCTCAACCTCGGATCCGTCCTCAGTGAGTTGGAAGGTTCCCATGCGCACGCCGTCCCCCAGCAGCCTCTGTGTCTCGGGATCGCGCACCATGCGCGCAATCCACTGCCGGCCGACCTCATACTTATTTGCCGTGAACCAGCGTTGCGGCAGCACCTGTACCAGCCTGGCCTGCGGATACAGCACAAAGACGTTGGCTGCCGCATCATCCCGTGTTTTCGCGGCTCGCGATGCGGTCAGCAACAACTCATCCAGCTCTCGAAACTCCTCCGGAACGTCTATCTTGTGCGTTCCTTCGGGCAGCCGCGTGCTCAACTCGAATTCCGCCAGGGGCTCCGTCGCCGAATAGACTTTTTCTGCCGACTGCTTGAACCATCCCACAATCACGTTGAACGAGAAACCCGCAAGCTGATCGGGATCAAAGCACATAAGCCGCAGCGCTCCGGGCTCAGGACACCAGATTCCCAAACGACCCGGGCGAATTACGAACGGCACACAGAATGTATTCAACGCTAGCCGAGGGCGGTTCGGCTCCGACTCAAGCCCAAGAGTCACCAGGTAAGCCAGGTCGCCCTGCTCGCCGTGAAATGTCCAGGCGTACTTCTGGCCCGATTCCGATTGCACCGCAGGAAAGGTGTTCCAGTACCAGGGAGACGGTCCGGTTGAGTTCTGTAATAGGGAAAGTTGGCGCGCTTTGTCCGCAGCCATCAGCCGGCTGCCGGAACGCCATGCGGCTTCACGTTGGTTCGAATAAACTGGACAATGCTGTCCATTGCTGTTCCGGGCTGGAAGATCGCAGCCACTCCTGCCTTCTTGAGCGCCTCGATGTCCTGGTCCGGAATGATCCCGCCCACCAGCACCAGCACGTCATCCATCTTGTTCTGCTTGAGCAGGTCGAGCACGCGAGGAACGATCGCATTGTGAGCGCCCGACAAGATCGACAGCCCGATCACGTGTACGTCTTCCTGCAGTGCCGCGCTGACGATCATCTCCGGAGTCTGCCGCAAGCCGGTGTAAATAACTTCCATCCCGGCGTCGCGCAGGGCGCGCGCAATCACCTTTGCGCCACGGTCGTGCCCGTCCAGTCCGGGCTTCGCCACCAACACGCGAATTTTGGCATCGTCCACCATAGCTCAATTTAACCACAAAGCAGGACGACCGGTCACTGGCTACCGACTCCTGACTACTACCCTGGCGTTTTCACGTCCAGGCTTCTCCACAAATACCAGCATGCCACGCTCCGGTAGGGCGCCCAGCACTTCGCGACTTTTTCCATCTGCTTCGCCTTCAGAGGCTTGAACTTCCGCCGCTTGGCCCCGTTTTTCGCCTTGCTTAGGTAGTGCCTGCGGATCGCCATCTGAATGCCCAGGTCGCCAACCGGCAAGATATCCGGCCGCTGCAGGGAGAACATCAAGAACATATGCGCCGTCCACACGCCGATGCCCTTCACCTGGGTCAATTGCCGGATCACCTCTTCATCGGGCAATTCGCCAAAGGCGCCAAAGTCCACCTCGCGCGATTGCGTTTTCGCCGCCAGGTCGCGCAGGTAACTCAGCTTCTGTTTCGAGAGCCCGGCCCGGCGCATCTGCTCTTCTGAAAGTTTCAACACGCCTTCGGGTGTGAGTGGTAGTCCCGTCAAATCGGTCAAGCGCTTGAAGATCGTCGCCGCCGCTTTCCCATGCAGTTGCTGATAGACGATCGCCTCGGCCAGACTGGCGAATGACGGCTCATCCTTACTCATGCGGTACGGCCCGACCTGCTCGATGATCGCCGCCATCACCGGATCAACGCGTTTTAGATGCGTAATCGCCTTGCGCATGGTTCCTTCGTGTAACCTCGTGTCCTTTGTGGTTAAACCTGTTTCCGCCGGAAATCGAATTCGTCCACAATCACCCAATGCCCGTCTTGTTTCTCTTCGTTCAATGCGTGAAACGCATTCTGGTTTTGCCGCGTTATGGTCTGCTTCAGCTCGCAATCCACTCCCAGCATGGTCAGGTGGCCGGTGAAGACGATCACGTCTCCATTCCAGCCCTGCGATTGCAGGACCCCATAAACATTGTCAATAAAGGTCATCATCCAGCGCGCGCTGAACGGGTCGAACGTCAGGTGCGGACGCTCCTTGCCTCCCGGTCCCTGGATGCAAATCCGCGTGTCGTCGTCGCAAAAATTGTAGGTGTACTGATACGTGTCGGTATATGCCGGGGAAGTCGGTGTCGCACGCACGCGGTTGGTCGCTTCCCAGTTGCCGATCAGCCAGCGGAATTCCTCGATCTTCTCCTTGCGCGAAGCGGGAAACTCCGCAATCATCTCGCGATTGAAAACGCCGGCTTGTTTTGCGGGATCGAATGCCATGAACCCGCGCGCGAACAGTTGCTCGAAAAGAAGCATTCCAGCAGGATATCGCGAGACGCGCTTTTCAGTCGCGCTTGGCGGGCAGTTGAAATCCGATTCGCGCCTTCGACGACTTCGGGGGCGCCATCAACTCCCGGATCGCGGAAAAAATGTCCTGGATCGTCTTGTCATGGCCTTCCATCCGGTCTTCCAGTTCCGCAATCTTCTCCGCGAGCAGACGGTTGGTGGCCAGCATCTTTCGCAACCGCACAAACGCTCTCACCAGCAGCACGCTCATCTCAATCGCCCGGTCGGAATTCAACACGGTGGCTGCCATCACCGCGCCATGCTCAGTGAATGCAAACGGCAGGTAGCGCCGCCCCCCGCGTCCCTCCTTTGAGGTCGCAAAATGCGACCTCAAAACTTCGTGCTCTCTGCGGCTGAGCTGAAACATGAAATCGGATGGAAACCGCTCGCGGTTGCGCTTCACTTGCTCATTCAGCCGCTTCACGGTCACGCCGTAAAGTTGCGCCAGATGCTGTCCAGGATGACTTTCTGATGGCGGAGAATCAGAATTCGCGAATCTACCGGCGCCAAAATAGCTTGCTTCTTTTTCGGCATGAAGATGCCATTCTACTTCGGGAGGCAGTGCTTGAGGTCACAATTTGCAACCTCAAAAGTGCATCAAAAATTTGAGGTCGCAATCTGCGACCTCAAGGGCGAGGGTTTTTCATTCAACAATCCACAACCCAAGATTCTAAGTAATGCTCACTTCGGTGTAGATCCCATACACTTCTTTCAACGCTTCGCAGATCTCGCCCACCGTCGCATAAGCGCGCACCGCATCAATGATGTACGGCATAGTATTGGCGGGCGAAATATTCCCATTCGATCCTGCACTCGGAGTTCCCGCCGCGGCTTTCTTCAAAGCCTCAAGCCGCCGTTGCACTTCTTCATTCGACCGCCGCGCGCGCAGCGCTTTCAGCTTCGCCGTCTGCTGCCGCGCCACACTTTCGTCAATGTAGAGAATATGCGGCGGTTCTTCTTCGATCGTGAACTCATTCACGCCCACCGTAATCTTCTCGTTCGCTTCCGCCGCGCGCTGGTACTGGTACGACGCTTCGGCAATCTCTTTCTGCGGATAGCCTCGCTCGATCGCCTTCACCATCCCGCCCATCGCGTCCAGCTTCCCGAAATAATCGAATGCGCCTTTCTCCATCGCGAGCGTCTGGTTCTCGACGAAATACGATCCGCCGAGCGGATCGACGGTCTGCGCCACCCCCGACTCATACGCGATAATCTGCTGCGTGCGCAACGCGATCCGCGCCGCCTCTTCGGTCGGCAGCGCCAGGGCTTCATCATACGAATCGGTATGCAGCGACTGCGTGCCGCCGAGCACCGCGGCCAATGCCTGCAATGCCACCCGCGCAATGTTGTTCATTGGTTGCTGCGCTGGAAGCGAAACTCCCGCCGTCTGCGTATGAAACCGCAGCAGCCAGGTGCGCTGGTTCTTGGCCTGAAACCGGTCTTTCATCAGCCGATACCAGATCTTCCGCGCCGCGCGGTATTTCGCAATCTCTTCGAAGAAGTCGTTGTGCGCGTTGAAGAAGAAACTCAGCCGCGGACCAAACTCGTCCACATCCAGCCCGCGCCGCCGCGCCCACTCCACGTACTCCACCCCGTCGTAGATCGTGAACGCCAGTTCCTGCAGCGCAGTCGAACCCGCCTCGCGAATGTGATATCCGGAAATCGAAATGGTGTTGAAGCGCGGCGTAAACTTCGATCCAAACTCAAACGTGTCAATCACCAGCCGCATCGACGGGGCTGGGGGATAGATGTATTCCTTCTGTGCGATGTATTCCTTCAGGATGTCATTCTGAATCGTTCCGGAAATCTTCTTCCAGTCCGCCCCTTGCTTCTCCGCGACCACCAGGTACATCGCCCACAACACCGACGCCGGAGAATTGATCGTCATCGATACCGTGGTCTTCTCCAGATCGATTCCGCCGAAAAGAATTTCCATGTCTTCCAGCGAATCGATGGCCACCCCGCACTTGCCCACTTCGCCTTCGCTCGCCGGATGGTCCGAGTCATACCCCATCAACGTAGGAAGATCGAAGGCCACCGAGAGACCGCTGCCGCCATGCTCGAGCAAGTATTTGTAGCGTTGGTTGGTCTCCTCAGGCGAGGCGAATCCCGAGAACTGCCGCATGGTAAAAAGCTTGCCGCGATATCCGGTAGCGTGAATGCCGCGCGTGAACGGAGGCTGACCCGGATATCCAAGATACTGGTCGTAATTCCAGTCCTCGGGAAGATCGGCTTGCGTGTACAGCCGCCGGATGGGCGCGCCGGAAACAGTCGTGAAGCGCGCATGCCCGTTCTTATCGAGATTGACGCCCGAACGCGCTCCAATCGGCTTCTCAGGAGCTTTTTCGAGCGTGGGTGCAAGCGTCTTTTCCGCCCATTGCTTCTCGCTCTCCGACGGATGACGTCCTTCAAAAACGTCGCTGATGGGGCTTTCCGCAATCTTGGCAGGCTTCTTGTTTTCGGCCATATTCGAGCACATCCTCAACTACTTCGATGATAGAAGAGCCCAATACGCACCGCAACCGACCGAGCGGTTGGTCGCAAAACTCACTTGTCATTCCGAGGAGCGTAGCGGCGAGGAATCTGCTCTCCTTCGTGAACCTTCGTGTTCTTGGTGGTTATCGTTTTTGCCTTCCCAGCTCCCAAGCCTTCGCATACTTCCACGAAACGTAAACCGCATGATAGAGATGCAGCAGCAACCCCTCGCGCCCATCCAGAAAGCCAAGCCGGAAAAAGTAGTTATAGACGAACGTAGCCCCGGGCCGCAGCACAATGTTTACGAAACTGAAGCCGTGATACCCCTTGTCCACCGCCATCTCGGCCCCAAGAGAAGAGTAGCGGTTCATGTGCTCGATGTAATCGGAGAGGGTGGGGTAGGAGTGATGGATCAGCGCGCCTCGGAGCGGCCGAATTCCACTTTTCTCGATTCTGACGTCTTCATGAACCGCACGATCTTCGAACCGTCCCGCTGACTTGCGGAAAAGCCTCACCTTAGGATCAGGCCAGAACCCGCCATGCCGAATCCAGCGTCCGAGAAAAAAATTCTTGCGGTTGATTCGGAAACCCAAGACGGTTGTGGCGAGAAGGTTGATTTCATTTCGCGGTACGCCTTCAGGAGAAACGCTTTGCTGTACTTCGCTATGAACCAGGCGGCTGATGTTGGCCGCAAGCTCCGGCTCCACTTCCTCATCCGCATCCAAACTCAAAATCCACTCACCCGACGCCTTCTCCAGCGCCGAATTCTTCTGCGCCGCGTATCCCTTCCACTCTTCAACAAAAACCTTCGCGCCGAGCGACTCCGCGATCTCCACCGTCCGATCCGTCGACCCCGAATCGACGACGATGATCTCGCCCTTCCCGTCGCGCACCAGCGGCATCACGCTCTCCAGCGTGCGCCCGAGATTGGCCTCTTCGTTGTACGTGATGATGACGACCGAGAGCGTCACGCCGAGAGCATACTCGAAGCTTTCCAGCTTTCATAGTTTCAAGGTTCCACGCGCCTCAGCTTTGTCATCGCCAGCGCCGCATAGGTTTTTTGTTTTGCTTCGTGAACCTTCGTGTCCTTCGTGGTTTATGTTTTTCCTTGCCTTACGACCTTCAATCGCCCGCCGGAGACGAAGGCATCGCCGGCGTCAAGTCCTGCCGCGGAGCAACATACGGCACATTCGGTGCATGGGTCACCTCGCCGCGAACCGCATCGGCCATCACGATGCCGGTATGGTCCAGCAACAAACCCGTCGCGCGGTCCAGTTCGACCACCGATTTTTCATACGCCGCCGTCGCCGAAACCAGGTTCGACTCGGCGCTGGTCAATCCCGCCTGGGTTTGCAATACCGCGGTCGAAGTAGAAACGCCCGCCGCCAGCTTCTTCTGCTCCGCGTCCAGCGTTTGCCGTGCCAGTTCGACCGCGGCCTGTGCCGCCTGCACCGCCGAGCGATTTTGCTGCAGCGAGAATTGCGCATTGCGCACCTCGATGCGCACCTGGTTCTCCAGTTGTTGTAAACGAACCTGGGCCTGCCGATATTCCAACTGTGCCCGCACCATGTTGGCCTGCCCCGTACGGTTGCGGAGCGGGATACTCAACGTGAGCCCCACGCCCTTATCCGGCGCGCTCGAGTTCACTAACTGGCTCAACACGTCGCCGTAGCTTACCGGCCCGCCGTTTGCGAATGGCGCCGGCGCAGTCATTGGGTTGAAGCAGAAGCGCGTCACCGTGGCTGAGCAGTCCGGCACGCCGGGGTTGATATTCCCGCCCAGCCCCGAGCCCCCGTAGTACGCATACAAGTCCAGCGTCGGCAGCATGGAGTTGCGTACCGATTTGTTGTTCAGCTCGCGGCTGCTCAGGTCAATGCGCAACTCCGCCAGTTCCGCGCGATGGCTCAGCGCGTCGTTGATCAAGTCGCGCGTCGGGGTCACCTGCTCCTGCTGCGGTACCTGCATGGTCGAAGTCGGAATAACCTCGGCGTCGGCCAGAATCGGATCCTCCAGGTTCCGGCTCAGCGCGTTTTTCATCAGCAGTTCCTGCAGCTGAAGGTTGGTCTGTGCCAGGATCAGGTTCTGCTGGTCGGTGGCCACCGTGCTCTGCGCGCTGACTACCTGGATCGGAGGCACAGTGCCAAACTGCACTTGACGTTGCGTGTCCTGCAGTGTTTTTTGCGCGAAAGCCAAAGCTTCCTGCTGTACCCGCACGTTCTCGAACGCGTACACCAGGTTCCAGTACAGGTTCTCGATCTGGTCCACGGTCGTGATTACCTGCAGGCGAAACGCAACGTCGGAAATTTCGCGGTTGTTCTTGGCAATCCGAATGAAGCGCGTGTTCGGCAGGAATCCGAAGCCTTGCAGGATCGGCTGCGTGACCCGCGCCTGGAAACCGGAAGTCAGCGCCGGCGTAAAGCTGGTGTTGGGATTGTTGCTGGTAGTGTGCGTGTTGTTGAACCCGACCGACAAATCGGTGCCGAAATGAAATCCCTGGGTGTACGAGAAATTTGCGGTACCAGTGTTCGAGTTCAGCAGTCCCACCCCGTTAAAGATGCTTGACGACTGCGAGTATGCCCGGTCCATCTGCAAACTGCCGGTGACGACTGGATCGAAGCTTGTAATGGCAGGGCCGATGCCGAGCGTGGAATTCACCAAGCCACTGGTGCCGCTGCCCGCGCCGCCTGCCGCAGGACTGGTGCCGCCCGAGCCCGAGCCCACGCTTCCGCTCAGGCCCCCTACTCCGCCGCCCGGCGTGTTCTGCACGATACCGGTGTTCACGCCGAGAACGTTGGATCCCGCCTTGGACCGCAGCACATCGGTGTCGGCAATATTCAGGTTGTAACGCGCCAGCACCAGGTCCAGGTTGTCCTCCAGCGCCAGGGCGACAGCGTCGTTGATGGACAGCATGAGCTTGCCGTCCTTGAGTAGCTGCGCGATCCGGGACGTGTTGGTGAAGTCCGGGGGCGTCACCTCCCGCGGTGTGTAGGGCGCGATCACGTTCGGGAACGCCGGCTTGGGCTTCGAATAGTCCATGAAGGCGGCGCGCCGCGTGGACGGACCGGCCGGCTGGGGGCCCTCCGGCAGTGCCGAAGCGGCGTTGGTCTGCGCCCATGCACTCGTGAGCAGCGCAATGAGAACCAAAAACAATGTTGTGGAATTGCCGATGCGAGAAGCCATGATCAACTCTCCTCCCAAAAACAAGAGCGCAGGAACGATTACAGTCCTGCGCGCCAGTATTGGATACTCGTTCGAGAGGATTATAGAGAGCGGAGAAAGCGGCTTACGTAAAGAAGTGTAGAAGAACTGTGCGGCCGCAGATCCGGAACCGGGGGCAAAGAAAAGCGCCGCCTGCTCGGCGGCGCCTCGGAGACGATCAAGGTTCTGACGATCAAGGTTCTACTGTGGTTGTGTCTGGGGCTGTTGCTGGTTCTGTGGTTGGGGCTGGCCCGGCTTGGGCAGCGGCTGACTCACCGGATCTTTCCGCGGCGCGACAAACGGAATGTTCGGCATGTGTGTGACCTGTCCCCGCTCCGCATCCGCAATCGAAACTCCCGCATGGTCCAGCAGCAGGCCGGTCGCGCGGTCCAGTTCAACGTGCGACTTCTCGTAGTTTGCCAGCGCCGCGACCAGGTTCGACTCGGCCTGGGTCAGGCTGGTCTGGTTCTGCAGGACCAAAGTTGTGGTCGAGGCGCCCAGCGCGTACTTCTTCTGCTCGGCATCGAGCGACTGTTTTGCCAGTTCGACCGCAGCCTGCGCCGCCGAAACCGCCGCCCGGTTCTGCTGCACCGTGAACTGCGCATTCCGCACTTCAATGCGCACTGTGTTTTCGATCTGCTGCACCCGCATCTGCGCCTGGCGGTATTCCAGTTCCGACCTTATCTGCGTGGCCTGCGCCGACCGGTTTCGCAACGGGATCGTCAACGAAAGCCCCACCCCCTTGTCCGGCGCCGTGGAGTCGAACAACTGACTGAACGTTCCGCCGTAGCTGGTGCTGGGAATGGTTCCCGGAGGACTGCAGAAGTTCTGGAATTCCGGTGGAGTATTCGCAGTACAAGTGGCTGCCGGGTTCTGAACGCCTCCCTGGCCGGAACCGCCGTAGTAGGCAAAGAAATCCAGCGACGGAAGCAAAGAGTTACGAATCGCCTTGCTGCTGATTTCGCTGTTGGTCAGGTTAATGCGCGCTTCCGACAACTCCGGCCGGTGATTCAACGCGTCATTCACCAGGTCCTGCGTGGTGAAGACCGGTTCCACTGCCGGAATATCCATGGTGTCGGTCGGGATCACTTCGGCATCGGCCAGCGCCGGATCCACCAGGGTTCGGCTCAGCGCGTTCTTCATCAGCAGTTGTTGCAGCGCGAGATTGGTCTCCGCCACAATCAAACTCTGCTGGTTGGTGGCGACCGTGCTTTGTGCGCGCACGATCTCGATCGGCGCGAGACTGCCGATATCCACCTGCTTCTGCGTGTCCGACAGCGTTTTCTGGGCCAGCGCCAGCGCCGATTTCTGCACCAGCAGGTTTTCATACGCGAACACAAGATCCCAATACAGGTTCTGGATCTGGTCCACGGTGAAGGTCACCTGCAGACGAAATGCGACGTCGGAAATCTCACGGTCATTCTTGGCGATGCGGATGAATCGTGTGTTGGGGGCGAAGCCCAGTCCCTGCAGCAGGTGCTGCGTCAGGCGAAACTGGAAATTCGACGACAGCGTCGGACTCACCAGCTGAATCGGGTTGTTGGTGGTTACGCGCGAGTTATTGAATCCCACCAGCATGTTCGTGCCCCACTGAAAGCCCTGCAGATAAGAGAAATTCGCCGTTGTCGAATTCTGCTGGGTTCCGCAGAATGGGCTGGTGCATTTGATGGTGGCATGATCGATTTGTCCGCTGCCCGTGATCACCGGATCGAAGCTTGTAATGGTCGGGCCGATGCCCAGCGTCGAACTGACCAGTCCGCCTGCGCCTGCGCCCGCCCCGCCCGAGGCCGCCGTCGTTCCACCAGGCCCGGAGCCGTTCGAAGTTGCGCCCAGTCCGCCAACGCCTCCGCCGGGTGTGCCTTGCACGATGCCGGTCGGGACACCGAGAATGGAGGCTCCCGCCTTGGCGCGCAGAATATCGGTATCGGCCACGCTCAGGTTGTAGCGGGCAATGCCGATGTCCAGGTTGTTCTCCAGCGCCAGCGCCACTGCATCGTTGATCGAGATATACAGCTTGCCGTTTTTCAGCAGATCGTTGATGCGAGGCGTATTGCTCAGAATCGGCGGCGGCAGATGCCGCGGAGTGTACGGCGAAACAGGATTCGGGAAATGGCTCTTCGGCTTGGTGTAATCGGAAAGCAACAACTGCCGTGGCGCCGTACTTTGCGAACTTGGCGACGAGGGTAGTTCTTGTTGCGAGGCAACCTGTGCCCACCCGGCCGTCGCCAAGGCGCCCGCCAGGCACCCCGTCGCGAGCAGCCGCAGATGATTCAAGCGAAGCAAACGCATTCGTTTATCTCCATGGATTAATGCATCTCTGGATGTAAGAACGTCAATAAGCGTGCCGGGTCACGCACCCTAGGTACGCAAAACAGGCGCGCCTTGTTTCACTTTTTTTGCGCCGCGGCGAACCGGACCTGGGCGCAAGCCATTGCGAAGCGGGAAGTGCATTAGTATAGCTGACCGTGGGCTTGCCCGGGTCCTCCGCCAAAACCTGTGTGCTCAGCCTGAATTGGCGGCAATGGCAAAACAGTTTTGGATGAACCAGAGCCGCGGCAGGACGCGAAAGTTCTCGCATGCGCAATCTCAAACTCGTCCTGGCATATGACGGCTCGGAGTTCTCCGGCTGGCAAGTTCAGCCCGGCGCCCCTACCATACAGGGCACGTTAGCGTCTGTTATTGGACGGCTTACCGGAGAAAAGGTCTTGCCGCAAGGCTCCGGACGCACCGACGCCGGAGTGCACGCGCTGGGCCAGGTCGCCACCTTTGCAACTGACTCCCACATTCCCACCCAGAATTTCCTGACCGCCCTCAACGACTTGCTGCCGGCCTCGATTCGGGTGCTCGAGGTCGCCGAGGCGCCGCTCGAGTTCCATGCCCGTAAATCCGCCCGCGGCAAGACCTATCGCTATCGCATGTATCGCGAGTCGGTCTGCCCGCCGTTCCTGGCGCGCTATGTCTGGCACTACCCGTATCCTCTGCAGGAAGAGTCCATGCGCGAGGCCGCCGCCCAGGTGAGCGGGCAGCACGATTTCACCTCATTTGCTGCGGTCGATCCCGAGCGCGGACGCGCTGAGGAGGAAGCCTCCAACCTGCGCGAGATCTTCAGCAGCGCATGGCAGCGCGAGGGCGACGAGTTCGTCTACACCGTCCACGGCTCCGGCTTCCTTCACCACATGGTGCGTAATCTTGTTGGTACCTTTGTGCTGGTCGGAAAAGGAACGCTGCAGCCCGCCGATATCGGTCGTATTCTGGAAGCACGCAACCGGTCGGCAGCAGGGGCGACGGCTCCGGCCAGCGGCCTGTTTCTGGTAAATGTGGATTACTGACGCTGGGGAGGAAATGTGAAATCACTGCGCAAAGCGGCATGGCTGGCGATCGCGCTGGCACTCGTGAGCTGTACCGGATGCCGCGACGTGGTGCTGCGGGTGACCGCTCGAAAATTTCTCACCACCGGGCCCAACGGGCCGGAAACTCCCAAGGACCTGGTAATCCCCTACGACCATGTCACTATTCCCAGCCAGGATAATCGTCAGCTCGACGGTTTTCTGGTGACGGCGCCGCAGACATGTGCCACGCGGCCCGCCCTGCTGATCTTTCACGGCGTGGGAGAGACCATCTCCCTTTGGGTCAAGGCCCAGAAATATCTATATGACCACTGCGTATCCTCGCTGGTGTTTGATTATTCGGGACACGGCAACAGCTCGCGCCCCGGCACCATTGAGAATGTGGATGAAGATTCGGTCGCAGCCTACCAATATTTCTTATCGAAATTTCCCGATGGACGACGCTGTATCTTTGGCTTCTCCCTGGGCAATGGACCGCTGCTGGATTCCATTCACAGCTTTCGGCCGATTCCGTCCTGCGTGGTTCTGGCCAGCCCGTTCACATCGATCCGCGATGCCAGCCGACATCGCGGCACTCCGGAATGGGAGACCTATCTGGTTCCCGATGTCTGGAACAACCTGAAGAATGTGGCCAAAGTGCATGCGCCGCTGCTGGTGATTCACAGCGATGTTGACAACGTAAATCCGCTCCAAGGCGCGAAGCAGGTCTTCGAGGCTGCTTACGAGCCGAAGCAGTGGGTTCTGGTGCGCGACGTCCAGCACAATGCCCCGTTCAAAGACCCCAGCGATGCATTCTGGGGCCCGGTGCTGAAGTTCATTGAGCAGTAAGGATCCGGTAAGGGCCGCGCCCGCTGCCCGGTCGAACTCTACAGCGCGGCGTCCCTGCCCCAGCACCAGACTCTGACGGCCTATTGCTTCGCCACTGTGTACTGCTTCGCGTTGTTACCGACCAATGGAGTTTTCTCCCCCATAACGCCGTAATTGCCTAGGTAGTAGTTCGCGAATCCATTCGGCGTTGTTGGATCCGTGAAATCAGCTAACGTCACGAACGTGGGCCGGGTTGCGGAAATTCCGATGTTGAACTTGCCTCCCTGGTGAGCGACGTTCAACGTCAGGCCGTCGGACGTAATGCCCGCCGCGTTCAGGACTGTGCTGTTGGCCTCGGTGTAGTAAGTGATCAGTTGATTCCGCGCAGTGATGTTCCACGCCAGGAAGTTGGCCGGGTTCAGTGCTCCAACCGTTCCATCGGTCGTGACCGTGCCAAAGATCGTCATCAGAACTGGATCGGTGGCTATGACAGGCACGATGACTCGGAATACATTGGGCTGGCCCGCCAGCAGTGATCCCGCGCGATACCGGCTGTGATTTTTCTGATTCAGTCCGACGTAGTTCAGACCGCCAATCTCGTCCTGCCATCCAGCGATTCCGCCCATCCCATAACCAAGATTCAGGCTCAATTGCGTGAAGTCAGCAATCACAGCATTGGTCGCGATGCCACCCCCGCCTCCGCCTCGGCTGAAAAATAACGTTCCGCCATCCCGAATGCCGTCTGGTGAAGTGCTCACAAAAATACGGTTGCCATCGCTGGATACTCCAGAGATATTCAGCGCGTTGCTGTCCTTCTCGGTCCACACCATGTCGGTGGTCTGCACCACTTTCAGGTTCCACGCAATAATGTTGGCAGAGCTGACTGCGCCCGTGGTCCCGTCCGTAGTAATGGTCCCGGTCACTCGCCACCCGTTCGACAAATTTATCGGTTTCACTTGAAATACAACGTTGGCCGCGTTCGCGGTGAGCGACAACGTGAACAAAGCGAAAATGATCAGCTTCAAGGTCCTCATGCGATTCACCTGGGTCTTTGATTTTTTGGGAACGTGATCGAATTCGCTTCTAATGAACCACACCAGGGCACACCGAATCAGTGATTGTCGGGGAAAATTTATCGGCCGCTTCTTCGACGGGAATTTCTCCAACCTCGTGTTCTGTTTTTTGAACGCATCGTCTCATGCCCGAGTGGAACCGGCGCGATTGGGACGTGAGCCGTCGAAACCGGCCCGGGCCCACGGGTTCCTCACGTCCCGCAATACCCACTGCTCACTCGCCCATGTCGAGAGAAGTCCGACAACAAGAACCAGGAATCCTCGAACACCACGTCCTCGGTTTGCGATAAAGTCAACCAGAGCTCTAAACCAAGAGGTGTGCACATGAATCGGTCCCGCAGGGTGATTGTGCTAGTCATGCTGATTGTGCTGGTCGTCACCCTGGCCGGCGCGTTTATGACTCGCGGTGTGATGGAATACCTTCCGTTTCTGCAAGCTCGAAAGGGGAACTGGACGGGAGCCTATGTGCCGCTTGGAGTTGTGGATCAGCGGCCCTGGCAGACGGCGGCGACTCTGGCCGCTTTGGCACAGTCGGCCGAGGAGAGGAAACTCGCCAGGGACGCCGAACGTCTCGCGGACCACGAAGTCGACCAGGCGTTCTCACAGTCTCTGCGGCAGGCAAGCCTGGCAAAGCCAACTTTAAGCGGCAAGGCCTTGGCATTGCAGCAAAGGGTCAGCGAGCTCCAGCAGACCGTCAAGAACGATGAGGCTCGGATCGCGTTACTCAGCGCAAACGCGGACACAAAATCGGCGCGCACAGCTTCCAACCCCAGCGACCTTGAGATTGCAAAGGCGCAACTGAGCCTCGACCAGGCCGAGCTGGCGGATTCGGTGGAGGACCTCGCCCGCGAAAGCGGAGATCAGAGAGTCAAGCTTCAGCAGGAACTTGCGGCGCGCCAGGCTGCCATGAAGCAGTACTGGGATAAAGCCTCCCGGGACGACGGGCAGACGGCCGTTGCCTCAGCCGAGCAGTACAAGACGTTAGCGCAGCAGCTCTCCACCTGGTACTCGCTGCGCAACCGCAAGCGGTTGATTGGGCAGGCTCAGCAGTTGGCCAGGGCCGACGTGTCCGCCCTCACTGAGGATGACGCACGGCTGAAGGCAGAAACGGCTGCCCTCGCTGCAAAGCCCGTAGGAGAGTCAACTTCCGAACGCATCGATCGGCTGCAACGGATAAGCGCGCAACAGAATATCCTGAGCATTCTCGGTGATCGCCTGGGGGCGCAGCAGCAGCTTGTGGCTCTCTACGGGCGATGGGGAGAGCAAGTCGAATTACAGCAAAGAATCGCCATTCACCTGATCTTGCAGTCGCTGGTGTTGATTGCGGCCATCTGCATTCTGGTGATCCTGGCGGGCTGGGGTCTGCAACTCGCGTTAGAGCGGATGGTTCACGACCCTCGGCAAAAGCACACGTTGAAAACGGTTCTAAACCTGGGCACGCAACTGGTCGGCCTGTTACTCATCCTGCTGATCATCTTCGGTGTACCCCAGCAGATGCCAACCATACTGGGCCTGGTGACAGCCGGACTGACGGTGGTCTTTCAGGATTTCATCCTGGCATTCTGCGGCTGGTTTGTTTTGATGGGACCAAACGGAGTGAGGGTGAGGGACTGGGTCGAGATTGATGGTGTCGGCGGCGAGGTGGTACAGCTTGGCCTGTTCCGCACCTGGCTGCTGGAGACCGGGAACTGGACCGCGCATGGCCATCCCACAGGGAGAAGAGTCTCGTTTTTGAACGGCTATGCCATCCGCGGCAAATATTTCAACTTCTCAACCGTAGGGCAGTGGATGTGGGACGAGATTAAGGTAAGCGTTCCCCCGGGCACGAATACTCATTCTCTCCTCAAGGGGATTTACGAAACGACCATCAAGATCACGGAAGCGGACGCGAAGACGGCGGAAGCGGAATGGAAGAGGGTGACGCATGAAGTAGGCTCGCCGCAGTTTAGCGCCATGCCTTCGGTGAATCTCAGGCCGGCAGGAGCCGGGGTCGACATCATCATCCGTTACATCACTCGCGCGGGAGTCCGAGTGGAGACCCGGAACCAGTTGTTTGCGATGATCGTCGAACTGATGCAAGGTGGATCTAAAGAGGGTAAGACCCTCGCCGCACTTTCGCCGCAAGTGCAAGAGAAAGGATGAGGGTTCGATTGTGGATGGTCCGTTCCTGCCCACAATGGTAAGGCGACTCATCACCGACATCTCGCCCGGCATGATCTAAACTGCTTCCATGGCGACGGATGTCCAACTCGGCGCCCTGCGCAAAATCGGCTCCACCAATCCGGCCACGGGCGAGGTGCTGCGTGAGATGGCCTGCGCCAGCGACGACGAAGTCCATGCGGCTGTAGAGCGGGCACGGGCCGCACAGCCTTCCTGGCAGCGGCTTGGGGTGAGAAAGCGTATCGGTGCCCTTCGAGACTTTCAGCAACTGCTTCACTCCCGCAAAACCCAAATCGCTGCGCAGATCACGCAAGAGGCAGGCAAGCCCCGCGTCGAAGCTCTGCTTACAGAAGTCTTGGTGGTGCTCGATGCTGCCGGGTTCTGCATTCGCAACGCGCACGCGTTGTTGCGCGATGAGCCAGTCCCTCACGCGAATGTCGCGATGAAGACCAAGGCCGGTCGCATCGTCCGCGAACCGTTCGGCGTAATCGGCATCATCTCGCCCTGGAACTATCCATTTTCGATTCCCGCCACCGAAACCCTGGCGGCGCTGGTCGCTGGAAACGCCGTTGTCCTGAAGCCCTCGGAATTTACTTCCCTGGTCGCGCTCGAGCTGCAATCCCTGCTGCGCCGGGCCGGAGTTCCCGAAGACCTTTTTCAGGTCGTTCTCGGCGACGGCGCCACCGGAGCCGCTTTGATCGCGTCGGACATCGACAAGCTCATTTTCACCGGCAGCGTTGGGACCGGAAAGCGCATTGCGCAGGCGGCCGCGGCCCGCCTGCTGCCCGTAGTGCTCGAACTCGGCGGCAAAGATCCCATGCTGGTGCTCGAGGACGCCGACATCGACGTCGCCTCGAGCGGCGCGGTCTGGGGCGCATTCGTCAATGCCGGGCAGACTTGCCTCTCGGTTGAGCGCTGCTATGTGCACCGCAAAATCTACGATCAGTTTCTCGACGCCTGCGTCCGCAAGACCAAGCAGCTTCGCCAGGGCAATGGCATGAGCGAAGAAGTTGACGTCGGTCCCATGATCCACGATCGCCAGCTTGCAATAGTCGAGAAACAGGTGGACGAGGCCCGCACCTGCGGCGCGCGCGTGCTCGCTGGCGGCATGCGCCGCAGGGATCTCGGACCCAACTTCTACGCCCCCACGGTCCTCGCAGATGTCACGCATGACATGGAAATCATGCGCGGAGAAACCTTCGGGCCGGTGTTGCCGATCATGGCCTTCGATTCCGAGGAGCAGGCGATTGAACTGGCAAACGATTCCGATTACGGCCTGGCGGCCAGCATCTGGACCCGCGATCGCGCCCGCGCCGAAAAAATTGCGGCCCGTCTGCAAGCCGGAACAGTCATGATTAATGACACGGTCGCCTGCTTCGGCATCAGCGAAGCCCCGCATGGCGGCGTGAAGGCCAGCGGCATCGGCCGCACCCATGGGCGCTTCGGGCTCGAAGAGATGGTCCGCATCAAGTACATCGATTCCGACCGCTTGCCGGGACTCAAAAAAATCTGGTGGTACGGATACGGGGCCAAATTCTTTGATCAGATGGAGGGCTTCCTCGATCTTCAGTTTGCCCGCGGGTGGAGTGCTAAACTGCGCGGAGCGCTGCGCTCCGCAGGCGCCTACACCAGGAAAGGCCGAATCTGAATGATGAGCGATCCCAAGCGTGAGTTGCTTCGTCATACCCTGGCCACGGTCGCCTACCGCGGAGGGAAGGCGATTCGCGACACACCGTCCTCCTTTGGCGATTTTCGCGTTGGAGACTCGAGTCGCACCCCGGTGCAGATTCTTGCGCATGTGGGCGACTTGTTCGATTGGGGTCTCTCCATCGCTCGAGGGCAGCAGGCGTGGAACAACTCCCAACCGCTTCCCTGGGAGCAGGAAATGGAGCGCTTCTTTGCGGCGCTTAAGGCTTTCGACGAATACCTGGCCTCCGATGCTCCCCTCCAGGCGCCCCCCGAAAAGCTTTTTCAGGGGCCTGTGGCCGATGCCCTGACCCACGTGGGACAGATCGGGATGCTGCGCCGCCTGGCGGGTATTCCGGTGCGCGGCGAGAATTATTACGTGGCGCAAGTCTCTGCTGGGCAGGTCGGGCGCCAACAGCCTGCGCCCAAACGGGAGTTCGATTAACCGCCGGCACCTTAGAAGCCACTCGGGATTTCTCCCCGCAAACTACGGTATGTTCCCCATCGAACAATCGGCTGGTTTGACCTATTTTTAAGTCGTCAGGGAACCTCCCCCTATGAAGTGGTTTTTGCGAAGAGACAGACGCCGCCGGACACCCTTAGTTCCCGAGGGGCCGGTGGATCCTAAGGGAGAATTGCCGCTGCCATTTTCCAAGCGTGAGCGCGACGCGGAAAAGGCCCGCATCGGCCGCTGGCTACGCCTGGCGCAGGACGCCCTCACCGACAGGAAGAAGGTGGGCTGAACGTTACTGCGGTAGGATTGTGGTGTGGCCACCGAAGCGCTTCCGCGGACTGTCGCTCTGCAACGCGGAATCCAGTTGGAATATCTCACGGTCGGCTGGAACCTTGTAGAAGGCCTGGTCTCCGTCATTGCCGGCGCGATTGCGGGAAGCGTGGCCCTGGTGGGATTCGGCGTGGACTCCTGGATTGAGACTTCCTCGGGCGCCATACTTCTTTGGAGACTGCACTCGGAGCGCACCGGCGGGCATGCGGAGGCGCTGGAAAGAAAAGCTCTTCGCCTCGTGGGCTTCAGTTTTGTGCTGCTTGCTGGGTACGTTGCGTGGGATGCCGTGGTCTCGCTTTTGAAGCGCGAAGCTCCTGAACGCAGCATCGCGGGAGTGACCATCGCGGTTCTTTCTCTGATCGTGATGCCGCTGCTGGCCCGGGCCAAGCGCCGCGCCGCGCGCGCTCTTTCCAGTGCGGCGCTGCAAGCCGATTCGCGTCAGACTTCGCTCTGCGCGTACTTATCGGCGATCCTGTTGTCTGGACTCCTGCTGAACTCGCTCGCGGGCTGGTGGTGGGCAGACCCCGTGGCCGCCCTGGTGATGGTTCCCATCATTGGGAAGGAAGGCTTCGACGCATTGCGCGGCAAAGCCTGTGCCGACTGCCATTAATTGCGTCTGTCTGGCTCCCCCATCCCGCTTCAAGTAAAATATTGAGTTCAGTCCCATCCCGCGGCTGCGGCCGCAGCGACGAGGATACTTGCTTTGGCCACTGACTCGGCAACCATGCTTGCTCCGCAACAGCTCCCCAACCACAAAGTGAAGATAAAGAAGGTTGGACAGCGCTCCTGCAATGAAAAAGACGCCAAGGGAAAATTCTGCGGCGGACACTTGAAGCGCTGGTTTTACACCACCGACGTCAAAGAGCAGGCGTGCGGCGACGCCGAGAAAGCCTGGGGCAAGAATGCGGAAGTATACCGCTGCGAGCATTGCAAGACCCTTTACCTGCCCAATGACGACGATGTTCGCGGCATCAATGTTGCCGGGAAGGGCACGACCTCGGTCTTCGGGCTGACGATTCCGGGAAAAGAAAAATAGCGCGTGGGGCGCTTCGAATAGAACCTGGGGTGAGTGTTGAACGTTAACGAGCTGATTTACGACTGGAACAAGATCCATCCCGCTTCGCTGCGGCCCTCCGGACACGTCCTGCTCAACGACGAGAGCCTGCGCGACGGGTTGCAGTCCCCCTCGGTGCGCGATCCCTCGATTCACGACAAGATCGAAATTCTTCACCTGATGGAAGCGCTTGGGATCAACATGCTCGATCTCGGCCTGCCCGGCGCGGGCCCGCGCGCAGTGGAACACGTGGAAGCATTGGCGCGCGAAATCGTGAATCACAAGATGGACATCAAGCCCAACTGCGCCGCGCGCACCCATCCGAACGACATCCGTCCAGTGGCGGAGATCGTGCAGCGCACCGGGCTCAACATCGAAGCCGCAACCTTCCTGGGCTCGAGTCCCATCCGGCGCTTTACCGAGGGCTGGACCGACGACTTCCTGCTCCAGACCACCGAGAATGCGGTGAAGTACGCGGTCTCGCTCGGGCTCGACGTCATGTATGTCACAGAAGACACCACGCGCTGCGATCCCGAGATGGTGAAAAAGCTGTACTCGACGGCGATCAGCCATGGCGCTAAGGCTATCGTGATCTGCGACACCGCCGGCCACGCGACTCCCATGGGCACCTTTGCGCTGGTGCGCTTCATCATGGAAGAAGTGGTGAAGCCCTCCGGTGAGAAGATCCGCGTGGATTGGCACGGACACTGCGACCGTGGCCTTGCCATTGCCAACTCGATGGCGGCGTTAGTTGCGGGCGCCGAGTGCATTCATGCCTGCGCGCTGGGAATCGGGGAACGCGTCGGCAATACCCAGATGGACCAGATGCTGGTCAACCTCAAGTTGATGGGGATTCCGCCGTGGAAAGATCAGGATGTCACGAAGCTGAAGGAATATTGCCAGGCGGTTTCGCGCGCTACCGGAGTTCCCATTCCCGCGAACTATCCTGTGGTGGGGGAGGACGCCTTCCGCACCGCGACCGGAGTGCACGCGGCGGCGGTCATCAAGGCGTATCACAAGAACGATGTTGAACTGGCGAACACGGTCTACTCGGGCGTGCCCTCGCACGTCTTTGGCCTTGAGCAAATCATTGATATCGGACCCATGAGTGGGAAGTCCAACGTCCTGTTCTGGCTGGAGCGTCGTGGAATCGCCGCGAACGACGGCATTGTGGATCGCATCTACGCGCGCGCGAAGGCTTCCGACCACACCCTGAGCGAGGCTGAGATCATGGAATGCGTGCAAGGCGCCCCGGCGCAGCCCATGCACTGACCCGACTTTCGCTGTACATATATTCCCGGACAGGGGAAATAAACATCTTCTTGTATGTACGCAATATCTATTAGCTATAACCAGCGCTACGCGGCCCCAGGATCGTTGGCGAGCGGGCCAGTGAACTTAGAACCCTGTTCCAAGCCCGAGTTGCGCGTGGCGGGCCTGCAAACGCCGGGAAAGGGCATCCTGCGCGATGCTTGAACTCCGCTTTTAAGGCTTCCGCCGGCCATAACGGGAAATCAACAACTTAGCTATAGGAAAAACACGTGTATCGCTTGGCCTGCACAGGGACATCTGCCCCGGCAGTCCGCAAAGCGAACCCACGTCGTAACGGTGGTCGCGCCATCGAGCCATGCACTCCCCGTGTCCTTTCCATTTCCCCCCACAAGCACGAACCTGGCGAGATGCCGGCCGGTACGAGCGCGTAACCCACCGCTTCCCCAACTCTGGTAACCGGCGAAGCCTCCGAAGCTAATCCCAATCCGAGCATTGCGTTGTAATATGGCGCATTAACTTTATGGCGATCAGTGACCGTGCCGCAGTGTCGGAAATCGCTCATCTGGTGCAGCAGGACGTGCTTCGCTTGTCGGCGCTGCCCACGGTGAGGTCCGCCTTCGCGTGGCTGCGCGCGCAGGAAGCGCAATTCGCGCACTGGCAGCTCGAAATGGCCCGCATTGCCGCGCCGCCATTCGGCGAAGCCGCCCGCGCGGACTGGTTGCGCGAACGATTCAAGGAACTGGAACTTGAAGAAGTGCGCATTGACGATGTGGGAAATGTCTTCGGCACCCGGCGTGGCCTGGGCCGCCGTTTCGTTTCCATCAGCGCTCACATAGACACGGTTTTCCCGGCCGGCACTCCGCTCAACATCCGCCAGCAGGGTTCCCGGCTCTACGGTCCCGGGGTCTCCGATAACGGCGCGGGGGTGGCTGCCATGCTCGCGGTCGCAGGTGCGCTGCGTGCCGTGAAGCTGACCCATCAACTTCCCATCGTGTTTATCGGCAACGTGGGCGAGGAGGGCGAGGGGGATCTGCGGGGCATGCGGCATATTTTTTCCAACCCCAAATGGCGGGACCAGATTCAGCACAGCCTTGTGCTCGACGGCGCGGGTTCCGACACCATCGTGGCCGAAGCGCTCGGCAGCCGGCGATTTGAAGTCATCGTGCGCGGCCCGGGTGGGCATTCCTGGAGCGATTTCGGGGCGCCGAACCCGATCGTTGTTCTCTCGCGCGCGATCCACGCTTTTTCCCAGACCCAGGTCCCGACCACTCCGAAGACCACATTCAACATTGGTGTGATCCGCGGCGGCACCTCGGTGAACTCCATTCCCGAGTCCGCCAGCATGCGCATTGATATCCGCTCCACTTCGATGAGTGAGATGGAACGCCTGGAGATGGTGATGCGGCATGCGCTGGACCGCGCGGTCGAAGAGGAATCGCGGGCCATGCACGCCCGCGGCGCCGGACAGAAGCGCTCCGGCGTGCTGAGTTACGAAGTGGTAGTGATCGGAAACCGCCCGGCGGGCGAACTCGATTCCAAGGCGCGAATCCTGCAGGTCATCCGCGCCGTGGATACGCATCTCGGAAACGCGGCGCAGGTGCAGCGCGCCTCCACCGACGCCAACATCCCGCTCTCGCTGGGGCGCGAAGCCGTTGCCATCGGCGGCGGAGGGGCGGGTGGCGGCGCCCACACCTTGCAGGAATGGTTCGACTGCAGCGGCAGGGAGTTGGGCCTGAAACGAATTCTTCTCACACTTCTCACCCTGGCGGGAGTCAGCGCATGAACCTGAAGGCGGTCGTCCTGATGTGCACCATCACCATTGCGATGTTCGCGCAGGACCAGCAGGCCAAACCCAAAGCCGACATCATTTTTCTGCACGGCAATATCTATTCCGGCGTGCCTCCTTCCTCCTCTTCCTTTCACGTCGTCGGACGGGCGCAGGCCCTGGCCTTGCGCGGCGATCGCGTGCTGGCTGTCGGCTCGGAAGAAGAAATCGGAAAATTGCGCGGCCCGGATACGCAGATCGTCGATCTCGGCGGCCACTTTGTCATGCCCGGCTTCAACGATGCGCACCTGCACCTGGCGGGGGCCGGTTTTGAGATGGAGAATGTGAACCTGGTGGGCGCGAAGTCGCTCACCGACTTCCGGGACCGCATCCGCGCCAAGGTGGAGACGGCTGCGGCGGGCGAGTGGATCCGCGGCGGCGGCTGGGACCAGACGCTATGGCCGGTCAAAGAACTGCCCAGCCGCTGGGACCTGGATGAAGTCACCGGAGATCATCCGGCATTTCTAACCCGCGTGGATGGACACATCGGGGTGGCCAACACGCGCGCTTTGCAACTGGCCAGCATCACGGTTGCGAGCAAGCCCCCGGCGGGAGGCGAGATCGATCGCGACTCCACTGGACAGCCCACCGGAATTCTGCGCGAGACTGCAATGGAAGCGGTCACCGCGGTGATCCCCAAGCCGACCCATGATCAGCGGCGTAAGGCAATTGCCTCCGCATTGCAAGATCTGGCGAAATGGGGCGTGACTTCAGCGCAGGATCTTTCCACCTGGGACGACTTTCTGATGTACGAAGAACTGGAGCGCGAAGGCAAGCTCACGGCGCGCATCTCGGCGTGGCTGCCGTTCGATGATCCGCTGGAGACTCTGCAGGCGCATCGCGCGTCCCATCCGCAATCCGATCTCATGTTGCGCACCGGCATGCTGAAGGGCTTTATGGATGGCTCGCTGGGCTCGCACACGGCCGCGTTGCTCGAGCCTTACGCCGACGATCCCAAGAACTCGGGCCTGCCTCAATACGAAGAAGCCAAGCTGACGGAGATGGCGAAAGAGCGCATCGATGCCGGCTTTCAAATGGGATTTCATGCCATCGGCGACAAGGGCGTGATGATGGCCTTGAATGCGTTCGCGGCGGCCGAGAAAGAAGCGCGCGAAAAGAAAGTCAAAGCGCCGAACGGCGGAGACGATTTCCGTTTGCGCATCGAGCACGCGCAGGTCACCACGCCGCTCGAAGTCTCGAAGTTCAAGGAGCTGAAGGTCATCGCTTCCATGCAGCCGAATCATCTGCTGACCGACATGAATTGGGCGATGGCCAGGCTGGGCGAGAAACGCGCGGCGCACTCTTACGCATGGGCAGAGTTCTTGAAGAAAGGCGTGACTCTGGCATTTGGAACAGACTATCCGGTCGAGCCAGTGACGCCGTTTCGCGGTCTGTATGCCGCGGTGACGCGCAAGAGCGAAGACGGAAAGAAAGAATATTTTCCGGAGCAGAAGTTGACCATGGATCAGGCCATCGCGGCGTACACGACCGGCGCTGCCTTTGCGGAATTCACGGAAAAAGACAAAGGTACGCTCGCGCCGGGCATGCTGGCGGATTTCGTAGTGCTCGATCGCGATATCACGTCGGTGGTTCCAGCGAAGATTCTCGCGACGAAGGTTTTGCGACCCGTGGTTGGGGGGAAGACGGTGTACGAGGCGAGGTAGCTCTTCCTTCGTGAGACTTCGTGTCCTTTGTGGTTTGTTTTGTAATTCTGAACCACAAAGGACACGAAGTTACACGAAGGCAATTGATGCCAGTATCCTTGCTCTATGGACTGGAAGCGCCGCGAACGGCTGTTACTGACTGGCGCGCCGCTGGCGATCGTTCCGGCTTTTGCGTTTCTGCCCGCTCTGGTCTACATGGTCATCACGCCGCGCGTCGCACACGGGCGGATGATCGCGATCCTGCTTTTCCCGATTCTGATTGCTGCCGAGGTCATCGGAATTTCGCGGCTGGCGCGCTGTTTTCTACCCCGCCACTTTGATCTCATCACCTTCTTCGCGCTGACCACCATGCTCATCCTGGTCGTGATCGCAATCTATACCGGCCTGTTCCTCGCCGCCTTCGCCGGACGCATGTAGGGCATTTGCTACTCTGAAGCGATGTCTCGCTCGCTCAAAGCGCATCTGTCGCTGGTTGCGATGTCGCTGGTCTGGGGCGCGACCTTCGTTGTCATCAAAAGTGCGGTCGCCGACATCTCTCCCCTGCTATTCAATGCCATCCGCATGAGCTGCGCGGCTCTCATCCTTGCCCTGGCGTTTCACAGGCACTTGCCAGGCATGAAGCTGGGTGCGATTCAATCCGGAGGCGTAGCCGGGTTCTTTCTCTACCTTGGGAACGAACTACAGACGACGGGCCTGAGATACACGACGGCTTCCAAGTCGGCGTTTCTGACTGGGGTCTCCGTGGTGCTGGTGCCGGTGTTCCTGGCGCTGTTCTGGAGGCGCGGACTGAATCGCTGGAGCGTGGCGGGGGTTGCACTTGCTTTTGGTGGGCTGTACCTGCTGACAGTCCCATCGAGGCCGGGCGCGGGGTTGAACCTGAGCAGCCTGAACCGAGGCGATCTCTACACTCTGGGCGCGGCGGTTTCCTTTGCCTTTCACATCATCGTGATCGGACATGTCACGCGGGAGCACCGCTGGCAACAGATCACCGTGATCCAAGTCATTGTCACGGCGTTGCTGATGGTGGTGACCGCTGCGGGATTGGAAACCCCGCAGGTCGCGTGGACCGGCCGTGTGTACTCCGGTATTGCGATCACAGCGTGTCTCAGCCTGGCTCTGGCCTTCGCGGTGCAGGCGTGGGCGCAGCAGTACACCCCTCCGACACACGCCGCGCTGATCTTTTCGCTGGAGCCGGTCTTCGCCTGGGTCACGTCCTTCTTGTTCCTCGGCGAGCGATTAGGTTCGCGGGCTGCGCTTGGCGCAGCCTGTATCCTGGCCGGAGTTTTGATTTCCGAGCAGAAGGGAAGCGCGGAGTCCATCGGCGTGCCGATGGACCATGCTTCGGTGCGGGAAATCGTTGAATGACAACACTTTTGCGTGCTGATGCGTCTAACAACGAGGGATTCGCGTGGTGCGCGCGAGATTTCTCTGTTGGCGTACGCCAGAGTCACAATGTCGTCATGGCCAGCGGGCGCTTCACAGGACGCAGGCCGGCTCAGGACAATGGCCAGTGCGGCGTCATGCTCGGATGGTTGGTCGCTGAGACTTCGAACTGTATAATCGTAGGTCGCCTATATTGCTGGAGGAATGGAAGATATGGATGCGCGCGCAAGCGCTTTCTGGGTACGTTTCAAGGCCAATCGCCTGGCTTACACGCTCACGATTCTGGCTACGCTGGCAGTCGGAATCCTGATCGGGACCGTGGTTTCAAACAACGTCAAAGGCCAGGAAAACAAAAAGAGTTCCGACGCAACGCCGCTGTCCGTACCCTCTCCGCAGCAGCTTTCCAACCAGTTTTCGCAAATCGCCAAACAGCTCGAGCCGAGCGTGGTGAACATCAACACCGAGTCCACCATCAAGAACCCGCACCGGCGCCGGTTGCCGGGAGGCCCCGGAGATGACGATCAGGGTGGAGGAGGCAGTCCGTTTGACGACTTCTTCGATCGCTTCTTTGGCGGGCAGGGCGGTCCGGGTGGTGGCGGAGCCGGTTCGATCCGCGAGCGCTCGCTGGGTTCGGGCGTCCTGGTGGATCCCAAGGGCTACATCGTTACCAACCGCCACGTCGTCGAGAAAGCGGACCGGATCCGCGTGAGACTGCAGGATGATCCTGCCAGCGTTCAGCACGACGCCAAAGTCATCGGCACCGACCAGGAAACCGACTTGGCCGTGATCAAGATTGAAATGGACAAGCCATTGCCAGTGGCAAAGTTGGGGAATTCCGACAGCATGCAGGTCGGCGACTGGGTGCTCGCGGTGGGCAGCCCATTTGGATTGAATGCGACAGTGACTGCGGGCATAGTTTCGGCGAAGGGCCGCAACATCGTTCCCAACCGGCAATTCCAATCGTTCATTCAGACGGATGCGGCGATCAACCCGGGAAACTCCGGCGGACCGCTGGTAAATATGGCGGGAGAGGTCATCGGCATCAACACGGCCATTTTGACGGACACCAACGCCTATGCCGGCGTAGGATTCGCGCTGCCTTCGAACACGGTGGTCCAGGTGTACAACCAGTTGATTGGGCCGGAGCACCGGGTGTCGCGAGGCTCGATCGGAATTGAATTCAATGCGCAGGAGAACCCGGCGATCGCGCGCGTGTACGGCGCGGGGGGCGGCGTGACCATCTCGAATGTGGTGGCCGGAAGCCCCGCCGATCAGGGCGGCATGAAAGTTGGCGACACCATCACCTCGGTGGATGGCAAGCCGGTGAAAAATGGCGACGAACTGGTGGCCGACATAGCCAGCCGCAAGCCGGGAACCAAGCTGACTTTGGGCTTCATTCGCAATGGCAAGAAGCAGGAGTCCACCATCACGGTGGCGGACCGCGCCAAGCTGTTCGCCAGCCGTTTGGGCGAGGATGAGGAAGGCGCAGGGTCGGCGCAGCCGAAGGAAAGCAAGCTGGGTCTGACCGTCCGTGCCTTGACCCAAGAGATGGCGGACCGCCTCGACATTCCCGCGGGTAAGGGAGTGATTGTGCAGGACGTTAAGCCGGGATCGTTCGCCGACGATGTCGGGCTGACCCGCGGCGACGTGATTCTTGAGGTCAACAAGCAGCCGGTGAACAGTGAAGATGAATTCAACCGGATCTCGTCGGGCCTGAAGAGCGGGCAGGACGTTGTTTTCCTGGTACGCCAGCGTGGGGCTGGGCGGCAGGACGGCACTATCTTCCTGGCGGGAACACTTCCGTAACTATGAACCGACACTTCCGGGACTGGCACTGAAGAGGAAAACGCGGGATGATTTCAGTGCCAGTTCCGGCGTGACGTTTTTGAGGTGAGCTTTGGGTTTTCGTGGGTTGAAAAAAATGCTGATGCTGGGGTGCTCGCTGCTTTTGGCGGGGACGCTGGCCTCTGCGCGGACGGCGACCGCTCCCAAGAAGACTGCCAGTTCAACTCACAAAAGCGCGACGAAGACCTCGGCCAAGTCCAGCTCGAGAAAAGGCAAGCGCTCAAGGAAGGTCAGTTGGCGCAAGCGCGGGCAGCAGAAGATCGATCCGCAGAGGGCGCGCGACATCCAGGAAGCGCTGATTCGCGAGCACTACATGGAGGGCGAGCCCACCGGGGTGTGGGACGCGACCTCGCAAAAGGCGATGGAACGCTACCAGGCCGATAACGGCTGGCAGAGCAAGTCGATCCCGGACTCCCGCGCCCTGATCAAGCTAGGCCTCGGGCCCGATCACCAGCACTTACTGAACCCCGAGAGCGCGATGACTACGCAGCCGGCAGAGCATTCTTCGGTCACTCCTTCGGAAGCCGGACCGAACCAGCCGCAGAGATAAGATCCAAAGTTTCACGTTTCAAGGTTTCAAAGACGATCGCCTCGACGCGTGCGGGACAGAGGTTTCGCCGCGATGGTGGTGGTACGTTCTGAGATCAGCTTTGCAACCTTGAAGCTTTGAAACTTTGACTCGCCTCCCTTACCCCTTCATCACTGGATCCGGAAAATAAGGCAGGCGCTGGTTATGGATGACCGCGCGGGGATTCGCGTCGACCAGCGCCAGGGCGACTTCGGTGCCGGCGATGTCGGCGACTGCATCGCGCGCGGCGGAGAGATTGGGGAGGCGGTGCTTGATGTCGTGCGCGTCGCTGGCGAGGATATGGATTGCGTCGCGTTCCAGAAGCCAGCGGGCGACGCGGCCGGCGCGCTCTCCCCATTTGCCGGTGAACGATGAAGCGGTGACCTGCACGGCGCAGCCTTGCTCCACCCACTCCAGCACCTGTTGCGGATTCTGCTGCAGGATGGCATTGCGCTCGGGATGAGTGATGACTGGGGTGATCCCTTTATCGCCCAAGCGGGTGAAGCATTCGTCAATGTTGGTCGGGATGCCGTAGTTGCTTAGCTCCACTAGCAAGTACTGGCTGCCTTCGATCAGGTAACGCTCAGGACGGGCTAGGGCGTCCTCGAAATTTTCAAAAGACAGGTGAAAGTCGCAGCCCAGGCTGAGCCTTGGTGTGTCGCCAATCAGAGTGCGCAGGTGATCGAGGAGCTGCGTCAGGTATGGACGGTCGTAGTGATATCGCTCGTTGGCGTGGGGCGTGGCGACGATGTGCTCGATGCCATCGGCGGCGGCCATGCGGCACATGGCCTGCGCGGTCTCCCAGTTCTTCGGTCCGTCGTCGACTTCGGGCAGGATGTGGCAATGGATATCGATCACGGGGTGATTTTAGCAGGGAGGCTTTTAGCTCTTAGCCATTAGCCATTGGGCTCTTAGCCTTTTGCTCGTAGTCGCCAAAGGCAGGAAGTTTGTCGGACGAGGAAAACATCGTTTACGTGTTACATACCCATACTGCATACTCAAAGTATGAAAGTCGGAGAGCGTGGGCAGGTCACCATTCCCAAAAAACTGCGGGAGAGATTCGGGTTGGGCCCGCAAACGGAAGTTGAATTCAGGGTCGAGCGCGACTCGTTGGTGCTCGAGAAGAAAGCGAAAACGCTGGATCTGAGCAAATGGAAGGGTAGATCCCGCCGCAGCTTTGAGCAGTTGGGCTACAAGTCGGTCGATGATTTCATTGATGACGTGCGCGGCCGATGATCACTGTGATCGACACTAACGTCCTCCGACATTTTGCCGCCTAATCAAGAGTTTTGCGAATTGTTTCCTGGTTTTCGGGTGATAGATGCAGGACGGGCGCGCTGCCTTCTTAGGTCTTCACCCATTGGCCTTTCAACCACCAAGGACACGAAGTTCCACGAAGGAAGAACTTGAAATCAAACGTTCGTCCGGCAACGTCACAGACAGACTTCCATCGGCGTCGGGGCACAACTGGAGAGCGTGCGGCGATTCAACCCGAAGAGGCCTCGGTACGTGGGAGGATAATCATGAATGTTGTTCTCGTACTCGGATTGGATTCGGTCAGCGACGAAGCCAAGGTATGCCACCGCCATTATTGCGGATAAAACTGCGATCCCTAAAACAAATCGTTTCATGATCATCAGTCGCGACGCCCGAACCGTCGAAAATCACCCGAGTTCGGAAAGCAAACTCTCTACTTCCCGTATCGCTCTTGAATCAAATCCGCCATCTTGGCGTAGGCTGCCGTGAGCGTTTTCTCGTCGGGCAGGAAGACGATGCGGAAGTGCCTGGTGCCGGGCTTCTGCCCGAAGCCGGAGCCGTGTACGACCAGCACATGCTTCTGCACCAAGAGTTCCTTGACGAAGACGTCATCCCCTTCGGCGATGTCGAGCTTAGGGAAGGCGTAGAAGGCCCCGCGCGGCGAAACGCAGCTCACATGCGCGGTCGAGTTACACCATTGAACCGTGAGGTCGCGGCGGCTGCGCAGCTTCTTGCGGACTTCGATCAAATGCTCCTGTGGCCCTTCCAGAGCGGCCGGGATCGCATACTGTTCGGGATGGTTGGCGCACAGGCGCGAGCGCAACAGCTTATTCACGCCCTCGACATAGGGCTTCACGACCGCAGCGTCGCCGCTGATGACGCCCCAGCCGATGCGCCAGCCGGGCGCGAGATAGTTCTTGGACAGTCCCCCAAAGGTCACGACCGGAACATCCGGCGCGACGGCGGCTAGCGAGATGTGCTCGTCATTGTCAAGGATCAGCTTGTCATAGATTTCGTCGGCAAAGATGACCAGGTTATGCCGGCGCGCCAGTTCGGCAATGTCTTGCAGCATGCGCCGGGTGCAAACCGATCCCGTGGGATTGTTGGGATTGATGAGCACGATGCCGCGTGTGCGCGGGGTGATCTTGCGCTTGATGTCGTCGAGGTCAGGCTGCCAGCCGTCTTCTTCGTTCAGGTAATAGGTATTCAGTCCGATGTCGAGCTTGGAGAGAACCGCGGAATACAGCGGGTAGTCGGGGCTCGGCGTAAGCACGTCTTCACCGGGATTGAGCAGGGCGGTGAGGCAGATGTCCACGCTCTCGCTGACCCCGGAAGTCACGAAGACGTCCTGAATGTTGGTGATGCCCTTGCGGGCAGCTTCGGCGCGAATGGCGTTCAATGCCGGAGTCACGCCGGAGGACGGGGCGTAGCCGTTTTTGCCCTCGCGCATGGCCTGGTGCACCGCTTCGATCAGGTGTGCGGGTGTCTCGAAATCGAAATTGATAGGGTCGCCGATGTTGAGCGGCAGAATCTTGTGGCCCTTGGCGGCGACTTCCTGGGCGACGCAGGCCAGATCACGGATAGCGTACTTGACGTTTTCGAGGCGGGAGGCGGCAAGAATCTCACGGCTTTGGGTGAGGGGCATGGGAAACTCCGCATAGATTGTACCGTAGCGGGTTCCGAGGGGCACGCTCCGGTTGTGGATGGGCGCTGTGCGGGCGATGGACGTCAGTTGTGCTTTTTTATCGGGGGAATGCCAGTCCCCGAGTGACGTCATCCTGACCCGAAGCGGAGCGCAGGGGAAGGATCCTGCTGTGCGACGGTCCGGGTCAACTCAGGATGGGGATTGCGCCCGGGAGATCCTGCGTTGGCTGATGCAACGTCAGGATGGACGTGTTGTTTCTGATGGGACTTAGTTGCTGTGGTTGGGATCGAACTGCACTTCCACCTGCTGGTTGGTTTCCGCGTCTGCCGGGGCGTACTTCCAGCGCTTTACCGCTTTGCTGGCAGTGTCGGCGAGAATAGGATTTCCCCCAAGTACAGTCACCCGGTCCACACTGCCGTTGGGAGCGATCAGCAGGTTCAAGCGCACCACGCCGCCAATTCGGGAGCGGCGCAAGTCCCACGGGTAGTCCGGAGTGGTCTTGACCAGCAGTTTGCGTGCGGGCTTATCCGCCTTCTGAGCATGCAAACCGAGTGCGAAAAACGAAAGCAGGAGAAGGCACACAACCAGCCTTCGCCGACTCGAACGGACCTCTGCGCCAAAGGCTGGTTTCGTGAACATGATCTTCCCGAGCGAACGGAGTATCGGGCCCCAAAAACGAAATGTAAAGGCATGCTAGATGACGGCCGGAATCAGGGCAAGGTTACCGGGGTAACGGGGTGTCATGGTTCATGACCAAAGGACAGTTCAAGCCGCAACCTGATTTGCCGATAGCCCGACTAGACGATCTTAGGAGAAGGGATGCGAACCAAGCCCACGCTCGACGTGTGTGCCGACCTGAGTGTCGACCTCAAGAGTGGCGCATTTCACAAGACGCTGCTGGACAATCTTTTCGACGGAGTTTATTTCGTAGACCATGAACGAACCATTCGTTACTGGAACGGGGGCGCGGAACGATTGAGCGGGTATGCCGCAGAGGAAGCCGTGGGAAAAAGGTGCTACGACAACTTCCTGTGTCACATGGACGAGAAGGGCGCCGTGCTCTGCAAAGCTGAGTGCCCGCTGATGAAATCCATGGAAACCGGCCAGACCCAGGAAGCCGAAGTGTCGATGCGGAACCGGGCAGGCGAGCGCGTATTCATCTGCGTGCGGGTAGCGCCCATGAGCGATAGCTCGGGACAGATCATCGGGGCCATGGAGGTGTTCGCCGAGGCGACCGCCCGGACCCGCATCGAGAGCCGCGTGCGGCAACTGGAACAGCTGGCGTTCGTCGATGAACTGACCAATCTGCCCAACCGGCGATTTGTGGAAGTGCGGTTGCGTCAAACTCTGGAATTGCTGCGCGAGTTCAACCGGGCGGCGGGCGTCCTGATGATCGATATCGATTGGTTCAAGCGTGTCAATGACACGTATGGCCACGATGCGGGCGATGCAACCTTGCGACTGGTAGCACACACCTTGAAACGCGGGGTCAGGACGGTCGATGTCGTGGGACGTTGGGGCGGAGAGGAATTCCTGGTGATCCTGTCGGATGTGAACGCCGACATGCTCCACCTGATCGGGGAGCGATGCCGAAACGCGGTCGCCGAAGCCGTTTTATCGAGCCAGGAGCAGCGATACCAGATCACGGCCTCGATCGGGGCCACGCTGCTGGACGAAAAAGACTTCCCGGAATCGGTGATCAAACGCGCCGACGGATTTCTCTACAAGAGCAAAACGGCGGGACGGAACCGGACCACGGTGGGGTAAAGCCAAAGTCCCTTGACCAAGCCGAATCGCCACTACGAGCGATTCGGCTTAGCCCGAGTCTTGTCACGCACAGCCAACGACCAACGACCAACCTATTCTCCGGTGTCGATCTGCGCGCGCTGCAGCTTGTCGGAGTAATCGACGTAGATCGACTTCCACTCGGTGTAGAAATCAATCGCGCCGATGCCACCTTCGCGATGGCCGTTGCCGGTGGCTTTCACTCCGCCGAACGGCAGGTGCACTTCCGCGCCGATCGTGGGAGCATTGATATAAGTGATGCCGGCATAGAGATCGCGCATGGCCTGGAAGGCTCGGTTCACGTCCTTGGTGTAGAGCGCCGAGGAGAGGCCGTACTCGATGTTGTTGGCGATCTCGATCGCGTGCTCGAGATCGTTGCACGGGATGATGGAAACCACCGGCCCAAAGATCTCTTCCTGGGCGATGCGCATCTTGGGATCCACGTCGATGAACACCGTGGGTTCCATGAACCATCCGTATTGGTAGTCGCCCTTATCGAGGCGGTTGCCGCCACACTTCAGCTTCGCGCCTTCCGACTTGCCGATGTCGACATAGCTGAGGTCGGTCTTTAGCTGGCCTTCATTCACGGCCGGACCCATGTCGACGGTCTCATCGATTCCGTTTCCGACCTTGAGCGCTTTGGCGCGCTCGACGTAACGCTCGACGAATTCCGAGTAGACGCCCTTCTGCACGATGATGCGGCTGGTCGCGGTGCAGCGCTGTCCAGTGGTGCCGAACGCGCCCCAGAGTCCGCCTTCAATAGCAAGATCGAGGTTGGCATCGTCGAGCACGATCATCGGGTTCTTGCCGCCGAGTTCGAGCGAGCAATGCTTGAAGGTCTTGGCGGCGGTAGTGCCTACGATGCGGCCGACGTCGGTGGACCCGGTCAACGAGATGGCGCGAACGTCGGGGTGCTCCATCAGCGGGCCGCCGATTTTCGATCCGAACCCGGCAACGATGTTGATGACGCCCTTGGGAATGCCGGCATCGGCGAGGGTGCGAACCAGGTTGTAGGTGGAGAGCGGCGTGTCCTGCGCGGGCTTGATGACGCAGGTGTTGCCGCAGACGATGGCGGGCAGCAGCTTCCACGAAGGGATCGCCATGGGAAAGTTCCAGGGCGTGATCATGCCGCAGACGCCGAGCGGCTGGCGGACGGCCATTGCGAACTTGTTGGGAAGCTCGGACGGAGTGGTGGGCCCGAACATGCGGCGGCCTTCTCCGGCCATGTAGTAGGCGGTGTCAATGGCTTCCTGGGTGTCGCCGCGAGTCTCTTTGAGGATTTTGCCCATCTCGCGAGTCATGTCGCGGGCGTATTCTTCCTTGCGCTCGAGCAGCATTTCGCCGGCGCGATAAACGATTTCAGCGCGCTTGGGAGCGGGCACCAGGCGCCACTTCTTGAAGGCGCGCTTGGCGGCGTCCACGGCGGCTTCAACATCGGCCTTGCCGGACTTGGGGAAGATGCCGACCACGTCGCGATGGTCGGCGGGATTGCGATTTTCAAAAGTCTCTCCGGTCGAGGGCTCGACCCACTCGCCGTCGATGAAGTTCTTGTAAACCTTGGTTCGGGTTGCAGTGCCAACCATGGTGGGGCTGGTCAGGGTATCGGTTGCCATGATGTCTCCTTAAGAATGCGGACAAAAGCCGGGAACCTACCATGCTAAATGGG
>Ga0070741_10000916_pt1 | contig 97424 bp, 97 predicted proteins | sample Coa_R1_4_FD_66440 | JGI IMG/M metagenome (GOLD analysis project Ga0070741, IMG submission 66440) | Surface soil microbial communities from Centralia Pennsylvania, which are recovering from an underground coalmine fire - Coalmine... | ecosystem: Environmental > Terrestrial > Soil > Unclassified ... | reverse complement strand
GCACTGGATCAGGAGGCGATCCAGCCGGACTCAACCTTTTACGATCCGGCACACTGGGTGATCGACGGCTTCAATATTACCGACATTGAAGAAGATGGTGGCGCGCGCCAGCAGAGCGTCGCGAGTACGCTGGCATTGTCGCTGAATACAGGCGCCACCTGGATGCTTATGCAGATGAGTAAGCCGGGCGGTACGGATATCAATGGGCATGGTATTACCGAATGGCATGACTATATGGTAGATCATTTCCGGTTAGGACAACCCACGAATATCGAGCAGGGCTATGAATCGACCGGCTACGTGCCAGCCGATAAGCTTTCTACGCCAGCGATTGACCTGACCTACGCGAACACATCGTTTGGCCAGGGTGTACAGGTAACGGCGTTACAAATGGCAGCAGCATTGTCGAGCGTATTGAACGGCGGAACTTACTACCAGCCGACGCTTATCGACCAAGTTGTCCATGCAGACGGTACCACCACGACGAATAAACCGACGGTGGTAGCGCGCCACGTGGTGAAGGGCAACACCGGCAGCGAATTGATACCTCTTATGGAGAACGTAGTGGACAACTATTACCACGAAGGTTTCAGCTACATGACGTTCCCCTCTGGCTATATGGTTGGTGGCAAGACGGGTACGGCGCAGATTGCAAGCCCGGATGGCGGGTACTACAAAAATAAATATAACGGGACATATCTCGGCTTTGTTGGTGGTAGCTCGCCACAATACGTGGTAGCTGTGTTTAATATCGAGCCAAATGTTGCAGGCTATGCGGGCTCAAACGCCGGACAGCCGGTTTTCGGTGATATCGCACATATGCTGATAGACAACTCGTTTGTCACGCCTAAGTCGTAGGCGCTATAATGGATGGCAAGAAACAACTAAGGAAGAATAGGGCACAACTTACGCTATGACGGCCGGCACGTTGCACATCACGCTCCTTGATAGTACTTTGATACATATTTTGGTTTTGGGTTTTCTGGGTTTTCTGCTCAGCACTATTCTCACACCGCTATATACTACCGTTGCATATAAGCGGGAGTGGTGGAAGCAGCAGCGCACCGAGGCATGGAGCGGGGGCACGGCTACCGTATACAACAAGCTTCATGCCGCCAAACACAAACGGCACATACCTACCATGGCGGGGCTTATTTTTATAATTTCAGTTGCCCTCGTGACGCTTATCACCAATCTCAGCCGTGGTCAGACCTGGCTGCCGCTCGCGGGCATGGTTGCCGCTGGCGCGGTGGGGCTGCTTGATGATCTTATGAATATCAGAGGTTCTAGCAGTATAGCGGGTATGCGTGCCAAGACGAAATTTGCATTGCACAGCTTGGTGGCAGTGGTGGGCGGCTGGTGGTTTTTCGATAAGCTCGGTGTCACGCATGTGTATGTGCCTTACTTCCATGACATTTATCTGGGGGTATTTGTTATCGTCTTGTTCGCTGTGGTCGTGATCGCCACCGCTCATGCGGTGAACATCACGGACGGGCTCGATGGCTTGGCGGGCGGGTTGCTTGGTATGTCGTTCATGACATATAGCATCATCTGTGTAATAGAGGGCAAATATGCACTGGCTGCATTCTGCATGACGGTGGTCGGTGCTATCTTGAGCTACACATGGTTCAACATCTTTCCTGCTCGATTCTTTATGGGGGATTCGGGTGCATTTGCGCTCGGTACGGCGCTTGGTATTATTGCTATGCAGACGAATACCGTGTATGTACTGCCGGTCATAGGGGCAGTGTATGTTATGGAGACGGGCTCGGTGATCATAAACCGATTATCACGGAAGCTGCGTCATGGCAAAAAAGTGTTTTTATCCTCCCCGATTCATCATCATTTCGAAGCGCTCGGCTGGCCTGAGACCAAGGTGACGATGCGATTCTGGATACTGGGTCAGGTTTCGGCAGTATTGGGTCTGATCCTCTTTCTAATAGGGAAATACGCCTAAGAGGCGGGAGAAGTATGGGGCCGCGGTCTACCACCAGGAATAGGACGGTGAACAACGGCCTCCGCGCCGGCCGGCCCTCATTCGCTTCGGATAAGCTTGAGGCGATGCGGCGTCACCGGCCGGATTATTGGCTGTTGGTAACGACGGCAATTCTGCTGGCGGTCGGTATGATCGTTATTTTTTCCATCAGCCCGGCGTTAAGCGCGGTTTCGCGGGCAAGCAGCAATTTTTATACTATGCGACAGCTGATTGCGATCATCCTGGGTCTTGTTGCCCTTGTTGTGGCTGCCCAGGTCCCACTGGACAAGTGGCGGCAATGGGCAAAACCGTTCATGATACTAGCGGCTGGCGCTACGTTGCTGGCGCTGGTTATGCCAGTAAACCCGAACTATCCCGCGCACCGCTGGGTGCGTTTGGGCAGTCTGTCATTCCAGTCGGTGGAGCTGTTGAAGTTCGCTATCCTGATATGGCTCGCCAGCATGCTGGCCGAGCGTATCCGGAACGGCACTATCAGGGACGTGAAGACAACGCTGCGGCCTATTGGTATTGCCCTTGGAATAATTTTGGTTATAGTGGCTGGGATCCAGAGCGACCTGGGATCGACCGGCGTTATCCTGGTAGTGATCGGCGCTATGTTGTTTGTCGCCGGCATGCCGATCAAGCGGCTGCTCCTGATATCGACGGCAATCGTCCTATGTTGTGCGGTGCTTATTGCTTTGATGCCATACCGGCGCGAACGTCTGATGACATATTTGCATCCGTCGGCGAATTGTCAGAGCGCCGGCTATCAGGCGTGCCAGGCGCTCATAGCCGTTGGCTCGGGGGGCATGGTGGGCTTGGGCCTCGGTAGTAGCGTGCAGGCTTACGGGTACCTACCTGAAGCAGCAAACGATTCCATTTTTGCCATCTATGCCGAGAAGTTCGGCTTTATCGGTTCGGTAGCGCTGCTCGGGATATTCGTGGCGCTTTTTGTACGCATTAAGCAGATAGCTGAACGCGCCCCCGATGATTTCAGCCGGTTGCTGGCCATAGGTATCTTTACATGGCTGAGTGTACAGTCACTTGTTAATGTCGGCGCCATGATAGGAGTGTTGCCCCTGAAGGGAATCACGCTTCCGTTTGTGAGCTACGGAGGGACCAGCATTATCTTTGCACTTGCAGCAATTGGGGTACTGTTTCAGATCTCGCGCTACACCACCTATGACCGACAACGTAATGGAGGAATAACGCATGCGGGTAGTATTGACCGGCGGCGGCTCGGGGGGGCACATAACGCCACTCCTGGCAGTCGCGACTGAACTCAAAAAACTGCGCTCTGATGTAAAAACGGTTTATGTTGGGCAGAAGGGCGACAGCCTGTCTGATATCCCTGCCGCCCATGACGCCGTAGACGAAGTGTATACTGTGCGGGCTGGGAAATTCCGGCGTTACCATGGGGAGGGGTGGCGCCAGTTATTGGATGTGGAGACGCAGGGCAAGAATCTACGCGATGCTCTATGGGTGCTTGTGGGCATCTGGCAGAGCTATTGGCTCATGCGGCGCTTGAAGCCGCAGGTAATATTTACACGTGGTGGCTTTGTGAGCGTGCCGGTGGCGCTAGCAGGTAAGCTGAATGGGGTGCCGTACATTACCCACGATTCAGATAGCACGCCAAGCCTTGCGAATCGTCTTATCGCCCGCTGGGCGGCCGTGCATGCTGTGGCCTTGCCAGTGGATTTATATCCGTATCCGCGTCAGAAAACCGTCATGGTAGGAGTACCGGTAAGTTCAGCATTTGTACATGTTACGCAAAAAATACAACGATCTTATAGGGAAGAGCTTGGCTTGGACCCTTCGGGCCGCGTACTGCTGATAACGGGTGGCGGTAACGGCGCCGCTCAGCTTAACCGTTCAATTGTCCGTAGTGCTCCTGCCTTACTTGAGCGTTATAAAGATCTGACCATCGTACATATCGCCGGACGCTCACACGAGGACAGCATCATGAAGGCGTACGACGCCCTTGATCTGGGCGATGCACGTGATCGGGTAGTGGTAAAGGGTTTCGTGACGGATCTATTCCGTTACAGTGGTGCCGCAGATATCATCGTCGCCCGCGGGGGCGCGACTGGAATTGCGGAGTTCGCACAGCAGCACAAAGCCTGCATTATCATTCCAGCCAAGCAACTGGTATGGCAGGCGCACCACGCCAAGATCATGGAGGGATTGCACGCTATAATGTATCTAGCTGAAGATGAATCAAACGAGAAAGGCCGTTTGACGCAGCTCATAAACGAGCTGATGGATAGCCCCGATTTGCGTGCAAATTTGGGCGATACGCTGTCTACATTTGCTCGTCCCGATGCAGCAAGACACCTTGCAATGGTATTATTAGAACAGGCACAAGCGAAATAGCCTTCACGCCCGTCAGCGCTAAACAAACATCCATGTAATTATTATGCATATACCTTTTCGGAAGAAGAAGCCGATACCTGAGGGGCGTCGCCGTACGGGCGCTGCTAGTCGTCCCCAGATGTACGCATATCACGCCAGCCGGTCGATGCTGCCGCAGGCAACGGGCCGGCAGATCATGAGGCCGGTACTTACGAAGCGGCAGGCTTCCCAGGCACTGTCCTATTCACTGCGCCGATTTGGGGCGATTGCAGTAATGATCGCCATTGCTATTAGCGCGGTGAGTATGTTTTTGCTCACGCCGGACCCAAAGGTGCAGCCTTTGAATGCTTCCACGGGCGACTTCCTACAGGGTATGGATGTTTACCAGCGGGCCGCTGCTACATTGCTTGGCTCGTCGGCGCTTAACCGAACGAAGCTTACTGTAGACGCGAACGGTGTCAGCGATGCGCTGCGGCGACAGTTCCCGGACCTTGCCACTGTTTCGGTCAAGCTGCCACTCATTGGGCATCGCCCCGTTATATATGTGCAGCCAGTAAGGCCGGCGCTTGTGCTGTCCACGCTTCATTCGGGTATGTTGGTAGTCTCGGCGAATGGTCATGTCGCGGGCAAAGGCGATGCCGAAAGTGCCAAGCAGCTGGGCGTGCCATTGGTGATCGATCAGAGCGGTACCCAGCTTAGCGTGGGTCAGGCTGCATTGCCTAGCAGTGCCGTCGCGTTCGTGCAGGCCGTGGTATACCAGCTGCAGCAGAAGCACGTACAAATTGCTTCCTTCACATTGCCGCCGGATAGCAGTGAGCTCGATGCCACTATTGTCGGCACGCCTTACCTGGTGAAGTTCAACCTTGCCAATCCTGCGAGTACCCAGCAGCAAATAGGGACATTTCTAGCGGTACGTCATTACCTGCAGGGGCAGGGCAGTCAGCCTACGCAGTATATTGATGTGCGTGTTGATGGCAGAGCGTACTATAAATAGGCGAAGTCGGGCTTGGATAAAAGGAAGGCCTATTGGTCTTCGTCGGTCTAAAAGGAAGTCCCCCGGCTCCGCTCTACCCCGTGTTCGCAAAATGTTCAGTAGTCTTTTTCATAATGTGCGCATGAGAAAATGTATTCTTCACTATGAAATATGCGAAATGTCAAAAAAGCAGGGAATACAGAGAGCAGGAGAGGAAAGTATATAAAACATTGGAAAAGCAAAAAAGCAAGTTTTCACGATATACCTGTGGAAAAGTCAAATAGCGTAAAATATTCAACACTTATTGCTAGCTCACGATACCCCCTCAGTGTATTAATGTTGCTCACGCGCTTGGGCGCAGTGTAGCTGCTAAAAGGTGATTTCATAAGTACTATTTATACTAGCTAGACGGAAATCCCCTGTTCGGTGCCGTATGGGGAGGTACGCTCTACCGACTATTTAACTGGTATATTGAGTCGCAAAATATACATTGTGCGACATGAAATGTATAGCTCGCTTTGTGTAAGTGTCCGCTTGCCCTCCGCCCATCTCGCTGGCTTTTTGTCCTGCATGTACGCGCGCATATTCCCCCGTTTGGGCTAACTGCCACATTCTGAGCCCGGGATGGCTGTTTTCGGCCGTTTGTCTCATACTGGCTGCCGTCGGCCGTCAAATAGCTACCTCTGTTATAACAGATACGAAGCTTCTTGCTTGAGTTTACATTGACGTAAAATTTCTATATGTACAGGTTCGAGGGGTGTAATCAGTTGCAGTAGCAAGAAATGTGGTTCAAGAAGCTGTACGTCAGCGTTAATGCCACTAGCAAGTATAGAGGCTAAAAGGGACAGCTTCTCTTCCGATCTTGTCTTTGATGCGATGCTCGTGGCTTCATTCACAAACTCAGACATTCTATCTTCGCTAAAAGCATGCAAAAGTTTCTGTATTTCAATCCCATGGCGGCGCACCGTTTCTTGAAGTAGCTGCCGATTCCCATTGGCCTGAGAAATACCGACTGCAACAGACCCAAAAACTGGCATAATGCCGAGCGCGGCCATTGCTAAGTCTTGAAGTATAGCTTCTGCCTCGTCCGAATCGTCATCGACATGCTCAGTATATAAAATGGGGGCGTTACCATTGCTAGCTGACCCATTCAATTCCTCGCCAGGGGTCATACTTAACGCTGCCTTCTACTTGTCGCGTTAAAGAGGCCGACAATCAACCCCAGGGCACCGCCAATAAGAGCGTAGGTAAACATGGAATTGTTTTCTTGCTGTGTAGTGGGTACTACGTTGCCCCACCATTGGCTAATCGGGAGAACATTATAGCCGTTGTTGTAGATGTACTGGACTTTGGCGATGAGGGCACCTAGGCAAGCGAATAGTAGTATGGCGACGATAAGCCACAAGAAATTTTGAACTGTGGTAGTAGTGTTTGATTTTTGAGGTTCCATAACTGCTATTTTAACAGCTTGCCTATGGTTACTCTACGCGCGGGGTTGGCTGCGATATTCGTGCCAGGCGGCTATGGCGGCGTCTTTGGTGGTGTTGGGGTGGGTGCGGAACCAATCCCGGATAAAGGTGTTGTATTCGAACTGGCTGGCAATGGGCTGCGGCTTGCTGGCGGCGCTACGTGTGGCGTGCCAGTGCTGGATAACATCACCTAGCGTCTTGCCGGCGTTATTTGCAATGTAATCGCGCATAAAGCTATCGAAGTGGAACTGTTTGCCGATTTCTTTTTCAAAAAAGTGACGCAGCGTTTGGCTGGAGTGCTGGCCTACAGGAATTATGGTTTCCCTGCCCACCGGCGGCAGCAACTGTGGGGCAACTTTGCGTCTGAGAGGGCGTACGGTGTTGGCAGCAGCGCCATCTAGGGTGCTGCAAAGGTGCGCCCTCAGATATTCTTTGGAGCCTGAGGTAGCAATGCCTAGATGCGCGGCTAATAGGGAGAGCTCCTTCTTCGTCCAATACCATCTTTTAAGCTCTGCAGCGGAAGTGATAGATGTGATGACAGGACGGGAGGCGGGCATGAATCTACTATATGCCTAGGCGTCTATGCTGTCTGTGATCACGTGCCTGGTTCCTAGCGTAGTGCGGCTGCGTTGGCATGTTCTATGCCGCCGCCAGCAGTGAAATAGTCTTCGGCAAGGTTGTACATAGCTCTCGCCTTATCGCCGATTGAAGGGTCGATAGCCTGCAGCGCTCTTGTAAATAGAATTTCGTCGTCAATGCCATATTCGCGCACCTCTTTGGGCTTTAGTGCGGCATCAAAGGCGTTGGTGGCGCTTTCTAGCCGGGTAAGCACCTCTTGCCGCCCTTGATACGCCGCTGAGGATAAATCTTCTTGCTTGTCATAATTGTCGCCGTAGATGACTCTTGCCAAGGTCTTGTACGGATCAATCACGCGCTGTCGAGTATTGGGATGGCTCCAGACGACTGTTGGATTATCTTCAATTGCCCAAGCGATCTGTCCGCATCGCTCGTAGAGATCTAGTATAAGTTGCGCCTGGTGAGCGTCACCCTCTGCATATTGCAGCAGATCGATTTTCCGGGCGGCTTTTTCTTTCTCTATCATTTCGGGCGTCCGTTCGCCGTGTGCGCGCGTTTCGGCTGCCGACCCCATGGCAAAACCCATCAATCCATTCACAAATGCTCGAGTTTCTGGATCAAGCTGCGGGCTATACGACGAATTGTGATTGCCTATTTCTGACATCGCGACCTATGCTTCGGTGGGTTGGACGGTTTCGGCGGTGACGGTGGTGTCATTGGCGGCTGGGACAGCGGAGGTAGCTTCTGCGGGCTCTACGAGGGCGTAGGTGGCCTTGGCGATGCGCTTGAACTGTGGTTTGCCCTGCAAGTTCAAAAGTATCGTGGTTTCTTTGACATAACGGTTCTTTAGTACGCGCTTCACGATTTCATCGCGGTGCAGCGGCTCACCTGCTGCACGTAAAACATCGGTAATAATGTCGGACACGGTCCCGCGCTGGTAGCCCCATTCTTTCAGGGCGTAGATACCGCGGCCGATAAGAACGAAGCGGTCGTCTTTGATGAGCTCGTTGTGGATAGCCTGAGTGGTGACGTCTTTACGCTTGAATTCGGACTGTTTGATAGCATCAGCGATTTCGTTGAAGTGCATATGGCGGGCACCCTGACTGAGGATGACATAGATTTTGTCGCGGATGTTCTTGGGGTTGACCATGGGCCACTTGATGAGCCCCCATCGGCCATTAAGGGTCGCGAGGTGCTTGGAGGTGTGTGCCAGGGCTTTGGCGTGATTGGCGCTCTGGAGGCCGGCCTTAGTGGCAACTGCCTCAATTGGCGTTGCTTCGCCGCCTTTCTTTATGACGTCGATAAGCGTCGCTACAAGCTTTTTCATCTGCTTTTCGTCGTGCAGGTCGGCGCTGGCAACACACAGGTGAAAGTCGTTGTCTTCGTCGATGACGATAAGCTGCGGACAGAGGCGGGCTAGGAACGCCAGGCGTGATTGCTCGTCGCGCGAGTTGTTGGCTGCGATCTTATCGGTAAGTGCGCTGATACAGGCGACACCGCCCAGCTCTTCCAGCTCAGTGACCAAACGCGCCTGAATATCGGCGATATGGGGAACGCTCCCCTCCTCTGCTGCTGTACGCAGGCGGTGCATGACGGCTTTTTCCAGCTGGCGCACGCGCTCACGGGTGATGCCAAGCAGCTCGCCGATCTGTTCGAGTGTTTCCTTGCGGTCGAATAGGCCGTAGCGGCGGGTAATGATCTCGCGTTCGCGCTCACGATCTACAGTAGCGGCAAGGACGTCTCTGACGATGGATTCGGTTTGAAGTGGTGGTACTGTAGCCTGCTTTGGCATCCAAACTCCTGTTGCGTGACAATAATTATACCAATTATAAAATTTTACGTCGTGAAAGTCAAGGCGTAGGGTTCACTTACACTATTGTAACACAATAAATAGCGCATGCAGCGACTATATGTTGTGAATATGTCTAAAAGGTAGCATAGCAGGAGTTTGCCTAGTGAGGCGGCTATTTGCTGGCGCGTTTGCGGCGGAAGCCTCCGCGGCGCTTGGCGGGTGCGGCCTCGAGCAGTGCTTTGCATTCGTCTTCGGTAAGGATCTCCGGCTTGGCGTCTTTTGGTAGGCGGGCATTCTTTTTGCCGTCGCTTACATATGGGCCATATGGGCCGTTGAGCACCTGTATGCCGCTGGGGAATTCCTTGATGAAGCGCTTGGCATCTTTGTCCAGCTTGGCGGCGTAGAGTTCGCGGGCTTCAGGCTCGGTGATGGTGTGTGGGTCGAGCGGCTTGATGGAGACGTAGGTTTTGCCTATCTGGATGTATGGACCAAAACGACCGATGTTGGCCTTGATGTCCTCGCCTTCGTCGGTTTTGCCAACCAGGCGTGGCAGTTTGAACATCTCTAGTGCTTGTTCCAGTGTGACGCTGGTAAGCGTAGCGCCGCTTGGCAGGGGGGCGAACTCGGGCTTTTCTTCGTCTTCTGTGGCACCGCGCTGCAGCATGGGCCCGTAGCGGCCAAAACGGGCAATGATGGGCTTGCCCGATTTAGGATCAGCGCCCAGCTCGCGTGCCTGTGAGCTTTCGGCTCGGCTAATGACGCCGGCGGCCTCGATAAGCTTGTGGAACGGGCCATAGAAGCCTGCTAGCATGGCGTGCCATATCATTTTGCCGCGGGCGATCTCGTCGAACTCTTCTTCGACATTGGCGGTAAAACTGTAGTCCACTACGGCGTTGAAATGCTTGGTCAGGAAATCGTTTACCACGGTGCCGCTGGGGGTTGGTACTAGTTTGCCCTTGTCAGCACCGGTCTTTTCAGTGATGGTGTCGCGGGTAATGGCGCTATTCTTGAGCGTAAGGCGGATAGTGGGCCGCTCGGTGCCCTCGCCTTCGCCGCGCACAACGTAGCCGCGGTTCTGGATGGTGGAGATAATGGTGGCGTAAGTACTTGGCCGGCCAATACCTAGCTCTTCAAGCTTCTTTACCAGACTGCCTTCGCTATAGCGGGCAGGTGGGCGGCTGAATAGCTGTTGGGCGACGGCTTCGGCCAGTGACAGGGTCTGTCCACTTTCCAAGGGCGGTAAAATGCTGTCCTCGCGTTTGGCATAGTCGTAGATACGTAAGAAGCCATCGAACACGATTACCTCGCCCTTGGCCTCAAAGACTTCCTTGGTGCCGCTGATAGTGATGGTGGCGGTGGTGCGTTCCATCTTGGCAGCGGCCATTTGGGTGGCCAGGGTACGCTTGCGGATAAGTTCGTAGAGGCGTTGCTCGTAGGGGTCATCACTGGCGCGTTCCAGGGACGCATCGGTGGGACGAATGGCTTCGTGAGCCTCTTGAGCACTGGCCGATTTGGTTTTGTAGGTGCGGAAATGATGATATTGGTCGCCGAATGCTCCTTTGATATACCCAGTCATAGCGCCCAGTGCCACGTCGCTGAGGTTCAGCGAGTCGGTACGCATGTACGTGATCTTACCGTCCTGGTACAGCTTTTGGGCGGCGCTCATGGTAGCCTTGACCGAGAAGCCTAGGCGGGCGGCAGCCTCTTGCTGCAAAGTGCTGGTGGTGAACGGTGCGGCTGGGTTACGGGTGCCGGGGGCCTTGACGACGTCGCTGACAGTGAAGATGGCGTCTTTGACCTTTTCCAGGAAAGCTTGGGCTTCGGCCTCGGTGGCAAAGCGCTGCTTCAGCTCGCCGCTGACGGTTTCGCCGCTGGGTACGGTAAACTGGCCGGTGATCTTGAAAGATATTTCTGCCTGGAAGTTTTCTATCTCGCGTTCGCGCTCAACTATCAGGCGGACGGCCGGCGACTGTACGCGCCCGGCAGAGCGGCCGCCAGGTACTTTGCGCTGCACTACGGGCGAAAGCTCGAAGCCCACCAGGCGGTCGAGGATGCGGCGCGCCTGCTGCGCGTTTACCAGGTTGAAGTCGATGGTGCGCGGGCTTTCAAGGGCGTGCTCTATGGCTGGCTTGGTGATCTCATGGAAGACGATGCGCGGTGTCTTTTTGGCATCTAGGCTTAGTACCTCGGCCAAATGCCAGGCAATAGCCTCCCCTTCACGGTCTTCGTCGGTCGCGAGATAAACGGTGGTGGCAGCTTTGGCAGCCTTCTTTAGCTCGCTGATCAGCTTCTTCTTCTCGGGGTCTACCTCGTACGTAGGTGCAAAGTTGTGCTCGATATCTACTGGCGGCTTGCCATCCTTGCCCTTCTTGGTGGGGATGTCGCGGATGTGCCCTACGCTGGACATGACGGTATAGTCTCCGCCCAAGAATTTCTTGATGGTTTTGGCTTTTGCCGGGCTTTCTACGATAACGAGGTTTTTAGACATGCTCTACATCTTTAGCGCACTTATATGAAAAATGCAACAATATCCTTAGTTTACGTTGGTTAAAAGTAACTTTTGCCAATTTTGTAGCCGATCCAAACGCCGGCAAGTGAACCGATAGTAGATAATAGAATACTCCATCCACCTAGCCAATTGCCATGGTCAATTATGCCGCCCAGGAAACCCCCTATGGTGCCGCCTATGAAGATGCCAAGCCAAATCATGAGCTTCATACAAGATACTATACCATTAGCTTCTTTTTCTCCCCCACCTGACACTAATCACACCGAGGTGGTGGCTTTCTAATATAGCTGGCAGGCTCAGAGTACCCACTGCCCGCCTCCGGTGCTATGGATTACCCCGGTTATCTCCAACATGGTTAGCGTTTGGTTGAACCGTGCAGCGTCCAGCTGGCTGGCGGCCAGCAGCGCATCGCAGTCATGCGTGCCACTAGCTAACAAATCAATCAGTAACTGCTCTTCAGGGGTACTGCCCCTGGGCCTGGCATTCCGCTTGGCGGCCTTTTCGGTGATGCCCAGGGCGCGCAAGATGTCGGCTACGCTGGTGACCGGCGCCGCGCCGGCTTTTATGAGATTGTTTGCCCCTACAGAGGTGGGACTATATATGCTACCGGGTACCGCCAGTACGTCCTTGCCCTGCTCTAGTGCGAAGCGGGCGGTATGCAGGCTGCCGCTCTTTTCGGCAGCTTCGGTAATAAGCACCACTTTGGCGAGCCCCGCTATAAGCCGGTTGCGAGCAATAAAGTTCGTACGAAAGATGGCGCATTCGGCCGCGTACTCGCTGTAGAGGGTGCCACCCTGCTCTACGATACGCCGGGCAAGACTTCGATGCGACGAAGGATATATGGCAGAGAGCGGTGCCGGCAAAACGGCGACGGTGCAGCCGCCCGCGTCCAGAGTGGCCTGATGCGCCAACGCGTCAACGCCCAGCGCCAAGCCACTGATTACTACTATTCCCCGCTCTGCCAGCCCGCGGGCTAGTTGCGTGGTCACTTCACGACCATAGGGGCTGACCTTGCGGCTACCTACTATGGCTACCCGCGGCCTGTCCGCCCAGTCTTCGTAGGGAGCGCCGGCAGCGAATAGCTGAAGCGGTATGGAAGGTATAACAGTAAGCGTATCCGGGAATCCAGATGCGCTAAGCATAAGTTTTTTGATATCCATACAAATTTATGACAAAAGTATTGACATAAGTAATATTTTTGCTAGAATTGCAACTTGTAAACGTTATTATAACAGTTTACGCACCTTTTACCCCCATTTTCTAACATTATGTTAGATTGCTTTAGAGCGTGAGTGCCTAGACAAGTTGTTACCCTCCACTTTTCTTCCGCCGCGTTTCTTTGTAAACGCAGCGTTCTAGAGCAAACTAACCCCTTTAACCCATTGCCGCTTGCGGTAATGGTTCCCCATCAATGTGAGTCTCAATGATTCTGCCCTTGCGGCGGAGGCGCAACACTTTTGATTATGTGCTTTGCTGCTTCACTGGGGTGGGTTGAAGGGTGTGTGGGGATGATGCCTTTATGGATCGTCCCCGAAAAGAGCCTCCGGCGGTGCCCACCCCCTCCGGAGGCTCTTTTTGTGATAATTGTCACTTATTAGGTATTTTTGACAAACTTACAATTTTAGTATAGAATGAATAAAACACAAAGCTCGCTGTTTGTCCATTAATTGACTATCTATGAAAGATACGATTACCCCTGAACCAAATTGGCTGGTCGCTGACCAAGCGACACAGCCGATGTATGCTATTAACGTTGGCGAACGCCTGCTTCATCCAGATGAGATTAGCGGCGCTCTTGGTAGGGGCGGATACGGTGTAGTATGGGGTGCGAGGCTTACCATAGGGCATGTCGCGATCAAGGCTCAGCAGCATCCCGCCTCACGACCGCTGCCAAATGAGGTAGCCTTGATGCAGCGCTTTTCTGGACATCCCCATCTTGTGGAAATGTTGGCACATGGCTACAGCCAGGAAGAAGAGCTGCTTTTTGTTGAGATGCCCTTGTATGAAGGTGGTACGCTTTTCGACTGGCGCGAGACTCAAGCAAAGCCACATGAAGTATCGAGTATTATCAGCCAGGCCGCAGATGGGCTGGCCTTCATGCATAGACATCAGGTAGTCCATCGCGACCTGAAACCAGATAATATGCTCATTGACGGCCATAATGGTCAAGTAATCGTGCGCGTAGCGGACTTTGGGCTTGCCGTTCAGGAATACGAGGAAGGCGGCAAGCTTCAAGATGGCCTAGCAACTGCTATGTATTGTGCATCTGAACAGCGGGACGGTAAAGCTACGCGATACTCAGATCAGTACGCCTTAGGGGTGATCGCTTATGAGATGCTTACAGGCCGTGTGCCTTTCGTGGGTGATGCCAAGTACGTCGAAAGGGCGCATAAAAGTATGCCGGTGCCTTCTTTTGCCGAAGCTACACGCTACGATGATACTAGGAATGCTCTGTTGCCATGGATGAAAAATGCAGAAGCGGTGGTGATGAAGGCGCTTAGCAAGCAAGAAAAGCTGCGCTATCCTTCGATTATGGGATTTGCTGATGCGCTGGAAATGGCTATATATGAGGGTTTGCCTGCAGATCAGCAGGCGCTTATGCCCGAGGCTGCCCGCAAGCGTGAAGCTGCACTGAGTATGAAACGCGCCGAACATGTATATAACGGCAAGAATTATACTGACGCCCTGCAAATATATGAAGAGATCACCAGCCTAGATCCGCAGAACGTTACCGCGCAGTATCAGAAGGCCTTTACGCTTCGTGCTCTGGAACGCGACAGCGAGGCGACGGCAGTATTCCGGACTATATGTGGACTATACGAACGTACCGAAGCGGATTTTGTGGCTAAGGGGTATGCGCATAAGGAGCTGGGCGAATTTCCCGAAGCTATCGCTTCCTTTGAGAAAGCTCAGCAATGGGGTTATAAGGGTGAGACGTTGTATCAGTACACTGCCCAAGCGTATGAAGGGCTGGGAGACATGATGGAGGCTGCAGGCAAGGCCCAGGATGCACGGGCGGCCTATGAGAGCGCGGCAAAGTCGTATGAGGAATTGCAGAAGTTGCACGCCGAGGACGATATTACGCAAAGGAAATTAGAAAGTTTGGTGCGAGGTCTTTCGCAAAAGGTGCTTCGGTCCTACATGACGGGTCGGCAGGCTGGCCGTTTGGCCGTTGCTCATTAGACAATAAAGCTGCGGGTTTCGTGTGGTAGCTGGCTACCGTAGATGTACTCGCTAAGGATAGCGGATACTTCGCGGGTGAGGTTGATAAGCTGTTTTTGTTCGTCAGCTGAGAAGTGCTGGAGTACGAAGTCGGCGCTGTCTATCTGTGGTGGATTTTTGGGACCGATGCCGATGCGGATGCGGCCATATGCCTCACCGATTGTCTGCGTGATGGATTTTATGCCGTTGTGTCCGGCTGCACTGCCCCCGATGCGCAGACGGATTTGGCCGAACGGTATGTCCAGCTCGTCGTGGATTATTACCATATCGGCAGGTGTGATCTTATAAAAACGACTGACGGCCTGCACAGCTTCGCCGCTGAGATTCATGTAGGTCGTGGGCTTGATGGTAATGACGCGCGTGGCGCCGAGCTGGCCGGTGGCTAGCTGACACTTCAGGTCTTTTTTGTCCTGCCATTGGCTCATCTCCTCGCGGCTGGCAGCGAATGCATCCAGACACGCAAAGCCAATATTATGGCGTGTGCCGTCGTATTCTTTGCCTATGTTCCCGAGGCCCACTAAGAGCACGGTGCGCTGCTGGCCTAGCGTGTAGTATTGTGCGGTAGTGCTGAAATTGGTGTTCCGCTGGAAGAGCGCCATGGCCGCTATTTCTCGGTGGTTTTATGACGGCGATCGTCGAAGACAATCTTGGTAGGGCTCTCGCCATGCTTGTGCGCGATGTGTTTCTCTATGAACCATAGTTGTACGGGCGTTCCCTCGTAGCCATATTGCTCACGAAGTGCACGTTCCATGTATCGACGGTAGCTCCAGTGTATGAATTTGGTCTGTGAACCGAATACTTTGAATGCGGGCGTGGGGTTATCATCCTCTTGTACCATATAGTTCAGCTTGGGGTTGCGGTTCTTTAACCCGGCCGGCGGATGACGGTCGATGACGCGGCGTAGCCACTGGTTCAGTTCGGTGGTTTTGATGCGTTTGTGGCGTTCGGTGTCTATAGCTAGTGCGAGGTCGAAGAGCTTGGTGGTGTTTTGGCCGGTGATACTGCTGGTAAAAACAAGCGGTGCCCAGGGAACGAAATCGTAGATACGTGTCAGGCGGGCGGCAAGTTCATCACGGGTATACGGGGTTTTGTCTTCTACGGCGTCCCATTTGGTGACGACAATGATAAGCCCCTTGCCCGCGTCTTTGATCATACCGGCGATTTTTTGGTCCAGCTGGACGATGGGTTCGTTGGCGTTGATAAGGAGAACGCAGACATCTGCTTGCTCGATAGCGGCAAGCGAGCGGATGACGCTGAAATGCTCGACGCCGCGCTCTATTTTGCCCGAGCGGCGGATACCGGCGGTGTCCATGAGCTCGATTTCGCGGCTGGATACCCGGATACTGGTACGGTTGACGTCGCGTGTGGTGCCGGCGCGGTCGGCTACGATGGCCTGCTGCTTCTTGGCTAGGGTGTTGAACAAGCTGGACTTGCCAACGTTCGGGCGGCCCAGCAGCGCGATGCGCAGGCGGGTGGCATCTTCTTCGAGTGTTTTTTTCGGGATCACGCGTATCAGGCGTTCCAGCAGCTCAGTGATGCCCTGGCGGTGTGTGGCGCTGGTGCCGACGATCTGCTTGACTCCCAGGCGCTGGAAATTGGTCACGATATCTGTTTTGCGCGCCCGGTCGATCTTGTTCACGACGAGAAATACCGGCTTGCCCGTCTTGAGCGCCATCTTTGCGACGCGGCGGTCTTCGTCGGTGATCATGACGTTGGCCTCGGTAACGACCCAGATGACATCGGCACTGTCGGCGGCCTGGATGATCTGTTCCTGGATGGTGAACTCAAAGTCGTCCACCGGGTCCTTGATGCCGGCGGTGTCTACCATCCAAAAGTGTTGGCCCTGGAATTCGGCCTTGGCCATGGTGCTGTCGCGGGTAGTACCGGGTTCGTCGGCTACGATAGCTTCGCGCCGTTCCAGGATGGCGTTAAACAAGCTGGACTTGCCAACGTTTGCACGGCCAACAATGGCTACAATAGGAAGCGACTTGTTTTGCATCTGCAGACATTATACAGAAAAATACTTCATTCTTGAAGGATGAATATTTTTGTGGCAATATAGTAAAAATTATTATGATCACTGCCCCCGAAGGAACGCGTATATATGCGCATAACGCCACTGATGCGTTTAGCCGCGGTGACCAGTCTACCAAGGATATGCTGGAGCGCATTTCTGATGTGCATGCGGACGTGTTCCTCATTACCGAAGCCTACGATGCTACAAAAGACACTACTCATATAGAAAATGTCGCGGAGGACCTTGATAATGCCGGTTACTGCGTAAACTACGGACGCTACAGCGAACAGACCCGCAAGGATCAACACGGGTATATCGTCGGTGTGCGTGAGGGGCTGCTTGTCGGCGGCTTCACCACCGTGGCATTGGCAACGGGGCGGCTGCTGGTGCAGGCGACGGTAGTTGAACAGAGCTCTGGCCGCGAGTTCTTGTATGTGGGCGGGCATTTTGGTGATCACAAAGCCGCACGTACTACCGAGGTGAGCTCCTTCCTGGACCGGTATGGTGCGCGTCTTGATGCGCGACAGCCGTTGGTGCTGAGCGGCGATATCAACAACGCGGTGGACCATACGCTTTTCCGCGCGGCGCTTTGGCTGGGCGGTACTGCTGCGCAGCTGGCGTTTGCAGAAAAGGCGCGTAAGCAGGAGACTGGCGAGCGACAGTCGGCAATCGGGCGGGTATCGAGCCTGGCTATCCGTGCCAAAGGGCAGCTTGATGGTGCAGATATCAGGCGGCTACGCGACGAGGGCCATTTATTTGACGCTAATAAGAGCCACGTCCCTACGAGTTTCGTGCCGGGTCTGGGCCCGCTGGAAAAAGTAGTGGAGCGGATGCCGGTGCTTCGTGACTGGCTGCTGAGACAGCCACACATCGAGGCTGACCACATTATGGCCAACGTAGGCGCGATTGTGGACTTCCGTACGTATCAAGCGTTGGCAAACGACGAGCACTTGGGTATTGCCGCTACCTATCAGCTGGTTCGCTATACGAACCACTCGGCAGGTCGGATAGTATAAACTGTCCGAACGCAGTGCGGTGGAGTTTGGTGACAGTGTAGCCGAGGGCGGCGAAGGTGCGGCGGATCTGGCGATTGCGCCCTTCGTGCATGGTGACGCGCCATTGTCGGTCGTCGCCTTCGTGGAGGCGCTCTAGCTCAAACTTGCTTATGCCGTCATCGAGGCGTACGCCGTGATCGCTTATCATCTGCCGGTGCAGTGGCTGTAAAGGTTTATCTATGGTTATTTCGTATATTTTTTGTTTGTGACTGCTGGGATGCGTGAGGGTATGCGCCAGCTGTCCATCGTTTGTCAATAGAAGGAGTCCTGAAGAGTCTTTATCAAGTCGGCCAATGGATTTCAGTGCATGATGTTTTGGGGGTAAGAGGTCGTAGATGGTGCGACTCCCCTGCCCGTTCCGACTTACCACATAGCCGACGGGTTTGTTGAGCAGGATTGTTGTCGTGTGGGTGTTTATGCTCAGTTGCCTGCCGTTGTGGGCGATGACATCGGTGGCGGTAACCTGCTGGCCAAGGGCAGCGGGCAGGCCGTTGACACGAACGGTGCCCTTCGCCAGTTCGCTGTCAGCGGCACGGCGGCTCATGCCGGTAGCGAGTGCTAAGAATTTGTTGATACGCATATATAGCAGTAGTCTAGCGCACCATGTGTACTTTCGCTACACGAGGCGGCACTAATTAGAGAGCAATGTTGTTGGGGTCAAAGTCGTTGTGCTGGTTCGGCTGTGGTGTAGATGCAGGAGCGCTGGGCGCTGGCGGTGCTGCGGGCGTAACAACGGTGCCGAATTGGCCTGGTGCTGACTCTTTGGCCTCTTCGCGCGCAAGCAGTTCGTTAATATCTGGCTTAGGCTGGCTTTGTATGGGTTGGATTATTTTTTTGCCAGCGATGGTAACGCCACTGCCGTTTGTACTGGGGGCGTCCGTGGTGGGCGTGGGGCTGACTAGTTGTGTTTTAGCCGGTTCACTGCTGAGGCTTTCCACGGCGTGGTCTAGGGCGGCATCGTGACCGCTGTCGGAATCTGTTGAAGGAGCGGGAACTGGTGTGGGAGCGTTGGCGAAGTCGGCTATTTGGGCACCTACTGTGGCCTTTTCGTCCACGGTTGGCGTGGCGTTATTGTCTGCATCAGTAGCTGTATCGGGCTTGGCGGGGGGCACTTCAGGTGTGGTGGCGGGCTCGGGTACTGAGGCTGGCGCAATTGGTTCACCTGCAGGGGTAGGTGCCACGGGTACTGCTGTAGGCAATGATGACGTGAAGTCGGTCATGAAGGCCGGCCGGGGTGCGGGGGCTGCAGTTTCTGTAGGGACAGCGGGTATCGTTGATCCTGACTGCGGTGCAGGTGCGGGTACCACAGGAGTCACAGGTGCTGGGGCCGGCGCTGGCAACGTGAGCGCTGGCGCTGGAGCTGCCGGTGTCGTTGTTGGCACTGGTGGCAGTACTGGGGCTTGTATGGGCGCCGCGACGGGCGCGGGCGTGACAGGGCTAACGAACGCAGTAGCGGCGTCTGCGGGGGTAGTAGGTTCAGGTACTGACGTAGACGTACTCGGCGCAGCTGGCGCAGATAGTGGGGCTGCCGCCGGCACGGATGTTACGGGTACGGTGGGCATCGCGACGGGCGACGGAGGTGCGGCTACTGGTAGGACGACCGGCTCAGGCGCTGGTGTAGGGGTGACGGGTAGCGCAGGTGCGGCCGCGAGGGGTTGAGCGGGCTCCATAGCTACGGGTACGGCCTGTACGGGTGCTGCCGCCGGTGTACTGGCTGGAGCTGTGACTCCAGCGGCTGGCGCAGCTGCAGCTGGGGTGGTGACCGTGTCGGTGAGCTCGTGGGCGGCCTTTACGATATCTTCCAGGGTAACCTGAGATTTTACCAAATAGCGGTCTGCCCCAAGGCTGTCGGCGCGGGTCTTGTCGTCGGCCTGACCCAGGGCGGTGAGCATAATTACCTTGGTGTATTTCAGCTCTTCGGTATTACGCAGGATGTCAAGCATCTCAAAGCCGCTGATACGCGGCATCATGACGTCTGAAATAATGAGATCGGGCTTCTCTGTCTTGGCGACTACCAGGGCTTCCTCGCCGTCTTTGGCGGTGACAATGGCGTAGCCCTCGGCTTGCAGGCGTGCCTCATAAATCTCGCGCAGGTTGTTGTCGTCTTCTACCAGCAGTATTTTTGACGCCATGTTGATTGTTCCTTACCTAATTTATACCGTTTAAGCTTATATGCATCATTGTAACAAATCTCCCTAGGTAGCAGAAGCGAGAGAATTTATCGGCTGCAGCAGCTGTTCGTTCCCTGCCTTGGCCTTCAGCTCGTTGGCTTTGGTGGAGGTGAGGCGCGGTAGGTTGATGTAGAACGTACTGCCCTTGCCCAGCTCACTTTCTACCCAAATACGGCCACCGTATAATTCGACGATCTTGCGGCAGATGAACAGACCGAGCCCGGTGCCGCCGATAGTGCGGGTGGCAGAATTGTCTACGCGGTAGAATTTCTGGAACATATGCGGGATGTCCTCGGGCGGAATGCCGAAGCCGGTGTCGCGTACGAAGAATTGCACCACTTGGTCGTTTCCGGTCAGGCCCAGGGATATTTTGCCACTGTCAGTATACTTTACCGCGTTGTCGAATAGGTTGGTAATAACTTCGCGCATGCGGTCGGGGTCCGCATAAGTATAGTACAGAGGCTTGACTACTTTGTCCCCTGCTCCGCCCTTGCTGGCGTCTATGGTGCGCGAGGTGCCAAAGACGAACTCTACCGCCAGGCCCTTTTTTTCTGCGGCGAAACGAAGGTCGTTCGTGAGCTGCTCCAAGAATGAGCCAATTTCCACTACATCAGGGTGGCTGGTCAGACGGCCGTCTTCGGCTTTGGCGCTGGTAAGGAGGTCCTGGAACAACTTGCCGAGGTGCTGCGTGCTGGCATGGGCCTTCTCTAGGTAGCCGCGGGCGCGTGTGTCTACGGTGCTTACCTTATCGTTCAGCGCCAGCGCCAGATACCCTTCGATAGCGGCCACAGGGGTACGCATCTCGTGGGACGCGGTGCTGATAAACTCTGCGCGCTGTTGTTCTTCCTTGCGCTCTTCGCTGACGTCGCGCAGAACCCCTACGGCGCCGGTGACGCGCTGTTGCTCATCAAGCACCGGTGATACCACAAGGCTGAGGGCAATGATCTTTCCAGATTTTGTAAGGAGATTGGCGGCGCTATCGCGGATGGTCTCTTTGGTGGCAAAAAGTCGGGATACCGGGTCCTGGGCGCTGGCGACTGCTTCACCTTTGGCGTTTACTATCTTAAATACTGCCTGCCAGGCCAAACCCACTGCGTCGTCCCCGCTCCATCCGGTAATCTTGGATGCGCCGGGGTTGAACAGGCGGATAACCTGCTGGTCGTCTACTAGTACCACGCCGTCTTCAATAGCATTCAGGATGATATTGGACTTCAGCTTTTCATCACGCAGGGTGTTTACGAGCTTACTGTTGATAGCCCGTTTAGCCTTGGCAGTGCCGTTACGTTTAAGCCGGCGGATAACGAAAAGCAGCACAATAATGAGAATTATTGAGCCAATGCTGATGCTTACTAAAAGTATTTTGTCGTAGGAATTCATCGAAACGTTTGTTGCATGCTCGTGATCCTATTATCCGGCGCGCCGTCGCATTATGCAAATGCTTATATGTACGACCTCTGGACGATGCCTAACAGATGTGTTACGATAATTCCGTTACCAGGCAATGCGGACGAGGCCCCTTCGTCTAGTGGTCCAGGACGTCAGGTTCTCATCCTGAAGATCGCGGGTTCGACTCCCGCAGGGGTCACCAAGTAAAAAGCTCATCCGTTCGGATGGGCTTTTTACTTGGTCATTCCTATGGAATGGAAACCGCGAAGCGGGTGCGTGGAGCGACTAAGTCACGCAGATGCTTGCATCGAGTAGCGAAGGAGCGGATATAGGGAGCGTCAGCGACCGCCCGACCGCAGGGGTCACCACGTAAAAGCCCGAGCCAAGTGCTCGGGCTTTTACGTGGTAATTCTCTTCGAGAATTGAACACGCGATAGCGGGTATCGATATTCGAGGACGCGCGGCGGTGCTTGCACCGAGCACGCGGCAAGAATATATGCGCGTATGCGCTATACTGCAAGCATGGGACGGATGACGGCGGCCTCGCGGCGGGTGCTATAGTGAGTCGTATGACAGAAACAATCCATATTCATAAAGCAGCTGGCGTTATAATCCGTAACAGACGGCTGCTCGTCGAACGGTCTAAGGGCAAAGAGTTTTTTATAGCGCCCGGTGGCTCAATTGAACCAGGAGAAACACCTGAACAGGCCCTGATGCGTGAACTGATGGAGGAGTTTCAGATTGTAGTACGCGAGGATAGCCTGAGTGTATTCGGCACTTTCAGGGCTGCGGCGGCTGGTCAGGAAGACAAGGTCGTTGAGATGAATGTGTTTACTGTAAGCGAATGGGATGGCGAGCCAACGGCTGACAATGAAGTTGAGGAGGTCCGCTGGATTACGTCAGAACCAGAAGATGGCATAAAGGTCGGCTCAAACTTTGAGCATGAAGTTATCCCGCGTCTCAAAGCTGCTGACCTTATAGATTAGACGCATAGTTTACATGGCATTGACGCATAGCGCACAAGATGCTAAAAATAATAAACTATGTCTAATATAACTCCTGAGAACCCGGTAGATGCTCTGCTTGTGTTGGGTCGTGGCATTGATGAAAGCGGCGTGCTATCTGAAACCAGCCGGCTGCGGGCAGAGATGGCCGTAGAGATTGCCCAACAATTACTACCGAGGGTCGTGGTATTTAGCGGCGGACACTCCTGGGTACAGGAGCTGGGCGGATTTGAGGTACCAAGCGAGGGCGCGGCTATGCTTGACGTTGCCAGGGCCCGATACGATCAGCTTGGCCTGACGGGGATAGAGCTGGCGGCAGAGGTTACATCTATGAGCACCGTTGAGAATATGGTTAATAGTCGGCCGCAGCTTGGCCTGCGTGATGGCGATAGGCTTGGCGTACTTACTGATGGGCTGCACGATAGCCGCGGACGCGTCAGCTACCTTGCGAAACTGGTATTTTCAAAGCAGCAGATACAAGTATTCGATATCGTACCAAACGAGCCGAATCCGGGCGCGGGTTCAGAAGAGCGGCTTGCTACGATTATGACGAAAGCCGCTATGCTGGCTGTTACGCCAGGCAATGACGCGGCTATTATGCGGCGGCAGCGCCTGCTCGAACGGGCTAATGCAACGTACCGCACCTCCAGTAGCCTTCTGGCTAACTGCGGCGTCCTGCAAGAAAGAACGATAGCCCACTAATAAACCTACGCCTGGAAGAAGAGTTCTGCGGTATTTATGGTGCGGTTACAATGACGGTGTTTGAATAGCTGCCGCACTTGCCGCCCAGATTCTCGCAGGCGCCTACATAGTACTGCGTACCGGAGACGAAATCGTGATTTATGACGCTGGCGTTGGCAATGGCGTTCTGGGCGCTGCCGTCGTTACGGTACACGGTGTTGGCCGATGGGTAGGTGGGGTCAGGGCTGGTCGACCACAGCAGCAAGAAGCCGTAGCCTTTGTACCCGCCGTATCCCATATCCCAGGTGACGTGTGTGCCGGAAACTGCCAGGTTCGTCAATATCTCGCCTGTACTCGCGACTTGCGCGGCAATGGTGAGGACGTTGCTATATATGCCGCAACTGCCGTTTGCTGCGATTTGGCAGACTTGGTAGTGGTATGTGGTGCCATCGAGCGGGAGCGATTGCCTGAACGAAAGATTGCCGCTGGCGTTGGTGCCGACTAAATCGGACGGATATGATGGTTGAGTATTGAGTGATCGAAGCACGTAGTATCCGTTGCCAGCGTTGATATTTGCCGTGAACCAGGTGATTTGTGCCTGTAAAGTCTCATAGCCGCCGGTAAGGGTGATGCTGGGGTTTTCTGCGGCCGACTGCGTGCGTGTAATGGTTATGGATTGGGTTGCCCGGCCGCCATTTGACCCGGTAGCTATAGCAGTGATGGTGTTGTCGCCTAGCTCTAGGTTCACGACTGCGCTAAAAGCCTGATCATTCATGTTGGCGGTCATACCGTTGATGGTGACCTTAGAGCCGCTGGTTGCGCTTCCGGTAATATTCGCAAAACTTTGGGTAGTAGTGCTATGATTGGCCGGCGAAGTAATTGATAGGTCAATAGAAATGGCTTGCTGTGTGGCGGTTTGGGTGGTGGAGGTATTCGTGGTTTGTTTGTCTGCGTTTGATTTGTGGGTGCCTGCAGTGAGCCATTTGACGGCTAGCGCGCTTCCACTTGCCAAGATAATTATGATTACGATGCTAATGATTATGAGGAGCTTCCGGCGTGCGCGCCAGTTGTATACCGGTTGTACAGGAGCGTTTACTGGGTGGCTATCGTTAACGACTCTATGTTTTTCAGTTGTGCCAGGACGGTTCATGGTAATTGTCTTAATCATATAGCTTGGCTTTGATTCGGGCAAACGCTGACCATTCAGAGTATCTGCAGATAAGGTGCAGTCCGTCGATGGGCACGAGGACCATCGGGTTATGGCCATAGTCTAAGAGGCGGTATACTATGACGATGTCGGAGTATCGTCCCCATTCTCTACAGACGCCAGAGGCTATTGAACAGGGTGCGCCTGAGCTTCCCATGCTGGTGCCTGTTGCAGCCGAGGATTTTGAGGCGCTTGAGCGTAAGAACAGACATCTGACCGATGCGGCGGCTGCCCTCTGTGTGGCTCTAACCCAAGACGGGCGTGTGGTTCTGACTGAACGGGGCGCTCCCTTCGCGGGTATTGGTTTGCCTGGCGGTCGACGCAGACGTGATGAGAATATCCGCGAGTGCGCTGCCCGCGAGTACTATGAAGAGACCGGGGAGATGCTGCAAAATCCTCAACTGCTTTTCATCGAGCACAAAACGTATTTCGATGAGGGCGATCCAAAACGACGCCTGTCGATGAAACTTGGCCTTGTTTTGGGGTATACAGAAGAGCCCGATACGCTCCATCGAACAAAGGGAGCTGTAGCGGAAAGGCTGCGTATTTTTACTGCTGACCGCGACCGGCTGCCTGAGGGCTTCGTCCAGAATGATTTGTTGAAGCTGGGATACGCCCTGACGTACCACGAGACTCGGGCGTGGGGTCCTTTGTCACTCAGTCAATTGCAGGATCTAGATAGGCATCTTGCGGACTATCTTGTGGTCGGCAACATCCATAATGCAGGCAGGAATTGGATACGGCTCCAGCCGAGGTCGGCCGATACTGATTCTGTCTATATAATCGGGTCACGCACATCAGAAGAAATATTCCCGTTACACCTCATAGATGAGAAGGCGGTTACGACGCTTAGTGAAAGCCAAAATATCCTGAAGTCGTCTATCTCAGCAAAGCCGTATACTGCCGAAACTGCTTCGGTATATTTCATCAATACCCCCGGAGGGCATGCAAGGGTGCTGAAAGTGATGGAGCCGTATACCGACGGCCGTTTCAAGCAATCTACCCTTGATGATAGGCAGGCAACCGCAGCAGCCATCTGGCGACGGTATCAGACGCATGGGCCGGGCAAAGGGGTATATGGCGTGAATGTATATGCATGTACCGACACGCATATCTATATGTCTGAAGCGACCGCAGATCTGAATCTGCTGGATGGCGATGCCGAATGGGCTATTCTGATGGCAAAGCTGCCGACCAATCAGCAGCTTGATATTGCTATGCTTCGGAGTACCCCAAGTGAACGGGCGATGTATGCCCATACGGTCATACGGCATATAGCTAGGTCTGCTCAACAATACTTCGCCAGGTCGTCCGAAAGAGCCGGGATGACCGATCTGCGCTACATGCTTTCGCCGGGCTCCCTTCACAACAAGCTCATGCGAGATTTAATAGGTGGTATCAGCTCCGAGGTGCTGTACGGAGATGAAAAGTCTACTGAGGGCTGGATGTGCACCATCTTCGATTATCTGGCACGGAAGGGTGAATTTGCGTGCGTAGAAGGGCTTTACCAGCCGATTTTCCGGGAGGATGATGATCCCCGAGATCGTTACAGCACACTTGCCGTTGCTCTTCAGCAGGCAACAAAAACCATAAAGGGGACTCATGAATCCCCTGTATATAGAAAGTATATGGAAGAACGGCAATACGCAAATAGGCTTATTGAAGGTCATGGTGACTTGAAAGCCTCCAACCTTTGGGTCGGCCAGCTGCGGTGGAGCGACGACGTAGGAGAATGGGAGATAAACCCTGATTCTGATGCTGAAGTTACCGCCATAGAGAACGATCCTGCCATACAACCCGAATATTATATGGTGGATGACCTTAGCGAGGTTGCTATGTTCATCTCTTCGCTCGCCATCGATAATATCGTTATGGATGAGCGGGAACGGAACCAGCTGGTCTACCGAAGCGTTTATGATTACCTGGAGTACACAGCGCAGAACACCAGGCCCAGCGCACGCGCCATGATGTATTACTATCTTACGCACAAGGCTATCGTCCACGCTATCGTAGCTTTTAATTTCGACAACGATCCTGAGCGCGGCGAACGCGCTATTGAGTGGGCATATCGGTTCAGCAACCGTGTGCAATCCTACATTGATGGCACCGAACCTGCCTAGAGTAGTCGTGGCGGCTATGTCGGTTTCGTAGTGTGCGAGGGATAATGTTGACTACATCACGGAAGCGGCTATACTATACAATCAAAGCTAAGTGACCCAGTTCACATAAAGACAAAAAGGATCAATATGGAAACTCCAGAGCCGACATTTACGGATACGTCCGAACATACCACTACACAGCCTCGCGGCTTGTGGAAGAAGATCGTCTCTGCCCTGAAGGATGTGCCCATGCGGGCATTTATTTTTATTGGGGCGTTTATTGTGATCGGCTCACTGACGCTTCTCGTTACGCACGCTGCATCGGCAATCCCGAGCGGAGCCGTTTCGCTGTATGGCGGTGCTTGGTGTCTGGACAACGACCACGGCCATCAAACGCAGGGCAATAAGATACAGATATGGGGATGCAATAAGACTGGCGCGCAAATATGGGACTTTTATAGTGACCATACGGTCCACCTGCACGTGAACGCCGCCTATTGTCTTGATGTGCAATGGGCTGGTACGTCGCAGGGTACGCCCGTGTGGCTGTGGCCATGCAACGGCACGGCGGCGCAGGTATGGAACGTAATGCCTAAGGGTGGCGGTGTGGCATTAGTAAATCCTCATGCTAATAAGTGTCTGGACAACGACCACGGCCATCAAACGCAGGGCAATAAGATACAGATATGGGGATGCAACGGCACGGCGGCGCAGAACTGGGCTATGCCTACCGGTTCTATCACCGCACCCGCACCTACACCTACTGCGGTGCTGAGCGCTTCCCCATCGTCGGTGTCAGGTGGCGGTTCGGCCACATTGTCATGGAAATCTACTAACGCAACGAGCTGTATGGCATCGGGCGGTTGGAATGGCACGAAAGCCTTGAGCGGCACCACCTCTACCGGCGCGTTGCAAGCCACCACCACATTTACGCTGGCCTGTAGCGGTAAGGGCGGAACGGCCCAAAGCACCGCCACTGTTTCCGTTGCTGGTTCAAGTCCAACCCCTACGCCCACCCCTACCCCGACGCCGGTCGGTTCGGGTCATTACCCACCGAACCAAGTTGGCTTGACGGCTAAAGCTGTAGTGAGTCTTGCGCAGCCAGGATACCTGCAACAAGTACGCGATGCTACCTTTGGCGATCTCATAACACGAATTGCCGACCAGAATGCCTACCATACCAGCAATAGGGAGCTGACACACAACTATGCTAAGACCCAGGTATGGAATGCGGACGATTCGTTGATCTTGCTGGATGGCTGGGATTACGACACGGGATACCTACTAGATGGCAGCGGCCGCTATCTGCGCACCCTGCACCTGCCTGATGGCAACCACTCTGCCCGCTGGAGCAACGTCAACCCGAGCAACCTGTACGGCATACCCGATCATCCTGGTGTGGACAATAGCGGCAACCAACTGGTCGTCATGCACCCCAAGACCGATACCTCCACGAACCCTGCCCAGACCGTACTGCACACCTTCAGCCAGTTTGACAACCAGGGCGCCAATATGAGCTTCGGTCTGGAAGAAGGTAACTTCTCGAACGACGACTCACTGGGCGTAGTAGTGGGTTGGAGCAGCGCCCACCGTAGCTGGGGCGTGGTAACCTTCCGCATGACCAATACCACCAGCCTGACGCCATCGGTCAGCGAAATTGCAACTACCTGGCTGGGCTCAGCGGGCGGTTCCGATAATAATCCTGATAATGCCGGCTGGAACAACGTTTCGGCCATGCCAAAGAGTGATGGTATCGTCATTGAATGGAATAGTATCGGCGGCGGTATCAACCAGGGTATCGAATGGATGAACCCCGCCATGACCACCAAGATCCATGTGACCAACAACAACGACCACTACGACGAAGGCCTGGACGCCAGTGGTAGCGAAATGCTGGTGATGAGCTGCGACGAGCCTGGCGATGGTTCTACCAATGCCTGCATAAACGTGTCGCAAAGTGGCGGCTCGCCATGGATGGCGGCATACGGCATGAACGGCTCAGGCCCAACCGGTCATAATATTAACCTGTATCCCACCAACTATCCGAACCTCAGCGAAAGCGTGCACATCTCCTGCCGCAATACGCAACGTCCGGGTTGGTGCTACGTCAGCGACATGACGAACAATCATTCCGCACCTATCGGCCTGGGCCAAATCTACGCCATGAAGCTGGATGGGTCGCATACGGTAGAAGTGTTTGGCGTAAATCACGGTAGCTACAACTCCTGCAGCAGCTGTAATGAATACTCTGCCCGCGCTGTCCCTTCACAGGACGGTGCTAAGGTGATATTTGCCTCCGACTGGGGTAAGGGTACGTCTTCGCCCGCGTATGACTACCTCATCCAGTGGCCATAGCTGGTTGATCGACAATAAAAATGGACGCCGCAAAGTGCGTCCATTTTTTGTGCATAGGTTTGTTACCGGGTCACGCTGCACACTTTACCCTGCTCGGCATACGGAGCACTGGCGGTTATATGCTCCTCGCGGCGATATTTTGTGTGTAGCACTTTGCCCAGGGATTACGCCTTTTCCTTTGGCGATCGGTCATAAACCAGCTTCATATTCCGCAGGGCGACGCTTATGAGAGTTGCGTGCCTTCAGGCGGTTGTTTGTGTTCTGCCGGTTCGGCGGCTGATGGCGATACCAAGGGTTCGGATACGGATATGGGTATCTGTGGCGTGATGCGTGACGTACGTGGGCGCAGGATGAACAGCCAAAATCCCAAAGCTACCAGCGTAACCGTAGCGGCACCACCGCCCACGGTTTTTGCTGCGCCGTAGCGCAAATATACATTTTTCCAGAATGGATTGTGGTTATTGACGGTAATCGTGCTGTGCTCGGTGGACGTGGCGCCGTTCGGTGTGGCGATGGTTGCTATGATTGTATGCTTGCCGTCTGCAAGTTTGGTGGTGTCGATGCTGCCAGAGGTTATTTTTGTACCGTCAACGGTGTATGTGATTGTTTTTTCTCCGGTTGAAGGTGCGCTGAGGGCTATAGTACCTGATAACGCTGTATTAGACGTTGCGGTGGCGGTGAGAGCTGTGCCATGCGTGTTGTTAGACGATGCCGTACTGGTGACCGTGCCTCCCTGCTGCGGCGCGCTGGGGGTGGGGCTTGGTGTTGGCTTCTGGGGTGATGGTGTGGGAGACGGTGCCGGGGTTGGCGCGGGTGATGATACACCGGAGCTGATGACAAATGTTGTTGCCGACATGGCCGGCAGCGGATAACTGAATGCACCATTCTGAAACGAGATAGCCGCTATATGGGACGGCGGCGCATTGAATAAAATGCTCTGGTTCTTCTGCCATACGTCAATCGTTCCTGATGCGATGCCGTTTAGAGTGAACACGCCGGTCTGCGAGAGCGCCTGATCTTTGTTGACGACCACGATATTCTTGGCATTGTCGGACGCAAAGACATCGACGTTGGGCAGGGACGTACTGGATTTGACGACGCTGGTACCAAAGCCGCGGAACAGGCTTTCGCCCGTAAACATGCCGATGCCGTGGTATGGCGCTTGGGGCGTGTCGAGCGCGAGTGTAATGCTGCGACCAAAGTCATCGGTTACGGTATTGGTGGGCGACCATTCTACGGCGTTCCCTTTCGTGCCGTAGAACATAGATATGCCGCCATTTTCAAGGATATTGCCTAGTACATCCGTGGCCCACACGGCGTTGAAATTGGTGTGCGTCTGAGCGCTGCCGCCGGAATCGAGCGCCCACTCGCCCACTTCAACAGGTACCTGAGCGGCACGTGCCGGCTGCATGGATTGCATCAGGGCGCGTAAGTCAGCGATGTCGTGGCCGGTACCCGTGGCCCACTGGAAGAGCGTCGGAATGTTGCCGTTGGTGGTGCCGGATTGGGGGTAGCCATGGAAGTCTAGGAAATCCACGCGGCTGCCGGATATCTGTAGGAATTGCTGTATCCACGTATGGTCGTACCAGGCTTTGGTGGGACCGCCAACTTTGATGGACGAATCTATCGTCTTCATGGCATCGTAGTCACTGTTGAAATAGGCGCCATACGAACTAGAAGAATAGCCGTTCAGATCGGGTTCGTTGCCTACGATCCAGTATTTTATGTAGTTAGGGAGTGACGGGTCCACTTTGCCTGTTGATGGATTGACGTTAAAGTGTTTCACCGCGTTAGCGGCGTCAACGGTAGATTTTGTATAGACGATGACGACCGGCTGAGCACCGGTGCTTTTGATGGCGCTAATCCACTGGTCGCCGGAAACGCCCGTATCACAGCCGTTGCCGCCACATATCAGGCCGCTGGCTGGATTCCCCGATGTGGCATATATAAGGTCCATACGCATGTAACCAAGGTTGAGCGCCTTGAATACCTGCTGCTCTTTGGAATCATTCCCCAAGACTGTCGGAGACTGGTAGCCTGTTTCATCCATGCCAAACGCCAAAGGGTTTACCATAGCCACCGTCTGTGTATAGTCTACAGTGATATTTTGGGGCGTGGCTGCTTTCGTACCATGAAGGAAATGCGACCCTAGTACGGCAAAGACGCCAACGAATAAAGCGAGCTGCATGGCGAACAAGCTGAACGACACACTAAACCGTCTGGCCGACGAACCCTGGACCTTCTGCATGTGTTGTTTGTATCCTTTACTGCTTTGAATATCGCAAAATGGCGGGTGTCCGTCAATGGCGACATGTGATCCACTTAACCTACTTATGTATAATTGGACGTAGCCATGCAGAGCGCGCTATCATTCAAATCGCTCAAAGCGCATACGGTGCAGAACCGCTTTACTATCCTCGTCGCACTAATTATCCTGATCCTGGCCTTTGCGCTCGTAAACTTCTGGTTCAGCGTACGCATTATGTCCGGCATCCGGGCGTACGTGGGTGGCGAGGGTCTGTGGTCGAAGTCCCAAAAAGAGGCGGTAAGTAATCTGGTGCGCTATGCTTCCTCGCATCAGGAGAGCGATTATGAGGAGTATGAAAAGTTCCTGCAGGTACCGCTCGGTGACCATCAGGCGCGCCTGGAGATGGACCAGGCAAAACCCGACTACGCCGTCGTACGCAGTGGCTTCATCCAGGGTGGTAATAGTCCTGATGATGTTGGTGACCTGACGTTTTTATATCGCAATTTTCATCGGGTCAGCTACATGCACGCGGCGATTGCCGTTTGGACAGGTGGTGATGCCGACATCGCTGCGCTGCAAGGGCTTGCGGGGCAGATCCATGCGACGGTGCAGGACACTTCCCTGGCTCCCACGGCCCAACAGGCGCGCCTGGCGGCCTTGGCCGCAGAGGTATACGGCTTAGATACGAAGCTGACCGTATTGGAGAACCAGTTTTCTGCTACGCTTGGCAACGGTTCCCGTCACATAGCCAGTGCGTTGCTGCGCATTACGCTGGTAACGACATGTTTGCTGGGGCTTCTGACGGTGGCTATCGCCATACTTATCGCCCGCACGCTGATACGTCTCGATCAGGTGAAGACTGAATTCATATCGCTGGCATCGCATCAGCTGCGTACGCCACTTACGGCAATCAATTGGTATGCTGAGTCGCTGGCCAGCGAATCAACCCGTGGCTTAACTGCGAAACAAAGGACATATGTGCAGGAGCTATATCGCAGCGGCCGGCGAATGTCTAATCTTATCACTGACTTGCTGAGCGTATCCAGCCTGGACCTGGGAACCTACCGTTCGAAGGTTGCCCCCGTCGATATGCGCCAATTGGTGCAGACCGTCCTGAGGGACCAGGCGCGGCGGATCGAAGAAAAACAACTGCACTGCGATGTGCACGTCGGGCCGCATGTCGCGCGGATAGCGCTCGACGAGCATTTACTGAGCGGCATCGTGCAGAATCTGGTCTCAAACAGTGTCAAATATACACCTGAGGGCGGTCGTATCGCCATCGTAGTTAACCGCCAGCCGGGGCATTTATTTATACATATTGCAGACAGCGGGATTGGTATACCTGCCCGTCAGCAGGCGCAGATCTTCTCTAAGCTATTCCGGGCGGATAACGCCAAGCAAGTAGATACCGACGGTACCGGGCTTGGCCTGTATATCGTGCGGGCGATGGCGAATTTTATGGGTGGCAAGGTGTGGTTTACCTCTGCCGAGCATAAAGGCAGCGATTTTTACGTACGGATCCCTTTGCCCTAGCCTGGAGCTTATAACGTTGCTTGGCCATCGATCTGCTTGCGGATGGCAGCGACAAGGTCGGACAGCACCCAGTCGGATTTTACGAGGAAGTCGCGCACGCCATAGGTGAGCGCTTCGTGGACCAGCTTGGAGTCACTGACGTTAGTGAGGATAATGACATGCGTATCTTTGCCCTCGGGCGTGGCGCGCAGACTTTTTAGCATCGTCAGGCCGCCCATTTTCGGCATAAGAATATCGAGCAAGATGAGATCTGGCTTTTGCTCAATGGCCGTCTTTAGGCCTTGCTCGCCATCCCGTGCCGTGACCACATCAAACCCTTCATTCTTCAGCCGATCTTTCAGAACGCCGAGCAGTACCTCTTCATCTTCTACCACGAGAATCTTGTATTGGCTTGCCATTGTCGCGTCCCCCTGCTTGTTATCTTTCTAGATCTTCTAAAATAGTTCTGCTTATTTGAGTGTAGCACCCGGGGCAATGTCGTGGTACTCCCTGCTACTGCTGGGCGGTTACTTGGTAGATGTGCTGTGAAAGTTACCGCATGAGTTTTTTGCGGGCGTAGTTTGCTAGTATGGGCGTGTCGCCCGCCATGATGGTGAGGACGGCTGCCGCGGCAAATCGGATAAGTCCACGTTTGTTGATGTCTGCGGGTCGGCGCTCTGTGTCGTACGGCGCTTCTGACTTTTTGAACGCGGTCATAGCCCCGGTGCCAATATGCTGCCAAGCTTGCTGGCGCTCACCTGCCGTGGCGGCAGCGATGGCTGCATGCCCGGCATTTTCGTATTTGTAATAAATATGTGGATGGCGGTTGAGGAGTGATGCAGCCCGCTGGAATAGCGGTAAGGCGGTTGAACGTATGAGGTCCGCATGTTGATATGGCGGTTTTGTCAGCGCTAGGGCGACATACATGCGGCCCATATTCGATAGTACAGCCGCTTGTTCGTCTTGTAATGCAGTCTGTTCGGCAAGGGCCAGGGCTGTTGCCAGGTTTGTTCCGGCGGCGTCAAAATTGTTCTGACCGTATTGCGCACGGGCCAGCGGGTTGAGGGCGTGGAGTTGTTTCAGCGGGTCATCGCCCTGCTGAGCTAGCTGATATGCAGCGGTGAATTTTTCTGCACCAACTATAAAATTACGCTGCGCGTTCGCAGCCAACCCTTCATGATGAAGCTGCTCGTATGTCGCTGCCTGCGCGCCTTCTAACATATTTTTATTGTATCATTTTTGATCTATGTCTATTTTGTTATAAGATAGAAATCTACGAAACACCAGTGGTGTGTCGGCAGCAGTATTTGCATAAAATAATACTTAGTTTTATAATATTTATCCTTATGTCAGAAATAGTTCACGTTGCTCCAGAGGTTCTGCGGGAAGGTTATACCTTTTCGGATACGTCTGCAGCAGACTTTTCGGAACTCACGGAGCTTATAGAAGCATCGACTGGTGAACATATCTCCGCAACGGATATGCAAGAATTTGCCGCCAGCTTGCTCGCCGAAGGTGCAAATGTGCGCCATATTCAGGTTCGCAATTGGCTAGGGAAACTCGCGGGAAACGGCACCTTGTGGTATGAGGGCAACCAGGGCATGCTCTCTAACCTGGTTGTTCATCCAGATGACCAGCACAAAGGCATCGCGCGGTTCATCACGGCAGAGCGGCTAAAAATTGCTCGTGAGCAACAGCTGAGCTTTATGTTCACGCAGCTTGACACCACCAACACGCTGGAGTCGTATTATGTGGAACATGGTTTTAGCCGTGCGTTCGAACGTGAAAACTCCTATGATGGACGTCGTATATTGACGTATGGCACTGAAGAATAGACTTTGACGATATGCTAGCCGGCCCATCGTACCAGCTTTAGGCGATGACGGGTTGGTAGGCAAGCAGATTATTCAGATTGATCTCAAGGAGGGTAGCACGCGGGTAGCGGATGATCTGTTGGCTGCGCAGGTGTTTGGTGCCGATGGCCGTGCTTTCGCGGGTCATGCCGATCATGTCGGCAAGCAGCTGGTGGCCCACCGGGAACTCTACCCGGCGCCAGCCGCCGCGTCGTTCTCTGGCGTGGTACACCGCCAAAAAGCGCAGGACATAGGTGAGTTTGCCTCGCACGTCGGTCTTGCCCAGGCCGCTGAGGCGCACCATTACCTCGTGCATCTCCCGCGAAAAACGATCCATCACATAGGCTGCCAGCCTGCTGTCGGCCAAAATACGCTTTTCGGCGTCAGCGCGCGATATGGCGTATACTTCGCAATCGGTGACCGCACTGTAGAACCATTCGGTAGACATGTCTTGTCCCAGTACCGATCCAAGCGGCATGATTGCCGGTGATTTGAGGATATGCAGCACTTTTTCGTTTCCCTGGTGGTCGATGTCGTAAATTTTAGCGACGCCTTTTTTGAGTACAAATATATCGGTGACTTTGTCGCCACCGTATAAGATGATTTGGTTTTTGGGGTACGGCTTTATGCGTGCGCCCGCTGTTAATTTTGCAAGTGGGTTCAATGATAGCGTATATGGCAAAATCATACGCGCAAGTATAGAAATTTCGTAGACGCTATCCTAGAAAAAATCTTACAAAGAACTTGTGAAGTCTTCCGCAGGTCGGCCCCTTAGGATCTAACTTCTTTGTGGTGCGCGCTGTACGACAATAGGCAGGTCAGCGGAGAAAGGTCCATGCAGAAAACTGCTCGTGTGTATGTTGCTATCATCTGTGCCTGGCTCGGACTGATGACCGGGGCGTTCGTGCCCCTTATGCATGCCGTGCTGGTGTCGGAGCATCGCGGTTGGCTGACCTTCAGCCTGGTTGCTATGAGTTCGTTGTTCATCGCCTATTTTTGGCTGAACGGTGCCAAGGATCTGATCTATACGTTCTATTACTATTTGTCACGGAAAAAGCTGGGGCAATTGCCTGCCCGAGCGGCATGGCCGCGGCGATTCGGCGTAGAAACGCGCCCGCGGGTTGTGATGGTGTACTGCACCTATAACGACTTCAACGCTGACAGCTTGGCGGCTTGTATGCGGCAGGAGTACCCATTTCACAAAGTTGTTATACTAGATGATTCCACCGATCCAGCATACAAGCGTGACATCGACGCCTTTGCGGCGCAACATAGGGTACGGGTCGTGCGGCGCGAGGATCATATCGGCTTCAAGGCAGGCAACCTGAACAATTACCTGCGCAAGGCTGATTACGACTTTTTCGTCATCCTGGACAGCGATGAAATTATCCCACCCAATTTCATTACCCGGGCACTGGATTACTTTGCGGCCGACGACACTGTGGGTATCGTCCAGGCTAACCACCACGCCACGCGTAATCGTAATAAGTTCATGAACTTGTTCGCTATAGGTGTGAACTCGCACTGGCCGACGTACCAAGCAGTCAAACATCACCATGGCTTTTTGTCGCTGTTGGGGCATGGTGCCATGGTTAGTAAGGAATGTTACGAGGCGGCAGGCGGCTTCCCGCATCTCGTTGCCGAAGATTTGTGCTTTAGCATCGAGGCGCGGCATCGTGGTTACTTTGTGGCGTTTGCACCGGATATCCTGTGCGAAGAGGAATACCCCATCAGCTACCTGGCATTCAAGAAGCGCCATTCCAAGTGGACTCAGGGCAATATGGAGTTCATCAAGCGTTACACCGGGCGTATCTTGCGGGCGCGCATGGCGTGGTTCGAAAAGCTGGATATTGTGCTGTTTACCTACAGTTTGCCCTTGACGGCATTCTTTGCGCTGTATGTGGTGATAAATGTTATCTTGCTGCCGATGCTGCACTACCGGGTGGTGTACCCCACGTGGCTGCTGATCCCTACGGTGGTATTTTTGCTGGCGCCTATGCTGAACGACATTTTCTTCCACTGGCGCAAGATAAACCCGTTCCGGCTGGCGTGGTATCTGTTACACACCTTTCTGCTGTATGGGTCGATGTTTTTCATCAGCCTGATGTCGTCCATGAAATCCATCTTCGGGAAATCAGTGTTTTTGGTGACGCCGAAGGACCAGACGCATGTGTCGCTGGGCGAGGCGTTCCGTGCCAACAAGGGCGAGATTTTGTTCGCCGGTGTACTGTTTGCTATATCGGTGACGTTGGACAAAAGCCCCTTACCTACGCTTCTGATAGTAGTTCCTTGCCTGCTGAGCATATATTTGGCGCTTATTAGCAATAAGGTAACGGTGCCAGAGCGCGTGCAGCGGCCTACGGTAGTGCGGCCTGCCGTTGCCGGTACCCGTCCGCACGGCAGCCTGGCCGCCCGCGACCGCGCCGTAGGCGTCGTGCAGCGCCGCACTTGGCAATCTGAAGTTATATAGCCGCTACCTTCAGGATGGCGATGTTGTGGGCGACGCGCTGTGGCGGTAGTGCGCGGTGTTGGAAGAAGTCGCGCACGGCGCGCTCCACGCCGGGCAGCGCCTCGCGGCCGTAATCGTCTATCAGCACCAGGCTGCCGGGCGCCATGCGCGGCCATACCAGCTTCAGTGACGTCAGGATGGAATCGTAAAAGTCGCCATCCAGGAATGCAAACGCTATGGTGTCCGGCACATCGCTGGCCGACAGTTCGTTGAACCAGGCTTTGTGGATGATGGGCAGCCGCACATGAGCGCGTTGGAACTCGCGGATGAACTGTTTTTTGCTGACGGACAGTTCGCCGGCCTTGAAGCTGGTGCCCGCCACACTGGCATCGGCAATGCTCTTTTCGGGCAGCCCGGCAAACGAGTCGTAGGCGTGGAAGCTGCGCCCCGCCCCATGGGGATGCACATCCAATAGGCGTTGGATGAACAGGCTGGTGGTACCCAGATAGCAACCCAGTTCCACCACATCACCTGCTGTCTGTTTGTCCAGCACTGATTCCAGCGATTGTAATACCAGGCTGATATCGTCTTTACTGACTTGGTCGGAAATAACCGGAAACTGTTTGAGCAGATCACTGTGCATGAGAATAATTGTATACTGCTTTGCCAATGCGCCCATGCGTCTGGTGTGCGGGGTGAAGCGGGCCTACGGGCAAGTCTTCGCCGTAATTATTGCTACAGGCTGCCACGATGAAATTGCCGATGTGTGCAATGTCATGCCGGACGCGTTGCTGGGGGTCTTTTTCATCTGTCATGCTCCCTTCTTTGTTCGGAAACCTTGTTTGACCCTGTGGTGTAGTGTGCTGTAGAAGGTATCGTGCTGCGGCGTCCGGCAGATGGCCGCCTGCGATTTTGGCTATTTGGCGGTACGTTCTAGCGCCACGGGGTAATATGGGCATGTTGAGATTGTCTTTCGGGAACAGCTGGCGCCGGAGCGCGTAATCGTACGTGCTGTGGCTGAGCATGCGGCCGACATATGAATCTTGTAGCAATTCCCGCATAAGGCCGGCAGCTTCCGGTGCAGTGGTGGTGCCGTATGCGAAGCGTGCATGGGGGCCATCTATCGAATAATCGGGGTGCTGTATAGCTTGTAGCTGTGTGTGCGGGTACTGTGCCGCAACGATTTCATTGACATTTTGTGGCCCGCCAAGGGCGCGGACGAGCATACGGGCGCAGGTATTGCTGCTATTGGTAAGCATACGTTCAAGCGCGGTGCCCACATCCAGGGTGAAGCCGTCGCGGAAATACCGCACGATGTCGGGCTCGGGCAGACGGTCTTCGGGCTGGAGCTGTATAACTTTGTCTAGCGGAATATTGCGTTCGAGGACGCTGTAGGTTATGCCCAGTTTGGCTATGCTGGCAGCGGCCATAATCCGTTGGGGGTCGTGTGCGGCCGATAATCCACCTTCTGCGGGATTGGCAGGTACAACAGCGACACTCCAATCGCCAGATACTTTAGAAGCAGTACAGATCGTTTCGATTTGGGTTGTAAGAGTTTCTGCCACGATACTAGTCTATAAGACACGTTGTTTTATGCCAAATCGTTGGTATGCGCTTCCGGCAGTTCATCCCACCGGCTGACGTAGCGTGGGGAGCGCAATAGCTGCTTGGGCTGCCAGGTGCGGCTGAGGTCTTCGGTGGCATAGTGCAGATGCCCGCGGCCGAACTTGGCGTTGATGGCCTCCATGGCGCCCATGCGGCCCAGCGAGGCGTCGTGTGCGGCGGGGTGCGAGGCATCCAGCAGGTTTGCTTGCAAGGAAGCCATGGGCACCAAATTGTATAGGGTGACGCCCGCCCGGTGGTAGGCCTGCTCGGGGTTGTAGATGGCGCGCAACCGGTCGGTCATGGCGTGGATAAGCCGCCCGCCGTCGTTGGTGGGCAGGTCGAACCGGACGGCCTCGTTCCAGGCGCGGTAGCCGGGCTTGTGCCGGCTGGTGGTAATGAACAATACGGCCTCCCGTGCCAGCACACCTGAGGTGTATGCCTCGAACGCCGCCCGGGCGGTCAGGCTGGCAACGGCTGCCTCCAGTACGGGCAGGTCGTGCGTATCCTCGCCGAACGTGCGGCTGCGCATAATGCTTTTGGGCGGACTATGAAATGGTGTCAGGCCGTGGCAGCTCAGTCCGCCCAGCTCGTGCGCCATCTGCAGCCCGCCCAAGCCCATCAGCTGGCGGGCCCACCGTGGCTGCATGCGGCTGAGACCTAGCGCGGTGTGGATGCCTTCTGCCTTCAGGCGCGGCGCCAGTCGACGGCCCACACCCCACACATCTTCGACGGGCACGTTGGCAAGATGCTCTTCCCGCTCAGTGGGCGATATGCTGACCAGGTCCAGCACGCCGCCGTAGTCCGGCTTCTTTTTGGCGTAGTCGGCGCCCAGCTTGGCCAGGGTTTTGGTGGGGGCGATGCCGATAGACACTGGCACGCCTATGTTTTGCAATACCTGTTGTCGCACTGCCCTGCCCCAGGCGGTGTAATCGGTAATGTCCAGCGTGCTGATATCCAGGAACGACTCGTCTATGGAATACACCTCGGTTCGCGGCGTGATGCGCGTGAGAAGACTGGTGATGCGCCGCGACAGGTCGCCGTATAGCTCAAAGTTGGCGGAGAACTGTACAACGCCGTTGGTTTTGAAGAACGGCCGCCACTGGAAGGCCGGGGCGCCCATGGGTATGCCTAATGCCTTGGCCTCGTTGCTTCGCGCTACCACGCATCCGTCGTTGCTGCTGAGTACCACCACCGGTTTGCTCTCCAAGTCCGGCCTGAATACACGCTCGCAGCTGACGAAGAAGTTGTTGCAGTCAATGAGGGCGAAGGTGGTGGGTTTGTTGTTCATAAAGTAGTATCTGTTGCGCGTTTTTTTGAATAGTGTGCTATTGCCGCAGCAGTCTCCTGATTCTTCTGCCTCGTTCTTGTCTGGCCAAGAACCAAGCCACTTACTTTTCGCATTGCGGAAAAGTAAGCAAAACGCTAGGCCCATCCACCCTCTCGGGTGCAGGTTGATGCTCGCTACAACCGTCCCAACAACTCGTCACCCTTCGGGCTCCTCAAACAGAGTTGGGCCGCCATAGGAAGTTGTAGCGAGCACGAACATGCACGCCGGGAGGGTTCCAAGGGCCAGCACGGCTGCAAGCACAGTAATAAACAATCACTGCACTGGTGGTTATCTGGCATGCGGAGACCTCCCGATGGAACCGTTGTGACAGCGACAATTTCCTTTGGCGGCTCGGCCTGTCTGAGGCGCCAAGCCGCCGAGTCCCGAGCCGATTGTCGCTGTGACAACGGTTACCAGAGAGGGTGGAGCCAGCCTTGATCTTTTGGATACTTTTCTATCAAGAGAAAAGTATCAGGCCCGCCACGGGTAGTGGTAGATTGAAGGACAATATGAAGTAAGAAAGAACGGCGAGGCTGGTGGTGCAAGGTGCGGTTTGGTCTACTGGTTATTGTGAAAGTGCGTGAAATGTATCATTTTGTAGGATAAAAAGGCTACGGCTTGGCGGCCTCCTTCCCCTCCCTGTACTGGTGTATCACCGCCGTTACGGTGCCCCATATTACGGCGGTGTCATCCAGGCGGGTCGGCCGGGACAAATTGAACTGCGCGCCATCATGCCACAGCACCAGGTCCTGCGGCCGCGGTGGGGTGATGCGGTCTACGATGGCCAGGTCGCCATTGAAGATGCCCTGGGTAATACCCTCTTCGCCGCGTACGCGGAACATAAAGGTGCTGCTGGGATTTTTGACCAAAAGCTGGTTCAGATCCAGCCCGCGCAGCCGTTTGTCGGCCGCGGCGTTCGGAAACCCGGTGTGTATGCTTACCCCGGATGAGACACCCGCAAGCGGGTTTCTCATCGCCCCTCGCGGAATGAATCCGCGTTCGTCTGACGCCGAACCGGAGCTGCCATCGTTGCCATCGTCCTGGCTTACTATGTACTGCTGATATGCCTGGTCATCTGGAGCAAATTCTAGGTCGTTCATGGCTATGCCCGGCTCACCAGCGTCCACTGGTTCCCTTCCTGGCGCAAGCGGTAGCTCAGGCCATCGGTGCCGCTCATGTCGAAGAAACGGCAGCTGCGGCCGGCCCGCTCTATGCGGCAGCACAAGCCGCTTGCGAAGGTGACGGCCTCGCCGCCGTATTCCATCTGCCGGGGGAACGACTTCAGTTCCTTGCCGCTGGTGAAGTAGAAAGCGTTGATGTCAATAGATTCGTTGATAAGCTGCGCCACAGTAGAAGTCCTCCATAGATTACATTAAATAGACCTGTCGTTTTTGAACCGAAGGCGACGGACGAACAAAGAGGATTCCGTGCTGCTTGCTGATACCGTCGTAGCAAAGCGCCGTGTAGGAACCTATGTAATGTGGAGGTCAAACAGTGACGGATATACCGTATGTCTGCCTAAAACTTCTGTAATAATGGCCTGCGCGGAGGAAGATTGGGGCGGTTGCCCTGCTCAGCCCACACATGACTGTACTTAATTATAGGGCGCCAGTTTGGTTTGGCAAGGCGTGTTCTAACAGATGCCTAAAGTGTTGCCCTGCCCTTGTACTATGCACAACGCGCTAACAGACGGTATGGATCATTGACCGGATATACCGGACTAGCGTACGGTAGTTGCATGAAAGACATTAAATATACCATTGCGGTAGCGCTCAAGAAAGCAGAAGATAGCAACGAGTTTTTGGTGGTGCGCCGCCCGGCCGACGACGCGGATTTGGCCGATTCGTGGGGGTTGCCTGCGGTAACGCTGCTACCCGGCGAGCTGCCCGAGGATGGCGCCGTGCGGGTGTGCCGCGAAAAGCTGGGTGCGCAGCAGCGCCCGCGCGTTTCCTGGGTGTTATGTTCCAGAAGCGCAATGCGTACGATATATTCCTAATGGACATCGAGATGGTTTTGGATGAAGGCCAAACAGCAGATGTTGCTAAGGCAAATACGCAGAACACCGCCTACATGGCGCAACAATGGACCAGTGACCCTTTGGTGCTGATGGATTCTGCCCGCCATGGCTCCTGCTGCGCCAGCATCTTCCTGACCGACCGCGGCCTACTGGATCGCAGCGAATGGATCGAATCCCTGGAAGGCTCTATTATCGTCGGTTAGCCGAGCTTGAGGTTGTCGAGGATGCTGACCAGCTCGCGCGGGGTTATTTCGGCCTTGATGATATAGCCGTCGGCCTGGCGCTCTATGTCGGCGCGTACTTCGTCGCGCTGCTCCAAATTGGTGATGATAATGACCTTGGCTTTCAGATGCGGCGTTTTGGCGGGGTCGCGCAGCGAGCGCAGTATCTCGATGCCGTCGATGGTAGGCACCATCAGGTCGATCAGGACGACGTCGTACGAATCGGTCTGAGCTTTTTGCAGGCCTTTCTGGCCGTCGGTTTCAAAGTCTACACTGTAGCCGCCGCGGGTCAGTGCCCGGGCGTAGAGTTCGGTGATGAACCGCTCGTCCTCTATACAAAGCACACGCTTGCCGTTGGGCGCGGCAGTAGTAGATGTATTTTGATCCATATTACCTCCTGTAAAGCGAATGGTTTTTGATCCAGCCGTGCGGACTTCTGGTAATTTCTTTATTATCGCTGTTCTTGGCGTCGTCGGCAAGTTTGGCGTATGGCAACACGGTAAACGAGAACGTACTCCCCTGCCCCTCCTTGCTTTTCACCCAAATGTTGCCGCCATGTGCTGCTACGATAGCCTTGCAGAGGTAAAGTCCGAGGCCGGTACCGCCGATCTGAGCGCGGTGGTGGTGGTCACGGTAAAATTTGGTAAATAGATTGGGCATGATGTCGGACGGGATACCGACGCCATGGTCTTCTACCGTGGTTTCTATGAAGCCCTCGCTGTTCATGGAGGAGTTGATAGCTATCTCTTTCGATGTGCCGCTGTATTTGATAGCGTTGTCGATAAGGTTGCCGATGACTTCCTGGATACTGATACGGTCGGCGCCTACGGGTGGTAGATCATCTGCAACGGTAAGCTTCAGGCTGATGCCACGCACTTGTGCGCGTAGCGACATCATATCTACGGCGGTAGTAAGGAGTGTGTGCCAATTCTCCTCATGGAGGTGTAATGTGAGCTGATCGTTATCGACCCGAGCGACGTTTAGAATGGTGCTGACGAAAGCGGACAGCTGCTGTGCGGTGGCGTTCATTTTATCGACGAAGCCTTCCAGCTCGGGACTTAGCTTGCCTTCTGTCTCTTCGGTGAGGGCTTCGATGTAGCCTTTTAAGAGGGCCAGCGGTGTACGTAGCTCATGTACCGTAAGGGCGATGAAGCTGATCGCTTGGTCGTCCTGGCTGTATTGCTTCGTGTGGTCGAATAGTACTAGGAGCGTTTCGTAGTGAGTAGTATTGCCTTTGTTGTAATATGCTGCCAGGTCGAACAGCCGGGTCGGCTGGTTGTCGGATACGTCCAAACGTACCCGTTCCCACGTGTTGCTGGCTGTGACGGTAGACTTCTTGGCCTTATCTAGCCACGCTTCAAGAGTCTCTTCGCTAGGGAATGACATGCGCAATACCGAGCGTGCATCCTGGCCGGTGATGTCCTCGGACGAGCGGCCGATATAGCGGCAGGCGGCGCCATTGGCAAATAAGATTGTTTGTTCGGGAGACAGGACAAAGAGCGGCAGTGGCAGATTGTTGGCGATAAAGTTCGCTTTTAGCTCGGCCGAAGGGCGGGCATTTTTGCCTAGTGAGTGTTCGGCCATAGATGCAATCTGGTAAATCTGTGCGGTCAAGTTGTTTACGAGCACCCGGCCGACTACTAGTTTACTGACGTCGGGGGCTGCCACCTGTTGCTCATTAGGCGCGATATGTACAATGGCTTGCCAGATGGCACGCAGTGGCTGCATGGCGTAGTCTGCCGCTGCAAACGTAATGATGAACGTCATGACAATACTGACGGCATAGGCGCCTATCGCGACGAAATCGAGAGGTAAATGTAGATGGTTAGTGGTGTACCAAATACCACCAACCAGCAGCAGGTTCTCTATAAGGATTACGAATACAAGATAAGCTCTGATCTGTACCCGTAATCCCTGAAAGTAGTCCACGTAATGTCCTATTTGTATGAAACGTTGCTAATGCTGCTAATGGCGCTGATCCACGTTTGGCCGGGGTTTAGCGCGAGTGGCTTGCCGCTGGCATCAGCAAATACGAGCGGACTGGTGTTGCCGGCTTTTGACCAGGTGCCGGTCTGCACGGTGCCATCCTGGAAGACTTGTATCTGGCCACTGCCGATAGGGTTGTAGTCGGAGTAGTAGGCGCCACTGCTGTCCAAGGCACCGCGTTGCAATGGGACGGCCATGGCCACCACCACCTTCGGTGAAATTTGTACTTTACTGCCGTCTTTGTGCAGTTCCATATGCTTGGCGCCGGCTTCACTGCGGTCATAGCTGTTAGTTGCGGCATTGTAGGCGAACTGGGCATCATAGTAGAAGCCGGAGAACGTGAGGCTGATGCTGGTAGCGTTGGGTGTCTTGCTGGGTGCCTCTTTTTTGTGGGTAAAGCCCATGTAGCTGCTGCTCGAGAAGCCCTTGTTATTCTCAATCTGATTCAGCTGTGCGATAGAGGTATAGACGTTGTGCGGTGCGTAGCGGCTGGAGATGCGCTCGTAGGCGCTGCTGTTGTAGAACTGGTTCAGGTCTTTGACGTGCCAGGCGGTAATGTCGTTCAGCGCATCGGGGCTACCACCTACGTGTGCATAGGCTGCGTCGTAGCCCAAGAGCCACTGAATATAATACGGGCGGGCGCTGCGTACCGGGCCGATGTAATCTGGCTGGGTATCCTGGAATAGCGCCATAAAGCGTGTTACGCCCCCTTCGGCCAGCGCTTCGAACACTATACCCGCCTGGTCAAGGCCTGATTGCGGCCGGGCGTCCAGGCTGTTTTCTATCATTACAGCGGTAACTTGTCGTTTGTTGACGCTGGGGTCAACCGGCAGGCCGGTCAGGGTGCTGGCCACGGTGGTGGGTTGCGGTGGCGTGTATTTGTGGTTTGGCAACACTGCCGGGGTTACCCTGGGATGATACGTGCGCAGCAGTGCAAAGCAACCCCCGCTCCCGCCGAGCACTACTACCGCGGCGATGATGCCCAGGATGATAAGGCGTTTTTTCTTCTTGGCTTTCTGTGCATGCATAGAAGATGCCGAAACAGGTGGTAATTCCGGCTCGGTGAACGGTTGTCTAGCGCTGCCTACTTGTGGAGCAGCTGCCATGCCGGCGTGGGGCGTTGCTGCGGCCGGCATAGGGTCGCTGGCTGCGTTATTGCTATTGGCTCCCGGACGTATAACAGTAGTGTTCTGGTGTGCAGGGTTATGAGGGCTGAACGTTTGGCGTCTGGGGGTAAAAAACGATTGTGGCCGCCGCGACGGCTGAGGTTTTATATCCATAAGCACTATTGTAGCAGACGGTTACGGCGCGAGTGCGAATTTTTATAGTGCGGCCAATGTAGCGTCGATGCGCCGCAGCGCGGTGTCTTTGCCGAGTACTGCCAGGCTGTCGGCTAGGCCGGGGCTGGATGGCGCCTGGGTGGTGGCGATGCGTATGAGGCCAAACAAGATCGCCGGTTTGCTGGCGGTTCGCTCAAGCAAGTTATTGAGCCGTGCCGTTAGGTCGTCTAGTGAAAAATCGCTAGCCGTTAGGTCGTCGCGGGCTGTTTGCAGCAATGCGCGGAGTGCGGATTGTTCTACCTTGCCTAGCTGCTTGTTGGCGGTGATCAAATCCATATTTACGGGCAGATCAACAAAGAAGAAGCGCGTCAGTTCGGGCAGTTCACCCAGGAACTTCAGGCGTTCCTGCACTAGCCCTAGTACTTGTTTCTTGAAGCCGTCAGTGGCATCTTTGGCCTCTTCGGGCCAGTAGCTTTGCGCGCGGTCGTACAGTTCATCTAGGGGTAGCATACGGATATGCGCGCCGTTCATCCAGAGTAGCCGTTTTTCATCAAATCGTGCCCCTGCCCGCTGTACTCGCTCCAGCGAGAATTTTTCAATCAGCTCGGGTACGGTAAATATCTCTTGTTCGGTGCCGTCGTTCCAGCCTAAGGACGCCATGAAGTTTACGAGTGCCTCAGGCAGGTACCCTTCTTTGGCATAGTCCAGAACGTCCTTCGCGCCGTCGCGTTTGCTGAGCTTTTTGCGGCCATCGGGGCCCATCACGGGTGGTACGGTGGCCAGGATCGGACGTTCGATCTCTAGTGCTTCATACAGGTTCAGGAACTTCGGCACACTGGCGATGAACTCCTGTGCTCGTATGACGTGGGTGCATCCCATCAGCAGGTCATCGATGATATGTGCGAAATTGTATGTGGGGTACCCGTCGCTCTTGATCAGGATAAAATCGTCTACGGCCTCAGCGCCAGCACTGAGTTTGCCCATGATGGCATCGTCCCAGGTGTAGGCCTTGGGGTCGGACTTGAAGCGGAGTGCCTGTGTGCCATCCCATGCCGGAGTGTTTTCTGGTCGGTGGTTACGGTACAGGAACGGTTTTTTGGCGGCTTTGGCTGCCTCGCGGAATGCGTCGAGCTCTTCGGGAGAATAGGGGTCGGCGTATGCCCTACCCTTGTTGATGAGTTTTTTTGCCCATTCTTTATACGTATCGAGGCGCTGGCTTTGGATGTATGGGCCGTGTGCGCCGCCGATGTCCAGCCCTTCGTCCCAGGTGATGCCCAGCCAGCGCAGCGACTTCATAATGTGCTCGCCCGAGCCAGCTACCTCACGGACTTTATCGGTGTCCTCCAGACGCAAGATAAACTGGCCGCCGTAGTGACGAGCCACGAGCCAGGCGAACAAAGCGGTGCGTACGCCGCCAACGTGCATATATCCGGTAGGACTAGGAGCGAAGCGGGTGCGTACAGTCTGTGTCATCTTATGTAATAGTATACGGTTTTTCGCTACAGAGTTCAAAGGTGAAGCAGAGAGACGCGTCTCTCATTGCTTCTCTGTTGTTATTTCTTACCTCACTCTGCTTTTCTCCCTGCTACCAGCCGTATTGGTCGCTTTTGCTTCTGCCTTCTTGTCCCTGCCGTCAGGAACTGACCAGATACTTTTCTATCAAGAGAAAAAAGTATCATGGGCCCGCCACGGCTAGTGGCTGGTGAAAGAGCGAAGTGAGGCAAGGAATAACACGCACCAGCAGAAAGACAGAACATTGTGGCTAAAATATTTGTAACGTCAGAAGCATGTGGCTTATTAATGTTAGCCCAGTACTCGCTGCTCTGCTACATACTCGTAGCGAGTTGTACGATTTGGCTGGTGCTGAGGCTGCCGTTGGTGTCCAGGCGGTACCAGATATTGTTGTTTACCCATGTGGCACTGTTGTTGCCGTAGGTATAAATGGTGCTACCGGCGGATTCTATAGTGTTATAGGTACTGCCAGCATTGGGGTTGACGTAGTTGTTGAGCAGCGTACTGCTATCCCACTTGGTTGCGACTTGTGTAATAGTGAAACTGCTGTTGGTCTGCGGGTTGGCGTAATTAACGGTTACGGTACCGGGTGCATAAGCGAATTTGCCAAGGGCAAAGCCGGTTGGCTTCCAGCGCGGTAGCGTCGCACTGATGCCCGCCCTTGACGATGCGAGGCGCAGCTGGATTGCGGAAGCGTTCTGGTAAGCGATGAAGCCAACTATGAGCAGAATAGCTAGGCTTGAAGCCGCAATGCTAAGGACTGCGCGTCCGCCATGCGTCTTTTTGGGTTTCCGTTTTACAGGATGGTACGGCTGTCTGTGGCTGTTGGCCTGCGCAAGTGCCCGTTCAAAAATGTCGACGGATGTTTGTCTTGGCGCAGGTCTGGCAATTGCGGACTGGGATATCTGCCGGGTGTCCCGGTGGATGGGCGCCTGCACTGAGACTGGTAGAGTAGCTGTAGGCCTGGCCTGTGTTCTAGCGACCGGCTGCTGAGGGGTGCCAGCCGCCGCCCGTGCGTAGCTGAGCGTATCGAAGTGACGTACGAGCTTGCTTCGGGGCACATGATGAGCTCGCTTGAGCCTGCTCTCATCGACGGTCACTGCAGCCTGCTTTGGGACAATGGCTAGATCAGGCTGTTTGACAAGCGCGCCGGTATGCGATGTGGCTTTGGCCTGTTTCTTAAACGAAGCCCCGGGTTTGCTAACTGCGCGGCGCATTAATGTTTGGGCGTGTTGTGGCTGATGCGCTGCGACATGTTTGGGTGTGACTCGCGTCAGGTCAGTTTTTCTCGAAGTTGCGTGCTTCGGCGTCTGAGGTACCGCGGGCACGATGTGCTGGCGGACGCCGTTCGTGGCGGGACGAACAAAATCCATAGCGGTACCCTTGCTCGGTGCAGCATGGCGGGGTTTCTCGGAGGCATCCAGCAACTCACCCGTTACGGCATCATACTTTCTGCCGTTCAGTTCAACTACCGATGCCATGCCTCACCCTCCTGGTGCGTTGCGCTGCAGATTCCGCCATGCTTTTTGCCATGTTCCCCTACGTCCCCGGTTGTGTTTATGCGTGTAATGCCTTTATCTTAAACCCTCTTGCCTATATCGTGCAAGTAGCTCCATAATGGATGCGAGGCAGTAACTACTCTAGCATTTTGCGGCAAAAAGCCTGCACAATAAAAGGAATTGTATATATGGAAACACTCAGCTATATGGATCCCAAGCAACGACGCCGCCAGTTTGCCCGGCTCATGGTGGGGTATACCCTGGTTGGCTGTGCAGTGCTTCTTATGTCGCTGGTGCTTCTATTCGTAGCGTATGGCTTTGGCTACAAGAACGGCCAGGTGATCCAGAACGGTTTGGTATTTCTGTCCAGTACGCCCCATCCGGCGCAAGTTTTTATTGACGGTAAGCAGAACCAAAAGGCGACGAATACGCACCTTACGCTGCAAGCGGGTATACATACTATTACCTTGAAGCGGACAGGTTATCGGGACTGGCAGCGTTCTATAACTGTTTCGGGAGGTCAAGTGGTGTCGTATGGGTATCCGTTTTTATTTCCTGCTTCCTTGACAACCAACACGAAACAGACCTATGCCATGGCGCCTCAGATGGTTTCGCAAAGCCTGGACCGGCGCTGGCTGCTGGTGAGCCGGCCGGCTTCGATAGCAGCGTATGATCTATACGATCTGAGCAATCCCAAGCAGGACGCTACGGTGCTGGGGCTTCCCTCCGGACTTCTTTCTATCGGTGCCTCTCAGGCGATGGCTACCGTGGCCTGGGCGGGTGACAACGCTCATCTTTTGCTCAAGCATACCTATGACGGGAAGGTGGAGTATATCCTGTTCAGTCGCACCGCCCCTGCTCAATCGATAAACCTCACGAAAACACTATCGTTGCCAACGACCAATATTGATTTGCGCCTCAGCAATGCGAAATACGATCAATACCTGGCATTTGACACGGCAGCACATACTGTTGCCCGGGCTAGTCTCGGTGCTCCTCAACTAGTGCCCTATATGACGAATATTTTGGCGTTTGATGCCTACGGATCAAATACTATATTATATGCGACGCCCGATCTGGCCGATCATAACAAAGTGGACCTGAACTACTCTGACGGCGGTAATGTCTATACTATCCGGCGTGCCGCGGCTGATACGACGTACCTTTTGAAGCTTAGTTCCTACGGCGGTAATGTATATGCCGCTATGGCTGCGGTCAGCGAGAGTATTGCCTATGTATATCAGAACCCTGCTGCCCAAATCGCCAACCAGCACCTAGGTGTCGCCGTACCGGCCGACGTGTTCAGTATAACGTCACCCGATTTTATCAGTTCGTCACCCAACAGCCAGTACATAGCGTTTGAACATGGATCAAACTTTGCGGTATATGATGCCGAGAATCAGCAAGGATTCACGTATTCGGTGCTTGATGGCCCCGATGCGCCTCAGGCACATGCTACTTGGATGGACGGCGCCCATCTGGTCTACGTCAGTAAGGGCCAGTTGGAGGTCTTTGATAACGATGGCCAGAATCGTCAGACGCTTGTGTCTGCCGACGCCGCGTATGCTCCGTTTTTTGACCCCAGCTACAAGTTCCTATACACATTTGAGCCTTCAGCTACTAACAAGGCGAACGAACTGCTTACGACCACTTCTCTGCGCACGCCTGCTGATCAGTAAACTTTGTTTACGCTCCAGACCCTGAGGCGTAGAATGAGTGTAGGCATGAAGCCCTGCATTTTGCAGGGCTTTTTATTTCGCCATAAATAATAAAGGAGATCCTTATAAATCCCTTCTTGATAATGCACGACCCTAATCGTGGCTCACTATACTGGTTCGACGCCCAAGATATTCGAAGACTGCATATCGGCGATACTCTAACCATAGGTACGATCATTAGCATTGGACGCGATGGCCGTACTGCATGGATTCTTGACTGTTAAAACAGTGAGTGCCAGAGGCGACCCCATAGCGTGGGGCCATTGCCGGGAAGCTGGCTGCTGCCGGCTGGCGTCGTGACGCTGTTGCTCGTGTTCGTGCCTCCTGCATCGGTGGACGGGTCGGGGCTGATCTGGTCACCTACTACTACCAGACGGTGCAAGCTGGTGCCTGGCGGATCGCAGGTTATGAGCGTAGCGGTGGCGGAGTGTCCGGCCACGTTGTTCAGTACGTTCACATCGCTGGGGTCAACGATGGTCTTGCTGAATACCTTATAGATGTACGCCTTACCATTGTAGGTGATGTAGAACGTATCCCCGGGGACAAGCTCGTGCAGCAACACGAAAGCGAATTTGTATTTACCGGGGTTGAAGATATTGTTGCTGGAGTGCCCGAAGAATGCCGTATTCCCCTGCTGGCCGGGCATCACCGTGGATGGATAGTGCACGATGCCGTTTTCGAGCGCAGTCTCTATAGTGGCTTCGTTTGTGCTGGTCTGGCTGTAATCTACAGGTATTTCCAAATGGATTTTAGGAATAATGATCTCGGGTGTATTGCTCGCGGCTATGGACGCCGGGTCGATGATGATGGGTGTGGCGCCCACGTTCCTGCTGGGCTGGATAAATGGGGCGATAATCACCTCATTAAAGAAGCCGAACAGAAAAATGACAAGCGCGATGAAGCCAACGCTGAGGCCAAATAATATTGACTGGATGTGATGTTTGGCGGTCAGCTTGCCGCCAGCGGATACCTGGTGCTTGATAGTCCGGCGGATTTCACCCACGGAGCGTTTATCTGTAAGATTCGGCAGGCTGTGGCTGGTAGCGGGGACTTCGTGGGTACTGACGACGGCGGAGAAAGCCGTTGGCGTAGCAGCAGCCTCGGGTCTCGGATTCACGTATGCCTGGGACAATGTGGGCATATGCATCGCCGGGCGGGTGCTGGCTGGCGCGGGCATGCTATGTTCGGCAGGCTTTGGCTGCTGAGTGCCATTTGCCGCATAAAACTCCTGCCAGACTTCATATTTCTGGTCGTCGGGCAGCCGCGTGTAGTAGTCGTGCCAGGCGGTCTGGATATCCGCCAGACTACGGCCACTGGTGCTGAGCTCGTACATAAACTGTTGGTGTTTGCTGCGTGGCGTCGGGGCGGCTTCCGCCTTTTTTTCTTCTTCTAGCGGGTCGGGCTCCTGGGCGTAAATACGGTCTAGTTTTTGGCGTATGAGGTCGGCGGCTTCGTTCGCTCCTGTTTGTCCACTCTCATTGAGCGGTTGGATTGTCCGCTTCTGTTGTTTTGGCAGCACGTACCCATCGGCGTCCCGTGTGTCGTCCGGAGCGCCAGCACCAGAAAATAGTGGGTTGGTGGGGTTCATCTTGCGTTAACTTATACTAGCCTAACTGAGATGATTATAGTACACTATACCCCTGATAGCCATGATGGTTATTGTTTGGGATATTCTAGGACGCATATTCAGCGCTTTTATTATATCCTTCTTGAAACTCATTTGGAGTCGCGGCCAGAGAATATTAGTAGTGTGCATCGACTGGCGGGTGAGTTGCGGAATTGGTATACGCGCATATTGAACATGCTATGGAGCCGCAGTGGTGGAATGGTAGACACGCTGGACTCAAAATCCTGTGGGGGTAACCTCGTGTCGGTTCGAGTCCGACCTGCGGCACCACAGCATGTGCAATCAGGCCTTCGGCCTGGACTCAAAATGCTCCCTCGCCTTGCTCATTCACGTTCGCCCGCGTTCCTTACGGATTGAGGGTTCGATTCCCTCCTCACCCACCAATCAATGCATGGCTATGACTGTCGGTTCGATATTCGAGCGTTTAGCGAGAATATATGCTAAGCCCAACTCATCTTTGGCTCGTTAGATGAAGCTGAACTATTGCGTACGATACGTAAAATCGACGAACTTTTTTGGTTCATAACGATCAAAGTAATCCAGGTCTTTTGGCAGCCATTCGTGCTGCCACCTGCGCAGGTGGGCTTCACTGGCGCCGTTAGTCCGGTCACGTTCCCTACCTCGTTGGGCCGCGATTTCTGGCGGACAATCGACCCAAACGGTAACGTCGAAATACGGCATCACATCAGGCTTGAATAGCCGGACGCCTTCTACGATCACTACCTTAGGCAGCTGTTCATTAAAGTTGATCTGTTCACCGTAGAAGCCGCGTCCTTTATAGGTGAGCTTTTCGCTTTTTTTGATATTTTCCAGCAGGCCGATAATTACCGGCCAGTCGTAGTCCTCAAATATCGGCTTGTTGGCGTGGTCTTCAGCAAAAATGTTATCTAGACGCACCACCTGCGCGTCGGCTATCCCAAAATAATCACGTAGTTGGTTGGCAAGCGTGGTTTTGCCTGCACCGCCGAAACCCGATATGCCGACTACGACATGCGGCGCAGCGGCAAGGCGCTGTTCTATCTTGTGTGTTAATTTCTTGAACATACGCTTATTCTAACCTGGCCATGCAATTGCGCAAAAGTTGTATGTCTCTAGCGCCGCATCTGTTCGGCAAGGCGCAGGGCGCCGCGGGCGCCGATGTGGGGGTCGGTTACGAGATAGAGTGGTATGCTGGCAAGCCAGGTATCGTGCATAGCGCCAGGGTTGACCATCCGTTCGCAGAACGCGGTGTTTTCTGCAAGATAGGCTGCAAGGCCGGTGGACACGCTGCCTATAAGATAGATGCCGCCGGTGGCTTTGTAGCAAAGCGCAAAGTCGTGTAATACTGAGCCAAGCATGGCGCCCAATTGCGCCAGTATCGCTGCGGCAACTTGTTGGTCTTTGCCTTTGCCCTCGGCAGCATAGGCGCGGAGTACCATGCCAGTTGCCTGCCCGTGTTGACGGGCCGTTGCTATGGCTGCGGCCAGTAGTGGTGCGGGATGCTCTGCAAGTAAGAAGTCGGTCAGTGAATCGATACCGTACTTCCCCGCTAGCGCCAGCTCAGCAGAGATGTGGCCGTGCGTTTCAGGATGCTTTTGCTGCAGGTATTGCAGGTAGGCCATCTCTTCGGAATTTTTGGGCTGCAGGCCGATATGCCCGCCCTCGGTGGCTAGCAATGTGCGCTGTTCGCTGGCGTTGTTCCATACTGCGGCAGCAGGCGCCAAGCCGGTGCTGATAGTAACGACGATCTTTGTGCCAGTGGTAGTGGATATGCCTGGCTTCAGCTGGCGCAGATCCATACTGCTTACCTCAAGTACGCCCGCTAGAGCGCCTGCCATATCGTTGGCAGTACAGAATGCGGTGCCTGGGTACTGGGCGACGGCCTCGGCCAGGTCGAACGTAGGCCAATCGCCATTAGTAAGTTTTATGTTGCCCGTTTTATCATCGCGCGGGCCAGCCATCGCGAGCGCTAGGCGTGCTGGTCGTTTGCCGAGTAGCGAAAAGTAGCTTTCCAGCAGATGGAGTGGACTCTCAAAATCTGCCGTACGGTAGTGGTGGACGGCCGGCTGTGATGAGTCGGCGATATGTATCTTAGTGCCGCCGATGTCAATGCCGGTATATAAAGCAGGGTCTATAGGGAGTGTTTTGGGCATAGTGTTCCTTAGGCACCAAAGTATAGCCGTCAGCTGTCCCTGCTACTGTGACGTGCCTTATTGCGGGTTCTATGAACCTATGCATGCAGCATGTCGTAGATGGCCGTCGTAAGCGCCGGGAATGAACGGGATGGGTTTTGGATCAGCCATACGCTGACGTGCGCTGCAGCGCGGACGCGCCAAATATCCAGATCGGTCGTAAGCCTGGTGCTGCAGGTATTGCCTTCATATGCCACGAATATGCTGTCGAGATGCTTGGTTACAATGGATATGGGATACAGCTCGGTAAAAGCACGTAGTGTCTCCACGAGCCGTAGGATATCCATACTGAATGTGAAAGGTTGTGAAAATTTGACCTGCGAGGCCATGCGCTGTAATTGGGCAAAGCTTAGTACCAGCGTAGTTTCGGGGCGCTTAAGGATGATCTGAGGGCTGGCCGTTATGTAGTCTATGGAATCTTTGGTAAGGATGAGCTGACCGTGGTAGGCAGCAATAAATTTTTCCAGCAGGATGGCTGTTTCAGAGTTTCGCCCCAGGTCCCCCGCTACCAGCACCCCATCTGCCCAGGCGGCACGTGGCAGAAATTCGGCGAGTGCCTTTTGGCTGAAGCTGCCGCTGGGGGTGCTGGGCGCAAATTCTCCATTTTCGAGCGTACGGCCAACCAATTTGTGCAAAGCATCCGGTAGTAGCACGTGTGCACTGCCTACACCTGCCCGCTGGGCGGCCGTATAGGCTTCGCCGGTTGCGGCAAAGCCGTACAGGTTGCCGCCAATTATGAGCAACTTCCCGGCAAATTGCCGGTTTTCCGGCCGGCTCCATAACATATCGGGGAATAATGGCTTATCTGGTGTTTGTTTCTGCCAATATGAGGTGTCCATGTATGGTATTGTATGCCGTCTTACCTACGGCAAAAAGTGCTTATGCTAGGCGGTAAGCTGTGTGAGCGTGGTGCGTACCAGGTTCCATACCTCGTGCTCGCTGCGATGACCACTGGTGGCCCAGGCAAGATGACCGTTTGGCAGTAAGCGGTATAGTTCGTAGGCGGTTTGCGGCGGACATACGCAGTCGTACCTGCCCTGAATGGTCCAGATAGGCATTGTTAACTTGTGGGCGTTCTGCATGATATGCCGGTCGGGCATGAAGCAGCGGTTGGCGAGATAATGCACCTCGGTGCGCGTGCCGGTGGGGTCAAAGTCTTCATACAGATCGGGCGTGAATCGGTCATCCAGGCTGAGAATGGCGCCTTCCAGGCAGTTGTAGGCATAGGCCGAGGATTTTATGGCATCGGTATCGTTGCCTAAGATACGGGGATAGTGATAGCCACTGGGGTTGTGCTGATGGCTCCGCGGCGTGCGCTGCAAGTATTGTTCCCATATTTCTGGGTAGAAGGCACGGAAGCCACCCTTGTCTATCCAGTCAATCTCGGTCTGCGAGCCGGTAAATATGCCGAAAAGTACCATGGCGTGCACGCGCTTGGGGTACTTCAGGGCGTAGGCCAGTGCCAGGCAGGAGCCCCACGACCCACCGGTGAGGATGAATTTTCCTAAGCGGAGGTGCCGGGCGATTGTTTCGATGTCTTCTATTAAATCGGCAGTGGTATTGTGCTCGATGGAGCCGAACGGCAGGCTGCGCCCGCAGCCGCGTTGGTCAAAGAAAATGACACGCTGTGTGGCGGGATCAAACGTATTCTTGTATTTGTCGCGGCTGGCGCTGCCCGGGCCGCCGTGCAGCGATATGATGGGCATTCTTGCGTGCTTGTTACCCCAGTCTTGCACGTACAGCGTGTGGCCGTCGCCCACCTCTACGAATGTTTCCTGAATGGTGTGTCCATCTGGCGTCATAGTCTATTTGCCCCGGTATTCTTTCTTGATACGGTCGTAGGCAGCGTTGGCGTCGTCGCCGGTGTTATCTGGGTTGAAGATGTGAGTGGGGTATTTTTGGCGCGTACGCTCCAGCTTGTCACGGTATGCCGCGGCGATATCTATGTCTAGTTCGTTCGCCAGGCCAAAACAATAGGTCAGGACATCGGCCAGCTCATCGGCTATGGCTGTCTTGTGGCTGGGGTCATATTCATCCCACTGGAAATGCTCTATCAGCTCGGCTGCCTCCAGCACGATAGATATCGCCTGGCTGCGGGGTGAAAGGTCGGTCCAGCCGCGTTCGGCGCGGAAAGTAGCTAGCTCATCCTTCAGTTCCTGGAGCGTGGTGGTGGCGTCGGTGCTATCTGTGTGCTTGGCTTTCATATGTCCAGTGTAACAGATACCGGGCAGTGGTCGGATCCCAAGACCGCCGGGTGGATGGCCGCCTGCCTTACTTTGTCCTTCAGTGCATCCGAAACCAGGAAATAGTCGATACGCCAGCCAACATTGCGTGCGCGGGCGTTGGCAAAGTGGCTCCACCATGTGTAGAAGCCATTGCCCTGCGTGAACATACGGAAGGTATCTACAAAGCCGGCATCCAGGAACGCCTGGAAGCCTGCGCGTTCTTCATCGGTAAAGCCTTTTTTGCCTTTGTTCGGCTTGGGGTTGGCCAGGTCCAGCTCGGTATGAGCGACGTTTAGGTCGCCACAGAATACCACTGGTTTGGTTTTCTCCAGCTCCTTGCAATATGCCAGAAAGGCCGGGTCCCAGTGCTTGTGGCGCATATTCAGGCGGCTGAGGTCGTCTTTGGCGTTGGGCGTGTACACTGTTACCAGCCAGAATTTGTCGTATTCGGCGGCGATGATGCGTCCTTCCATGTTGGGGTCGCCGTAGGTGTCGCCGCTAACCTGGTATTTGTCGATGAGGTCACGCGGCAGGCCGTTTATCACCTGCAAAGGGGGGGTTTTGGTGAAAATGGCCGTACCGGAGTAGCCGGCCTTGTCGGCCGAATACCAGTATTCGGTGTAGTCCGGCAGATCAATCTCGGCTTGGCCCTGCTTGGCTTTGGTTTCCTGCAAACACAGGATGTCCGGCTGCTCTTCCCTGATGAATGGCACGAATTTGTCTTTGTTGATAACGGCACGAATACCATTGACGTTCCATGAATAGATTTTTAGCATAGTTTCAGCCTAGCATCATAAGTGGTCATTTGCTAGACTACAGGTGATGAATAAACGCCTTTTACTCAAGTTCTCTGGTGAGCAACTAGCGGGTCAACATGGCTTCGGCATTGACCCTGAAGTAGTACATTATGTAGCAAAAGAGTGCGCTAAGGTGGTGGAGGCTGGCTGCCAGTTGGTCATCGTGGCCGGCGGCGGCAATATGGTGCGCGGCGCCAAGGTGGCCGGGCACGGCATCAAGCGGGTGACGGCCGACCAGATGGGTATGCTGTCTGGTCTGATCAACGCCATGGGCATGACGGATATCTTTGAAAGCGAAGGCGTGCCCACACGCTGTATGAGTAATGTGTACGCCGAGCAATTGGCTGAGTCGTATTCGTTCCGCTTGGCCGAAAAGCATCTGGAGCGCGGCCGCGTGGTGGTAATTGCTGGTGGTATGGCGCGGCCCTACTTTACACACGACACGGCGGCGGTCAGTTTTGCCCTGGAGCTGTCGTGCGATGCAGCGCTGAAGGCCAGCAAGGTAGACGGCGTGTACGATAAGGACCCTAATAGCTTCCCTGATGCCAAGCGCCTGGAGCAGCTTACCTTCCAGCAAGCCATCGAAAACAGTGATATTCAGGTGATGGACAAAGCAGCGCTGGGATTGGCGATGGAGCAACACATGCCTATCGTCGTGTTCGACGCCATGCAGCCAGACAACCTGGTGCGCCTGGCCCGCGGCGAATCCATCGGCACGAAGATAGCTTAATGTAGCGTATTTAAAATAGAGCACTGTACATGTTCTATTTTTGCGTACTGGCTGATGATAGGTCGGAGGCGTCGAGGACGACATGATCCCCGGGTTTGGTTTCGCTGCGCAAGATACGGGCGGCGATGCTGTCTTCTACGGCACGCTGCAGGGCGCGGCGCAAGGGGCGTGCACCCAGACGTGGATCGTAACCGGTTTCTACGATTCTCTGAGCAGCGGCTGTGGTAAGCTCCACCGTGATATTTTGGTTGGCGAGTGTTTTGTTCACCCCGTCCATCATCAGGGCCACTACTTGTAGTAGCTCGTCCTGTTTGAGTGGGCGGAACAATACGATCTCATCAAAACGGTTTAGTAGCTCCGGTTTGAACTGGCTGCTGTTTATAAGGTTGTCGATAAATTCGTGTTCAAAGGTTTCAAGCTCTTCGCCGCGGGCAATGCGCTCGCGGATTTCGTTGGCGCCGGCGTTGCTGGTGGCGATGATGACGGTATCTTTGAATGAAGCACTGCGGCCCGACAGGTCGGTCAATTGCCCTTCGTCGAGCAACTGTAGGAGTAAGTTGAGGATATTCGGATGAGCTTTCTCTATCTCATCCAAGAGTACGACGCTAAAGGGTTGTTGGCGTACTCCCATAATGAGACTCTGGCCATTCTCACCGTTTGAGAGTAAGCGGCTGACGTCGGACTGTTGTTGGTATTCGCTCATGTCCAAGCGGATCATGTTGGTTTCGGCGCCGAAATACGTGGCAGCAATGGAACGTGCCAGTTCAGTCTTGCCTACGCCGGTGGGTCCCAGGAAGAGAAAACTACCGATTGGCCGTTTTGGGTCGGCCACCCCTGCCCTGGCACGGCGCAATGCGTTGGCTACCACACTGACCGCACGCGATTGGTTGATCATGCGGCGATGGATGGCGTCTTCCAGGTTTAATAGTTCGGTGGCCTCTGCTGGTGCGGCGGAGCCTACTTTGACGCCCCTGGTCTGTTCAATCGCCCGTTGCACGGATTCAACCGTCACGATTCCCTGGTCTGCATGGCTCAACGATTGCTCCAATAGGCGTATAGCTCTGCCCGGATAGGCAGCGTCTTGATCGTATCTGCCACTCAGGCGATACGATTCACGCAGCGCATCATACGATATAAGTACTTTATGGTGCGCCTCGAAGTTGCCTGCAGTATCTTCGAGCACGTGCATCACGCTCGCCTCATTCGGCTCAGCCAGGATTACTGGTGTCAGCAGCCCGGCAAAAGCGCCGTTGGTTGACTTTAGCTGCTGGTAGTCTTGGGGTGTCATGGCAAAAACAATCTGTACTGCTCGGTTCTGGATGATTGGCAGTAGGATTTGGGTGATATCGAACGAACCGGTACCGCTGCGGAAAAATAGCCGTGCATCATCGAGAAACAGAACAATGTGTCCGGCGTGGATTGTCTCCTGAAGAAGCATTACGATGGTCCGCTCCAGCTCGCCTGGCTGGGCTGCGCGCGATAGGATGAGCGATGGATTCAGACTGATGATCTGCCGGTGTTCAAGGTTGCGATCCTGTCCTTCCTGCAGCAAGAGCTGTGCGAGTGCATAGACATGGCTGGTCTTGCCGATGCCAGGCTCACCGATGAGTGCGATAGCGGTTGCTCCCTGTGAAAAAGCATTCTTCATGGCTTGGACGCCGGGCGATTCCATGAGCCAGCTAAAATGCGCGCCATAGCGTTCAATGCCGAGCGAGACATTCTCGCCAAATTGATTCAGGCTCGGCGTAAAGCCGTTTGCCCAGTCGCGGCCGATGCCGCCGAAATACGGCTTAGGTGCACGCATGGCTTCTAAAATACGTCCGAGCCACAGGGCGATTTGGTCGATATCGTTTACAGACCCCTTGTGCATGGTAAGTAGTTGCTGTACGCCAGGTGAGGCTTTTAAGAGTGCCGCAGCTACGTGACCGGGTTCGATGCTTGGGCTCTCTGCGGCGTCGGCTTGGCGCATTGCCTCCTGCCATATAGTTTCCAGAGGTATGGAATCAGGCAGATTTTGCGTAACGAAATCACCATGAATGAGCAGATGGTTCGTAATGAAAAATGTCTGCCAATGTTTGGCTATGGCTTGCCAGGTGGTTGCTGGGGTGGGCGTCTTTGTGGGGTCCAGGACGCCGAGGATGTCCCCAGATAAGCGGCCGTCAAGTGAGGCGCTGCTTACCGGGAGCTTCGCGAGGTCGCCCCGATACCACAGTGCCGCCATGGTGCACCACAGCCCTATGCCGCATAACAGATATGACCAGCGTTGGTACGGTGTTGTATAGACGAGTGCTCCGGCGGCGATGAAAATGACGGCTAGCCAGGGCATTACCGTGCCTAGAGGGCCGCTGAGCTGCCGCCCTGTGCGTGCTTTTGCGGCCCGTGTGCTATGTAGGTTGGGGCCGGCTTGGGCGGGAGTCATTATATAAAGCTCCGGATGATGAGGGCTATTGCTGCCGGCGGTACGAGTGGCCATACTATGCAGCCGATAATGCCGCCTGCCGTTACCAGGGTGCCCGTTGCAAGTGCTGTCAGAAGCACCAAAAAGCGTACCGTAAAGCCCACTGCCCGGCTTACTACGTTATCGCCGTAGGCTCGCAGCTTGGCGTCCAGGCTGGCGCCGGGGTATGAAATAATACGCTTCCAGGGTGCGAAGAGGGTGCGTATGAGAATGGGTATAGAGAACAACCGGGAGATACCGTTCATACCCCTGCCGATACTTTTGGCAGCCCCTTTCCAGCCTTGGCCGTACCACCAAACGAACATCTGTAGCACTAACATGTCGTTATTGTATCATTTATCGGTCCGTGAAATTTAGCTTGGCGAGACAGGGATTCGACCTTCACCTTCGGCTCACCGATGGCCGCCTGCACTTAATCGTTGGACAATGGCGAGACAGGGATAGCGCGCGAGCTTTTAGCTCGCGCTTCTCCGTGGCTGCTCAGCTAGAACATGTGCCCACGTTCTAGCTTCCGCGGCCACTGCGCCGAACTCTTCGGGTTCGGATCCCTGCCTGCAACAAAGAAAAGAAGCCAGCAACGAGGCCGGCTTCTTTTATTGGCGGAGAGACAGGGATTCGACCTTGCTCCTATCGGAGCAACCCGGCTCCCACGGTCGCCGGGCTTCGGGCGGCTGAGCGCCACTGGCGCTCGCGTTCGAATCCTTACATATGTGCCAAATATAAAGCACCCCACTTATTGCAGGGTGCTTTATATTTGGCGGAGAGACAGGGATTCGAACCCTGGATGGCCTTGCGGCCATACACGCGTTCCAGGCGTGCCAATTCAACCACTCTTGCATCTCTCCAGATGATGCTACGGGCATAGTATACAGTATTTGGGCAATTTTGAGCACTGGGGCGGCCGTGTTGTCAGTAAAACGTTGTGAAAATGTGGCAATACACCTTGCCTGCACCTGTTAGTTGCGTCTAAACTTATGAGTAATGCCCATCATAGAACTACAACAAGCGAGTAAGCTGTACGGGTTTGGCGATGCCACAACACTGGCGCTCGATGAAGTGAACCTCACTGTCGAAGAGGGAGAGTTCGTGGCAATCATGGGTCCGAGCGGCTGCGGTAAGAGTACGCTCATGCATATCATCGGCCTGCTTGATCGACCGACGCATGGCGACTATCGGCTGCATGGCAAGTATGTCTCGCGTCTCAGGCCTAACCAATCCTCCAAGATCCGGCGGGATACCATAGGCTTCATCTTCCAGTCCTATAACCTTATTCCGCGTATGACAGTACTTGAAAATGTGGCATTGCCCCTGCTCTATAAGGGCGTGCCTCTGGTAAAGCGGCTGAAAACAGCTAGTGCCATCCTGGAGCGCGTCGGCATGAAAACGCGCGAGTATTTTTTGCCCTCACAGTTAAGCGGCGGACAGGTACAATGTGCAGCCATTGCACGGGCGCTTGTGAACAATCCTAAACTCATTATCGCCGACGAGCCTACGGGAAATCTGGATACCAATAGCTCGCGCTTGGTCATGGAGCTGCTGAGCGAAATCCATAAGATGGGTAATACAGTACTATTCGTAACGCATAATCCCGAGCTGACACGCTATGCCAGCCGTGTCATTTATATGCGCGATGGTGCCATCGTTGCAGACGAGCAGACGACAATCGGCCATATGGCCGACATCGTGCGCAGTACTATGCTGGTACCCAAAAAGACCCCGGAGGATGATGTTGCAGGTGTCTCCGCCCTTATGGATGCAATACCACAGGACGAGGCGCCACGCAAGGCGCCGCAGGCCGCTAAGCCCCGTACCCGGCGTAAGGCTACGAAACGCAAGCGAAAGGCGCGCACCTAATGGCCATGCTTACTGGGGGTAATATCCGTACTGCGGTACGCAACCTGCGCCGCAATAAAATGCGCAGCTTCCTTACCATGCTCGGCATTATTATCGGTGTCGCTGCAGTACTGCTGGTGGTGGGCATGGGCGAAGGAATCAAGCATCAGGTAAGCGCCCAGGCAGATCATTTGGGCAAAGACCTTATTACGGTCCGTCCTGGCCAGGCGCTTCCTCAGCGCGGTGACGGCATGCTGGGCCTGGGTGGCGGCATTGCCGACCTTGGGCTACATTTGGGCGGGTCGCTAACGTTGAAGGACGCGAGTACGGTTGCTGGTACGCCCGGGGTTGCGGGCGCGGCGCCGCTTAGCATTGTGGGCGGCGGTGTATTTTCGAACGAGCACGCCCGAAACTACGACATGCTGGTCATAGGGACGAACCAGCAGTTTCCCGCCATGTTGCGCCAAAGCACCGCCTACGGGTCATTCTTTACCGATGATGGTACGTCAATAGACAAGGTAGTGCTTGGCTCGGCTGCGGCGCAGACACTATTTGATGAACATGTTCCGCTTGGACAAACGCTGACTATCCTGGGGCATCAGTTCATCGTTGCCGGCATTCTGAATGATTTCCAGACGACGCCATTTTCCGCCGATGCCGACTTCAATCACGCTGTTTTTATCTCTATCACCAGTGCCGAAGCAATCACCAACGATAACTCACCTATTTACGAGATACTTGCCCGGCCAAACAATTCCGGTCAGACCAATACGGTAGTCTCCCAGATGCAGCACCGTATGTCCGCGGCGCATGGTGGCAACAACGATTTTTCCATCCTGAAACAAGACCAGACTTTGGCAGTGACCAACCAGATCTTGCACTTGCTTACTTTGTTTATCGCCGGCGTCGCGGGTATTGCCCTGATCGTCGGTGGTGTAGGTATCATGAACGTCATGCTTGTGGCGGTGGCTGAGCGTATGCATGAAGTAGGTATCCGAAAAGCACTTGGCGCAACGAACCGCCAGATCGTGCTGCAATTTTTAGCGGAGGCTGCAGTGCTGAGCGCTACCGGGGGTTTCATAGGTGTCGTGTTATCCTTTGCGGTGGAGGGGGTGCTGTGGCTGCTTGCCAGTCTCACGCCCGGGATTACCTGGCAAGCTGTCGCTATAGCGTTAGGCGTGTCTATAGCCACCGGCGTGCTGTTCGGCTCGGTACCGGCGCTGAAAGCCGCTCGGAAAGAGCCTATCGCCGCGTTGCGTAATGAATAAATGCTGCGGGTGCCTCTGGAGAGATGGCGTATGCTTGTCGGGTGCAACGAAACAATTTATAGTAACAGTAAGCAATTTGTAGTAGCAACAACACAATCAGATGACCAAGAGCCTGTTCGAAAAAACCATAGAGGCCCCCGCAGAGGCTTTGGAGCTTGGTATCGAGGGCGGCAAGAAAATCGCCAAGACATTGCCGCTGAACGGCGAAGCGCCTCTGAAGCGAGCGCGAAACTTCTGGTATATGCTCGGGCCTGGGCTTACGACCGGCGCGTCGGATGATGACCCTTCAGGGATAGCAACGTATTCGCAGGCTGGCGCACAGCATGGCTTCGGCCTCTTATGGCTGTCGGCCTTTACGTTCCCTCTTATGGCGGTGGTCCAGGAAATGTGCGCGCGTATCGGTTTGGTAACAGGGCGCGGCCTGGCCGGCAGTATCCGGACGCACTTCGGCAAGCGCGTACTCTATATCAGCACATTGTTTTTATTCGCGGCTAATACGTTCAATATCGGTGCCGACATCGGTGCGATTGCTAATGCGGCTCAGCTGGTGATGCCCCGGCTTGATTTTACGCTTACGGTAGTTGGCCTGACGATCTTTATCCTATTGCTACAGATATTTACTCCTTATGTCACGTACGCGCGCTATCTCAAGTGGCTCGCCCTGGTGCTGTTTGCCTACATATTATCGGCATTGCTCGCGCGCCCCGATTGGCATCAGGTGCTCTTGAACGTGGTAGTACCGCATATTTCATTCACCAAAGATAGCCTGCTGCTGATTTGTGCGGTACTAGGTACCACCATCACCCCATACCTGTTCTTCTGGCAGACGTCACAGGAGGTAGAGGAAGAGATTGCTGCCGGGCAAACGACGCTCAAACAGCGCCAAGGATCCAACCCTGTGCAGGTGAAGAAAATGCGTGTGGATGTCTGGGTGGGCATGTTTTTCTCCAACATCGTGATGTTCTTTATCATCGCCGCTTGCGCGAGTACGCTGTTCGTACATGGGGTTACCAATATCGGTACGGCTGCCCAGGCCGCCGCAGCACTGCGGCCATTTGCCGGCGCCAATGCCAGTCTGCTATTCGCGGTAGGCATTTTTGGCATGGGCTTGCTGGCCATACCGGTACTAGCCGGGTCGAGCGCCTATGCCATCAGCGAAAGCCTGGGCAAACGCCAGGGTCTGAATAGCAAATTGCGCCAGGGCTATGCATTCTATGGCGTGATCATTATCTCTATGCTGGTGGGCCTGGGGCTGAACTTCGTCGGCCTCAACCCCATCAAGGCGCTGATCTACTCGGCAGTGTTGAACGGTATCGTAGCGCCCATTATCCTGGTGCAGATCGTACTCATCGCCAGCAATCGCCGGATCATGAAAGAATGGGCTAATGGACCCGTAAGCAAAACCATCGGTTGGGCCGCTACGCTGCTGATGGCCGTATCAGGCATCGCCGCTATCTGGTCGATTTGGCCCTAGCAATCCTCTTATAATAACGGGTAGGGTTTTTAGCCTCCCCGCTGTGCCGGCAGGCACACCACCCCTGGCTTTCTGTAGTTCTGCGTTTGTTCCTTGCTCATCTTGCTCTTCCACCTTGCCACTAGCCGTGGCGTACCCTAATACTCTTCTCTTGGTAGAAAAGGCGGGGTCCCCAAGCTGCTTGCAGCCTGGGGTGTAGATATCCAAAAGATCAAGGCTAACTCCACCCTCCCCAGGTCTTTGTTCGTAAAACCGACAACCAGCCCAACAACTCGTCGCTATCGTTACTCAAACAAGTTGGTCTGCCCTTTCAGGGAAGTTGTCAGTTTCACAGAACAGGTACGCCGGGTACGCTCCGCATGGCCAACAAGCTACCCAGTGCACTGGTAATATGGTAGTGCAGTAATAAACTACCATTTACATTTTAGATTGCTGGTGCGGCAATAGATAACCGCTGCATTTGTAGCCGTAGGGGCATGCGGAGCCCTCCCGGTGGAACCGTTGTGGCAGCGACAATTTCCTTCGGCGGCCCAACTCTGTTTGAAGGCGCCAAACCGCCGAGTTGTTGGGCTGATTGTCGCTGTGACAACGGTGACCAGAGAGGGTGGAGCTAGCCTAGATTTTTTGGTTACTTTTTGATCATGCAAAAAGTAATGGGCCCCGCCACGGCAGTGGCAGATATAAGAGCAAATGAAGGCAAGAAATGACAGAGGGCTAGCGGTACTGGGTGGTTTTTTGGCGGACAAGAACGAGGCGGGTTGTGCTCCTATAAAAACTGGCCGTAGTAATACCAGAAATGGTGCAGGATGAAGGCCGCAACGATGACGAGCCAGGTAAACAGGATTTCAAAGTGGTATTTGCGGGCAAAATCTGATATGCCAATAAACCGCCGGGGCGGCGAGATGTGCTGTTCTCGCACTATATAGAGGGTCAGATACCAGAATACGGTGGTGATTGCTACGTCGATAGTAAGACAGAAAGGACAAAGTGCCCGGATACGATAAACGCTTTGGTAGAGGAGCCAATATGCGAAACCGGTGCCGCCCAGCACGCCCGCCTCGAAGGCCAGCCAGAACCATGGCCTGAACTTCGCCCCTGCTAGTATGGCTGCGCCCACCGTCAGCATAGCCGTAAAGCCGATCAGACCGATCCAGGGGTTGGGAAATCCAAATGCAGCGCCTTGGGCCGAGTGCATGACACTGCCACAGCTGAGCACGGGGTTGATGTTGCACGAAGGCACGAAATGCGGATTTTTGAGTGAGTCTATGGTGTCATTACTGAGAATGAATGAGCAGATTGTGCCGATAATACCGCCGACAATAAGTATGTACGGCATCGCGGGAGCTAGCATCGGGCGTGAAACGTTAGGTTTTGTTTTGACGAATGGTAGCTTCATAGTGTCCTACAGTATATCACTATTCTGCACAGCTGCCGGTGCCAACGGGCCGGTTGGACGCCTCTGCCTGTTGCAGTTCGTGTATGATCTGACTGTTGCTGAGGGCATACCCCATGTCGTTGGTTGTGGTGGAGGCGGCGAATACGACGCCTATGACGTTGCCGTTCAAGTCTACAAGCGGGCCGCCAGAATTACCTGGTACGACGTTCGCCTGGATGGCATATACGTCACGGCTGGTTTGGCCTTGGTTATAAATATTGCGTCCGATTGCCGTAAATTCTTCAAGTACTGCTGCCGTGTCGGCGGTAAACGGTCCACCGCCCGGATATCCCAATACGCCGCCCTGTGTACCGCGTGCAATGGTACCGGTATCGAACTGAAGCGGCTGCCCGGCCAAATTATTGACGCGCAAGACCGCAAAATCGAGATTAGGGTCGAACCATATGGGCACTGCCTGGTGCTGGCCGTTGTCATCGATGACATAGGGCTTCGTAATGCCGGCAACGACATGCGCGTTCGTAGCGACTAGATTGCCTGCAACGACGAAGCCTGAGCCTTCTACGATGCCGCCACATCCCTGCCCTTCGATTTTTACGATGGAGGGCCGGTCATGGGCGACCGCTGCCGTGAGCTGGGTGGGCGTGGGGAGTGACGCAGGAGTAGAGGACGGCTCACCACCAATGAATACGTTTGGGAAACCATTTGGCGAGATGAAATGGCCGAGATCGGCCACGATGTTCGGCGCAGGTGGTAAATGGTTATTTATAAGGTTGACGACAGCCGAATCGCGGAACATTGCCTGTAGTCCGGGATACGGCAATGTGAGGACGACGACCGTACTGAGCCATATGATGATAACGGTGGAGATACCTGCGACGATTGCGCCGCCTGCGTTATCTATGCGGTCAAGCCAGCGCTGCAAAAGTAATCGGCGCTTAAGCGCTACGCCGGCTATTTCACCAATCGACAACGCGGCAAAGGCTAGTCCGAGCGTTACGCCGACGGTAATGAGTAGGCGTGTCTCGGGTGTATGCGCCAGCCGTACGACGTGCGGCTCCAGGAATACTCCCGCAAACAGGCCTGCAAAGAATGCGAGGGTGGACAATAGCTGGCGTACTAATCCAAGCTCGATGCCCCGTAGCAGCGAGCCAGCAATCAAAAGTACGATTAAGACGTCTATGATGTGCATATGCTTTTAGTATACCCCGTCCAGCGCTTTCCTCACGCGTATCTATCTAAGGGCTTTACTGTGGCCCGGCAGAGTGCTGTTCGTATGTCTTAAGGTCCTCTCCGCCTGCTTGCTGCCAGGCGGTTATGACAGGCTGAAGCGCGCGCCATGCCGCCAGTATTTCTTCGCTGGTAGCGAACAGGCTATGATCTCCCCGAATGGCATCTATAAGAACCCGTTCGTATGCATCGGGATGCTCAGGCTCATTGAAAGCGCCGTGATAGCTGAAATCCATGTCCACCAGTTCGGTTTTGTGCTCAAATCCGGGGCGCTTTACGACCAGTTCTACGGCGATTCCCTCGTTCGGCTGGATACGGAATGTCAGTTTGTTGGCGGCATCACTGCCGTCGGCGCCGAAGGTGACGGTAATGGCTGTGCGCTTGTTTTCCAGCGCTTTGCCCGCAGCTACGGTGATTGGTACGTTTCGCCAGCGGTCGTTGTTAATGGTCAGTTCCACACGGGCGTACGTTTCGGTGTCCGACTGATGGTTATCTACGGCGTCGCGGTAACCGCTGTATTGGCCGCGGATAGCTTTGGCGGGGTCGGCCGGGTTTACCAGCTCGAGCACTGTCTGCTTAGCCTGGTGCAGTGCCTGTTCGTCATCTTGCTGCGGCGGTAACTCCATAGTGACCAAGGCCAATAGTTGCATCAGATGGTTCTGTACCACATCGCGCAGCGCACCCACGTGGTCGTAGAACTCGCCTCTGCCCTCTATGTCTATCTGTTCCAGCATGTCTATCTGGATCGAGCGTACGTAGCCGCTGTGCCATTGGCCGGCAAATACCGGGTTTTGGCGGCGAAATACCAATATGTTCTGGACGGTTTCTTTGGCCAGATAGTGGTCAATGCGGAATACCTGTTCCTCGGTAAAATGTACGGCAGTGCTTTTGATGAGGTCTTCGGCAGACGGCAAATCATAGCCAAAGGGCTTTTCGACGAGCAGGCGCGATAGGCCACGGTTGTGCTGGCAGCCAACGTTGAGCTGATGCGTACCTAGATTTTCAATGACGGGTCGGTAGACCTGCGGTGGGATGGACAGATAGAACAAGCGGTGCATGCACATGCCGTTGGCTTGTTCTATGCCGTCTAATGTGGTGCGCAGGTGGTCGTAGTCGGCGCCCTGCGCGGGATCCAACTGCACCATACGCAGGCGTTGGCGAAAGTCGGCCAGTGCGGTGGGGTCGCACACGTTGTCGGCTTCCAGTACGCACAGTTCTACTTTCTCCAGAAGTTCATCGGGCGACATGGGTTTGCGGCTGACACCGACGATTGTCGTGTGTTCGTGCAGCAATTTATCTTTGACCAGATGATACAGTGCCGGCAGTAGGCGCCGCTGGGCCAGGTCGCCGGTGATACCGAAGATGACAAAAATGGCTGGTTCAGCAGCCGGAGTTAGGCTATCGGTGGCATGAGGAGGCATCTATTGCTCCTTATTCAGGCTATGACCGCCAAATTTATTGCGCATTGCCGCGAGCAGCTGGGTGGCTAGGCTTACCTCGCCCTGCTGGGAGCGCAGCCGTACGTCGAATGCAGCTTGGATGGCGGGCAGTGGTATGTTCTTCTCTTTGGCTACTTCCAAGGTCCAACGCGCCTCGCCCGACTCTGCCACGTAACCGTTGATACCCTGGAGGGTGGGGTTTTCACGCAGGGCGTCGCGCGTTAGTTCGTTCAACCATGAGGTAATGACGCTGTGGTGTTGCCATACGTCGCCGGCGGCGGCCAGGTCTATACCATCGTACGGTCCTTCTTGCAGCATGCGGTAGCCCTCGGCCAGAGATTCCATCATGCCGTACTCGATGGCATTGTGCACCATCTTTACGTAGTGGCCGCTGCCGCTGGGGCCGAAGTGGTGGTAGGCGCCTTCTGGTGCGGCCAGGGTTTTGAGGGCGGATTCCAATACTGCAAATGCTTCAGTGCTGTCGCAGCCGGCCATCATCGAAAAACCGTTCTGGTAGCCCCACACGCCGCCGCTGGTGCCAACGTCTATAAGGATCATGCCCTGCGCGGCAAGTTTTTCGTTGAGTTGTTGGGTGAGCCGAAAGTCGGAGTTGCCCCCGTCGACGAAAATGCTGCCTTTTGGCAGTAGCATCAGCCATTCGTCTACCTGGGCATCCACGATATCGGCCGGCAGCATTATCCAGAGTACCACTTGCTTGCCGCCGAACGCCTGCACTACTTCCTCTTTGGTATAGGCGGCCGTGGCGCCTGAACGTACGGCTTCGTCAATCGGCTCGTGGCTACGGTTGTGTGCAATGACCTCGTGTCCGTTCTCGGCTAATTTGCGGGCGATCTGCAGCCCCATACGGCCTAAACCTTGTACGGCAATCTTCATCGGTTACTCCCCTCGTTCATGTTGCTTGTCCTGTATTATATAAGATTTTTGGGCTGTGGGCCTGCGGTTGTCGTGGCTACTGGTCAGTATATAAATACGCCTTTGGAATAGCCTTAAGGATTTGCGCGGGCTGGATGTGCAGCGGCAGCTCGGTTTCGAGCCGTTTGAGCGCTTCGCGTTTAGCCTCGCCATAGACGAAGGCATAGGCAGCACTCAGGTGATAGAGCGCCGGGAATGTTAGCGTGATGCGCGTGTAGCTGAGGGCATGGTAGCCGGCTACCCAGGCCCGCTGTTCGGTGGCGGCAGGACTGCCTGGCAGGATGCCCGCGATATGGCCGTCTGCCCCGATGCCGAACTGGCCTAGGATAATGTGGTGTTTCGCAAATTGCGTTTGGGCGGTCTCGGCGTATGCACGGACAGTCTCTTCAAGCGTTGCGCCGGTCAATGCAGGAAAAAAGGCGCCCTTTTTGGGATTGAAGCCAGCCTGCTGGAGCTGAAGCGCATTGGAATCTGGATGTCCGACAGCGCCATAACGCTCATCAGTCAGCATTATAGTAAGCCGCGGCGTCAACTCATCGGGAATCTGCGCCATAACGGCGGCCGTTATAGGAATGTTAGATCCGCCTGGCACCAGCCACAGGACCGGTTCGCCCGCTTGCAATGATTGTATAAGGTTGGCACGCAGAGACTGGCTGGCGGCCGCTGCATCGGCATGTATGGTTAGAATCATATCTTTACTATACGCGAGACAGTTCAATATAGATACGAGCCCATGCGGGTAGCGCGGAGAGAACAAAAAACACCCCTGGATACCAAGGGTGTTTTTGACTTTGACCGTTGTAGCTTAGTAGCTGTTGCGGTTGCCGCCAAAGTCGCGGCGTGGGCGATCCTCGCGTGGGCGAGCTTCGCTTACGTTGATGGCGCGGCCATTCAGTTCTTTGCCATCGAGTTGTTCGATAGCCTTCTTGGCCTCAGCGTCGCTGCTCATTTCGACAAAGCCGAAGCCTTTGCTGCGGTTTGTGTCGCGGTCGATAACGACCTTGGCGGAGACAACAGTGCCGGCGCTCGCAAAAAATTGTGCGAGGTCGTCATCGGTTGCGCTGAACGCCAGTGAGCCGACAAATAGTTTTGTTGCCATACTGCGTAGGTACCTCTTATTACCTTAAATTGCTTCTTCGGAGGTAAGCTGACGCATATATGGCCACTTAGCTGCATCCTCGTACGAACTTTATGAACCCTAGAACACGTGCAGCGTTTCTAGTACTTGTATATATAGCATGTATTACAGGGGCTGTAAAGCGAAATCCTCCCCTAGCCATGTGGGTTTCCACACATTGCAGATCAGAGAGGATTCTAGGACGAAACGTTTTTGTTTAAAAATCGCTTGTATTGCTGTTCAGCTGAGCTGAATCGCCGTTGTTTTGGGCTGACGGATCGGTCTGGTCCAGCGTTTGCAACGCGCTGTTCAGGTCGTTCGTGGACTTCACCTGTGGCGCTGCCGCAACGTTCGTAGCAACCGTTGATTTATTCGCCGCGGTAGCCGAAGATACGCCCGATGGACTGGTGGTGGTGCTGCCCGGCAATGTTTCAGTTGAGGCGACCGTTTTCGATGCGCCTGGTTGACGCTCGTACACCCACCAGGCGGTAAAGCCGGCGGCTACCAGGACTGCTACTACAAGAAATACTTCCAGCATGGCGAAGCCCGATTCTCGTGAAGTGCGCTTCATTATTGGTTACCTCCTGCTGTTGTGGTGCTCGACGCTTCTACAGCGCTTTTTATCGCTACCGTAAGATTACGCACTGAAGTGCGGTATGCCTGCAGGGCGGATATCTCAAGCTTCAGGTCGGCTTTGAAGCCGGTGACAATCCCCTGTGGATTAGTAGCCGAGCAGGAGAAGGTGGTGCTGTCTGCCTTGATGGTATTGACTGCTGTCTGGGCTGCCGTATGCTTGGTGTTCATATCGGCGACAAGGGCGCTGTAGTTAGCGACCGTCTTGCCGCTCTTGGTATAGAAGGTTTCCACCCGTGTAGCAATGGTTGTAAATAGGTCGACCTGCTTTTGGCCGCGGTCGGCAATACGGCTCATGATGGCGGTCACCACGTCTTTATGGTTTTCGCAGAGCGTCATTTTTGTGCCGGTAAGATGCGTCTCGGTCCTTGCCGTACTGTGTACTTCGGTGTGCGACGATTCGCTGCTACTGCCTGTGCTGGTAGTGGAGCTGGTGCTGTCGGATGTTTCGACCTCAGTTTGGGAGGAGCCTTGCAGCGCGAATGCTGGTGCGGCAACAAGTGTTACCAGTGCTACCGTGCCGAATGCAAGGCCTATTTTATGTGCTAGATGCTTCATAGGGACAAATGTTCCTTATGTTACTTTGTAATTATAAGAATAAGCTGAATCGCAGTGCTATGCAATGTTCCGGCCGAATACTTCCCTTTTCTACTCTGTTATGATAGGATATGTGCAGTTTTGGCTCGTCCAAGGCACGGCCTCATCGTCTAACGGTTAGGACATCAGGTTTTCATCCTGACAATCGGAGTTCGATTCTCCGTGAGGTCACCAAGTAAAAAGCTCATCCGCTGGATGGGCTTTTTACTTGGCCATTTCTCAGTGAATCGAGCTAAAAGGAGTTCGCTAATTTTGCGATTAGCAAAATTATATGCTGAGCCCAAGAAGCCAGTCTTTAGCGTAAATAGGCTTCTTGGCGCAAAGCTATATTCTCCGTGAGGTCACCCGATGCCTATCGGGTGCTATCGGCTTCCCGATTATTTTTTGGCGGCTGGGTGGTGCGGCGCGACCTGCTGGCGTATGAGCTTGGTGTAGCCTAACAGGAGCGTCACGCCAAGGCCTATCGCGGCTACCAGGAATCGAAATTTGTTGTTGTCGGTGGCCATGCCGCGGCCAATGCCGTACAGCAGCGTAAAGATACCGCCGAGCAGAATGCCATTTGCGATGACGTCGAGTTTTTGGGCGAAGATGAGGGCGATCGCCAGGATTAGAACCGCCGCTATGAGGATGATGAGTGCTACGTTGCGGTTATAGTTTGTCATTGCCGTGTCGTACGCCTGCTGCCTTGCGTTGAATGTGTCTATCTCTTTCTGCTGTGTGGCTGTTGGGCCATCTTTGCCTATGGAACTCATGACGGCAAGTGCTTGTGGCGGCGTAGGTTCCTGGTAGAACACCGATATACCAAGGCCGACAAAAATAGCCAAAAAAATACCTACGAAAAACACGTACATATAGCGGATCATCGTACCTGTCCCCTGTTTATTGATATGCGTACCTTATTAGTATGCACGTGCGCCGCAGGTTATCAATATGTCTCGTTACAGGTGGCGCTGTTTTTAGTCCTCCATTGCGGTATATCCCATAGACGGCCGTGCTTATGTGCGGTTACATAAGTAATAGTGCGGTGTTTACAAATTAGGCCAGAAGAGCCCTGACGCGTGAATGCTGCCGAAAGGAGGAGACATGCGTTTTGCAAATCGTGAAGAGGCTGGGGTGAAGCTGGCGAAACGTTTGTGGTCCTTTCGGGGCACCGATGCGATAGTCCTGGCACTCCCACGAGGAGGTGCTATAGTGGGAGCCATAGCAGCCCGTGAGCTGGGTCTGCCGCTCGGTTTAGCGCTGGTGTGTAAGATGGGGTATCCTGGAAAACCTGAATGTGCAGCGGGCGCAGTCGCTGAACAAGGGATAGTGGTGTACGACGCGGTGGCTATAGAGCCGCTGCCATCTAGTTGGCGACACATGGCAGAAAAACGCGCGCGTCACATTTTGCGTAGTCGGCGTCAGATGTATTACGGCGACAGCAACCTGCAGCCAGAGGTAAAAGGAAGGACTGTATTGCTGGTGGATGACGGCATGGCGACCGGGCTATGCATGGATGCAGCAGTGCTGTGGGCGCGCGAGCAAGGCGCATCGCGGGTAGTGGTAGCAGTGCCGGTGGCATCTCCTGAAAGTGCGCAGCGATTGGCAGCCAGCGCAGATAAAGTTATTATCGTGGACAATCCGATGCAGTTCGGCTCGGCGGTTGGCGCACACTACGATTATTTTCCCCAAATCGTCGACGAGGAAGTACAGACAGCCCTTCAGGAGGTGTGCTATGGCATCTAGGACGTCGTTGCCCTCGGTGCGCAGCCTGCGCGGCCTGGCTGAACTGTGCGGCCCCTATCCCATCCGCGCTCGCCATGTAGTTCTGGCTGCTGAGCGTTATTGCTATGGTGTCGCTATGATCACCTTTCTTGCCGAATTTTCGCCAGAGGAACTCTTCGTCGACTACGATGACCTTCTGGCGCGCTGCCTGGCACTTCGTGACTATCTATGCTTGCCGTCGGAACGCCCACCGGCGATGGAACGATTGTTCCGGTGACATTCGCACCTAGCGTGAGAGAAAATCCGCCGGGGATCATAAGACGGGCGTGGTACAATTGCTCAACATATGGTGTGTCCAAACTGTAGCAAAGAGAATCCTGAAGGAGCATCCGCCTGCGCATTCTGCGGTCTGTCACTGACTGCGGAGCGGCGGAGCGATGCGCGTTATTCCGGCCTTTCCGGCAATGAAATGTATTGCGCTTGGCAACTGGGCTTTCTGCCGGGCAACCTGCTCGTAGGAAACAGCGTATTTTCTATGGGTTTTATCGGGGGTGTGGGATCGAACCTCCGCACCTTCGTCGGAGGCGAAGTAAAGCAGTATACACAGATGATCGCTGAAGGGCGGCGTCTGTCGCTGGAACGCTTCGACGCAGAGTTGGCCGCAGCGGGCGGATCGGGAGCTACGGGTGTCACGAGTGAGCTTATATTTCATCCGGGTAACGCAGAATTCCTGACGGTGGGCTCGACGCTGCATCATGGGAATGGCCAAGAGCTCTCACCTGCATTCACTACAGCCGCCGATGCCCAGGAGTTATTCTGTCAGTGGGATGCGGGTTATCGGCCCTTGAGTTTTGTATTCGGTAATGTGGCGTATTCTATCGGTGCTGTTCGCGGTTTTACTGGTGCCCTACGCCAGCTTGGCAAGGGCGAGGTGAAGCAGTATAGCGATATCTTCAACACGACACGTCACCTGGCTTTGAGCCGGATGGAGGCTGAGGCACGTGCCAAAGGCGCGAACAGTGTGATCGGGGTGCGTACCACTATTTTGCCTATCGGTGTCTCCGGTATCCAGGAAATGGTGATGATCGGCACTGCGTCGTATAACGAAGCCATCGCACCTATAGCCGCTCAGATTGGCGGCATCACCAGCAGTGACCTCACCGCAGAAGAGACCTGGAACATCGCAAAGCTGGGGTACGCACCGCTTCGTTTGGTCATCGGTACCTCAGTATATTCGTTGGGTTTGGCGGGAGGAATCATGGCATCGTTCCGTAACCTGGTCCGCGGAGAGATCAAAGAGTTGACCCAGATGATTTATGGTGCCCGCGAGGAATCGCTGAAGAAAGTCCAGGCGCAAGCTAAAGAAGTCGGCGCCGACGACGTACTGGGTATCAAGACGTATATTTATAATCTGGGGAATGGGGTTATAGAATTCCTGGCAATCGGCACGGCAGTAAAACGACTGCCGCATATTGGCACACGTTCCGAACAACTGCCGCCGCAGGCAATTATCCGCGATAAGGATACATTCGTGAATGCGGCAGAGCTGTCATTCGGTATGGACCTCCAAAACCCTAGGAGGTAGGCAGTATATGAAATTAGCCGCAACGCATTTTGAGCTATACTACGGCGCGCCCCCGGACCGGCATGAGCAGGCGATTCAGCAGCTTGAGGCGGAAAATATACAGCGTCAGTATGGCGATTTGCCGTCCGAACAGATACGGCACTATCAGGAGGCCGCACATGCGGCCCGCTACGACCTGAACACGGCAGTCGGTGGTCCACTGCTGGCGAGCCGCAACCAGGCATACGCAAGGGACGTCAGTATGCTTGCTGTGCAAGAGGGTGTGGTGTGTGCGTATATGCATGTTGCAGATAATGTGTCCGGTAGGCTGCCCGTGATAGGTAGTATAGAACGTTGGGCGAAAATGCATGTGTCGCTGGCAAGTGGCCGCCGGTTTTTGTGAATCGCCCAGGTACTTGTGAGCGAACAGGTCGGCAACGCGATACAGCAGAATCCTGACGCGGGTAGCGTACTAGACGTGATGTATGCCCTGTCGGTCTACGCATACAAACGCCGCGGACAACCTGTCTCGTCATATATACCCGCCCAGGAGACCGTGACCGCACGATGGCTGGAGAGCATTGGTATGACACCCCAGGAAGGGGCTGCCGTAGAAGCTCCTATGTTCGGCGCCGACTCGCAGGTGGCGCTGCAGCGCTGGCTCGGCGGATCGGCACTAGAAGTACACGAGACGGTCATGGGTAAGCCTGGGGTTTCCGATGCAGCATACACGGCTGTCCAGAGTTTAGACCCGGCAGTACAAAAGAAACTGTATTATTAGTTCAATTGGAGCGATGCGAATACCGCCGTTACTTGCTGGGCGAGCGTGCTGTTCTGCCACATATCGTTGGTCAGATTCAGCGCGCCTGCGCCTGAGCCGTCGCAAGCGTTAGTGCTGCACTGGTAGAAGCGCGCGCCAATGATGGGGTCTAGCCCGCCTAAGCTATCTGCAGTCATCACCTGCCCTTTCATGAACTTGCTGATACCGGTGATGATCACTTCATCGAATACGCCGCTCACATTTTGACCGCCAGCAAGGTGTACGAAGGTCAGGTAGGGATATTGATGCTGCGACGCGGTAGGTGCGGTATAGCCGATCTGTGTTGAGTCTTGGGCAATCGTCGCGCTGCCGGATGCCAGTTCGCCGATCTGTGCATTGCCCGGACGGATAGTAAGAATCACTTTAGCAGTGACGGTCGAACCGGAACTGGTCGTGACGTTCGTCAGCGGCGAGGTCAGTGTAATAGTCTGGTCGCTGGCATTGCTATTGGATGCTGGCGTAACGCTCCAGTCTGACGGATAGGTAAACCGTAGGTTGAGGTCATTGCCGTTGGATATGTATTGCTGCGTAGCGCTGCTGCCGGTGGCGGTCGCGGCAGGCTGATTACTCTGCTGGTTTGAATTTTGTGCAGTGGCAGCAGGCTTCGGGGCTTTGTGGTGCATGAATAGGAGTACGGTTACGACGGTCACCACGACGACTATGCCACCGCATGCGGCTAGCACCCACCATAATACACGCTTGGATCGTACGGGCATTGGCAGTGATGAGTGTTCTATGGGAAATGGCTCTAACGGGCGTGTCATATATGTCAGTATACGCTTCCGCGCCAGGTATATGGCAAGCGTAAGCATCTTGCGCTATAGTTTTATGTGATACAGCGTAACAAAAGAAGGGTGGAAAATGGCTCGGGCAAAAGTAACACAGATACGGCGAAAGACAATCGATCAGGTACTTACTATGTTCGGCGTGGTCGCCATCGTTACATTCATCGCCATGGGTGGGCTGGCATGGTGGGCGTATTCGTTTACTACTTCCAGCGTGCGCGATGAGCTTGCCGCGCAGAAGATATACTTCCCTGTGCGTGGCAGTGCCGCGCTTGCCAGTTCGCAGGTGGGGCCCTACCTGAATCAATATGCAGGTGAACAGTTGCTCTCCGGGCCGCAGGCCCGCGCATTCGCGGATCATTATATTGCCGTGCATTTATCTGAGGTGGCTGGCGGACAGACGTATGCCGAGGTAAGCGCGAAGTCGTTAGCCCATCCCACGGATGCGGCACTGCAAGGCCAGGCGGCGACTTTGTTCAAGGGCGAAACCTTGCGTGGTATGCTACTGAATGCCTATGCCTTTTGGACGGTCGGCATGGTGGCGCGTATCGGAGCGTTGGTCTGTTTCGCAGCTGCCGGGGTCATGACAATCCTGACAATCCTAGGCTTCTGGCATATTTCCCGCGATTGACCCCTCAGCGCCAGGTGCTTCATCACGTTTGAGTGCGAAGTCTATGAAACGCACCGTATCGGGTGTGATGCGAAAGACGATGAACTGTCCTTCACGCGCTGTCGTGGCCGGCGAAATATAGTTGCCTTGGGTCTGAGTGTGCTGCCAGCAGAGCGTTCTGAACGCCCACCCCTGCGTTTCCGGCCGCTGCTCTCTGTCGGCCCGGCCGTGTATCTGTACCGTCTGCAGCCGCCCCTCGTCGTATATAGTCAGCGCCGCCTGCTGGTTGGTAAGCAGATTTTGCGCTTTACGGGTGGTTGATTTGGTAAGGATGTACAAGACGCCGGACATATCAAAGAGGTAGTTTACTGCCGCGCCATGTACCTGCCCGTTCCGGCTCACGGTAGACAGCACGGCCACATTATGATCATGAAGGAAAGTGAGCGTATCTGGCGTAATGGGCATGCTGTTTGCTGTGGGCGCGTCATCATGCGGCACACCTTCTGCCAGACTTTGCATGCGCCGTGGCTCACGTTCATCAATCTGCCTCGTTTCTACATATGCTACGAAGTGACGTATGCAATTGGAATTAGCATAGCGCAGCGAGAACTCGCCTATGCGCGTATGGAGTGTGACCGATGAGAACGGCCCGGCGGTAATATAATCTATGCCTGCTACAGCATGGTAGGCTATTTCTTCGACAGCAGTAAAGCCGGGCTTGTAATCAAGAAATATAATCCTATGGTCGGTCGCTACCAGCATACCTTCGGTGAGGCTTAGGATACCGCGGCCGCCTCGGTATCTACCGTACACGGCCCCATAGATGTGTTCGTTCGCATGGATAAGCCGATGTAAATATTGGCTTGAGAATTTAGCGAGGCCGTAGAGTGTCGCGCCAGCAGCCCGTAACTCGTCCTGCACCCGCTGGATATGGTCTGGACTGTCGTTCTGATCGGGCCCGGGGAGTTGCGCCTGCTTGTTCTGAGCGATAGTAGACATATTGCGCACCTCCCTCGGAGCCGTACACCTGGTGAAGTGGTTTCGGCGTACTATAAGCCTCCCGGCACTACCTTCTCCGGTTACACCCGGGAACACTACCAGTATGGAACGTTTTTGCATAGATGTGCATTGATCTAGATCACTCAAGCGTTGTATTACTAGCCGCTCTATCATATAGTCAAGCTATAGAGAACACCATGCCACCAGAGATAGCCCAAAAAGTAACCTCATTCTTTGCAAATTATCCAGAACGACAGTTCTCGCGGAAGCATGTTCTTATTCAGGCCGGCGAGGATCCAAGAGGCGCCTACTTCCTTACTAAGGGTACGGTGCGACAGTACGACATCACCGCAAAGGGTGAGGAGGTAGTGGTCAACGTCTTCCGGCCACTTGCATTCTTCCCTGTATCCCATGCAGTCAATAAGATGCCGAACGATTACTTCTATGAGGCATCAGAAGATGTTATTGCCAACTTTGCGCCTGTCGAAGCAGTGCTTACTTTCTTGCAGGAAAATCCCGACGTGATGTTCGACCTGCTCCGTCGTGTATATTCAGGAGTTGACGGATTACTGCATCGGCAGGCGCAGCTTATGAACGGTACGGCAATGAGCCGGCTGAGCTATGAGCTGCTCATAGCATGTAGACGCTTCGGCCGTCGACTCGATGATGGCACGTACTTTGTCGATATCAAAGAAGCGGATTTTGCGACCCGTACCGGTTTGACCCGAGAAACCATTAGCAGATGTTTACGCAAGTTGAAGTCGAGCGGCTGCCTGGACGTTGTCCGCGGCGGCGTAATCGTACGAGACCTTGCAGTACTCGAAGGCGAAGCAAGCGCCGGATCTGTGCTGTAATAATGATATAATTTCTCCGAAGCCTTACAGGGTTATTTTTTTGCGTAACGTGGTGGGCGCAGTGATTTATAAGAACGGAGATTATCATGCCCCAGCAAGAGGCGCCAAGACCAGAATGCCCCGATGTATTACTTGTTCAAGCTGAACGGTATGAGGAGCGGGCTATGCGCTACGGCAACCACAAAATAAACTGGCTGGCAGGCGCTGCCGTAGCAGAGTTGATTGGTTTCGCCCCTGAGATGCTCTCACATGCGCCCATAAATGGCTATGAAGCAGCCAGTATTGTTATAGGTGTGTTCGCTGGGGTATGCGCCGCAGTAGATTGGCAGAAGCAGCGCTATGCTTCGTCTCTGGCGAATGAAGCTAGAGAGCAATGGATAGAGGATATTTCACGAGCACGGTGAGTATACTTTTATACCCCCACCTACCCGTTCCGTTTTCTTGGCTAGAGCCTGCCATTCTTTCTTGTCTCATCTTGCTTTTCCACCTGCCACTGCCGTGGCGGCCCTAATACTTTTCTCTTGATAGAAAAGTATCCAAAAGATCAAGGCTAGCTCCACCCTCTCGGGTCTTTGTTGCTAAAACCGACAACCAGCCCAACAACTCGTCGCTGTTCGCTCCTCAAGTCGGATCGGTTGTCGTCTTTTACAACAGCTGCCCATGTGAACGGAACCGCTCTAGCGTTTTTGGCTACTTTTTGCGCTAGTGACAAAAAGTAGTTGGTCGGTTCCTGACAGCAGGAACAAGACAGAAGGAAGAAGAAAGCCCGAAGGGCCCGCCACGGCAGTGGCAGAGAGGAAGGCGAGATGAGGTAAGAAATGGCGGTGAGCTGGCGGTATTGGGTCGTTCGGCGCCAGGCAGTGTTCCTAAAGAGCGGACTTAACGCCACTCCTAGCCACCGCTTTGCCAACAAACGCAGTAACTCTTTCGGGGGTCAGCTGTTTGGCGTCCACAAAAACATAGCCTTTCAGCGGACGGCCATTGCGCTCCATAGGGGCGACCCCTGGTTCGGAAAGGGCTTGCGAGCAATCGGCCTCAGTAAGATGGCATAACATCCGTTCTGGCCGTACGGTTACGCATATTTTGCCGCCTACCATAAAGGCAAGCGACCCAAACATCCGCTTTTCTTCGGTATTATATGGCGCCAACAGTTCCCGCACTTGGCGTAGAAGTATCGCTTCGTCCATGCTTATGCTTTCGGGCGCCATACACCAAAGCGATTGCCTTGGGGGTCTATAAGGTGTGCAAACTCAATGCCGCCGCCATCGGTATAGGGGATGGCTATCTTGGCGCCTAGTGATTCAGCCTTTTTTACTGCCTCCTGCACGTCGGCAACTTGCACGTAGAAGATAGCCCAATTGTCGCCGCCGATAGACGCTGTATCCCACAGGCCGCCGGCGTCGCTACCGACCATACGGTAACCTTGCGGAGATGCTTCGTCGGCAATCGGCCAGCCAAATAGTGAGCCAAAGAAGGCTTTGCTGGCCGCAGCGTCACTGGTGCCAATTTCGAAATAGTTGACGGGGTTATCCATGATAATTCCTTTAACTTATCTATCTAAGATTGCAAGAATGCTATTCGGAAAGGTCTTTGCGCTTTTCGTCGAATTCTTTTTTATCGATTTCTCCGTTGGCATACCGGCGTTTCAGAACATCCAAAGGTGTCTCGCGTCCCATGAAATTGCTGGTACCATTGCGCGTAAGCAAGCGTACGAATAGTATGACGCCGACAGCAATGAGCCCCAAAGTGAACAGCATCGAAAAAAAGCCCCATATACTATAGCCTGATCCGTAGCCCCATCCGTACATCATAGCCCTGCTCCTTTATGTTTGCTTATTCTATGGTTGCATGATGTGTAAAGGGCGTCAATGGGACGGAGGGCCCGCCGGATCTTCTGATGTAACGACGGGCTTTTTTCTGATGACGCCTGCACGCCAAAGGCGCGACAGGATGCCTGTTATTACCACGCCGCCAATGCCGATCCAGGCAAGCCGAAAGAGGCCGTATTTCAAGTCGCTGCCAGTGTAAAGCGCATGGAGGAATATTAAAACGGCGACGACATAGCTTAGGTAATGGAGCGACTTCCATGTGCGCTTTTTCGTATCGATCCAGCCAAGCGAACTGGCCACGATGATCGCGACGCCGTACATGGCCAAAATTCCCATAGATACCGCAAGGCTGCCGAGGGCAACGCCCAGAAACGACGTGCCGTTCGAGTAGCGTGACTCCAGCGGTACAAGTACTTGCACCAGCGAAAACCTGACGTAATGATCTATAAGCAAAAAGCCGATATGTGTAGCAATACTGACGCACAGCGCAATTGCCAGCGCTTTATGGATTGCCCATGCGGTGATGGGCTCAATGAAGCGATAGATAAGCCCGGTAACTTGCATAATACCTGAGAGCATGAGTAACACGATCAATCCGGCGGCAACGAAGCCTGCGCCGCGCACGATGTACCATGTCCAGGAAGCGTCGAGCCGTTGGGCGACGACCTGTGTGGTGCTGGCAGCAAAGTGGATAGCGATAGGGTGCATGTGTTTCCTTATATATCAATGATTGGCATATCTTCTGTCGTTTGCAAGATGCACTTGAAGATGCTACCTATCTTCTTATAGTGTTGTGCGAGGTGCTCGCCCTCAATGACGACGGCTTTTGCGTATACGTCGGCAGCGGTGGCGGTTTCGGCGGTCACTGTGGCAGTAGCAATGGTTGTATCGGCTGGCTTGCCGGTCCGGGGGTCGATGAGATGGTGCCATGCCACGCCGGCTGATGTTCCCCTTCGTTTGACCGTTCCTGAAGTGGCGACGGCAAGGGTGGTCCCGGCCGGACAGATGATCGTCTGGACGATTCTACCTGGGTCGTGGGCGGCCTGGACGCCTATACTCCATGCGTTGCCATCTACGTCGTGGCCATTGCATATGATATCGCCGCCAAGCGATAACCAGAACCCCGGTAGGTGTTTATCATGAAGCCACATGGCTAGCTCGTCCAGTACATAGCCTTTGCCGATACCGCCGAAGTCGAGCGCTGCGCCGGCAGGTATGCGTGCCCAGTCCTTGCCGATATGTAGATCCTCAATGGGTACGATGTGCCGGTCAGTGAAATCTATGTTAGTGGCATCGTTTGGCTGGGGCCAGGAACTGCGATAACCGGCGTTTTGAAGCGCAGGTAAGATGAATGGGTTGTACAGGCCATGCGTGCGTTCGGCATATGACTTGGCGGTTACCAGCAGCTTGCGTAAGGCAGGGGTAATAGGAGCACGACCCCCTGCTTCTCTGTTTAATGTTGTCAGTTCACTATCTTCGCGAAATCGGCTAAAGCGATATTCGAAGCGGCGTATATGTCCAATAAGGTGATCAAACAATACGGCTGCAGAGGCTTCGTTATCTTCAGTGACGAGCGTAAGCCATACTGCAGAGCCAAGGGCTTGGATTTGTCGCTGGTATCGCTGCGCCATTATGACACCGAGGTTATGGGCTGTTGATACATGACCGGCGGCTGGGTGTTCTTCGCGGTCGTAGAATTGGTGGTTGAACTGGTGTTATTTGTGACGCCTGATGTCGAGCCGGTTGCATCGGTGGCAGTGGAACTTGGTGCCTGCTGTGTCGTGCCAGCTGGCGAAGCAGCAGCGGTGCGTGCAAGTGCACGGTCGACATCTAATGCCAAGAAGAAGGCGGCCGCCAGAACGAGTGATACGCCCGTAAGCGCATAGGTCCACCGCTGTACGGTGTGTTGCGGCATGGACGCAATGGCATTAGCAGGAGACGTCGGGCTGAATTCCTCCGAGATAATACGCGCAGGATCGGCGCCGTTTGTTTGCACGATAGTGCGCATGGATTCAACGAAGCCTTTCGGTCCGCAGAGGAAATAGGTAAAACGCGCGAAATGGCCGCCAGTGAGTTTCGCAAGGCGTTCTTTCGTAATTCTGCCCGTAAGGACGGTTTCTCCCTTGCTGGCCCGCGTATCTTGTGTGACAAAGAAAATAACGCGGAGATTCGGATTATGCTGTTGGTGGTAGCGAAGCTCATCGAAGAACGGTATCTCCTCTTTACTGTGGTAGCTGAAGAGGAGTGTGATGGGTATAGGCAGTTGGGCTTCGGTGGCGTAGCGGATCATACTCATAAATGGCGTGATTCCTATACCACCAGCCATAAGTATGACGTTGCGGTCGTACGTCTCGTCTACGACGAAGTTGCCGAATGGGCCGCGGACGAATACTTCATCGCCCGGCTCTAGCTCCGATAGGCTGCGCGTAAAATTGCCCTGTATGCGCGCAGCGAACTGTAGCTCTTTGGCATTATTGGGGGAGCTGATGATTGAGAAGCAGCGCATGGGCGATGGCCGTCCGAAGCGTTTGAACCCGATGGCGGCGTATTGTCCAGGATAAAATAACAGCTGATCTTTGCTGTGCTTCGGATATAAGGTCAGCAAGAGTATATCCGTGTTCAGAAGTTTTGATTCCCGGACGGTATACTGTTTCATGATAGCCATTACTATACTTTAGCAAGCTGATGATCGACTGAGCTGATTTATAAGGGGAATCATGGGCGGCGTCTCTGCCCGTGATGCTCGCGGTGTACGATACGGAGTGCTACCAGGAAAGTCATAAGCGCGAGGGGCAGTTCGACGAAGAGGGCCGAGGCGAGCGCCTGGTCGAACGGTGCCCCGCTGTGGGCGCTCATTACATCGAACCAGGCATCGGTGCATAGGAGTGCCGTGGTAAAGCTGGCAGATATCACCAGCCACTTTGAACCCAAGTAGGAAAAGACGGCATTCAATACGAGCATGCCGGCGATAGCGACGTCCAGACCTACCCACGAGACATCCCAGTGTCGCGAGAGATGCCGGACTGGCAGCGATGTGCCCAAGTATATAGTCCACGGTACTAATACTACCGCTAGAAGTGCGTACAGCGCCGCCACCCAATGTGGCAAGCGAGGGTACATGCGCTTTGTAACATCCATAGTAGTAATTATGACATAGTTTTCTACGAAGATACTGTATTTAGGATCACCTAATCATACAGTGAAATGTTTTTGCGGAATATTTGCATAATAAATGCTCTACGTGCTACTTTAACATCATGTGCGGTATAGTAGGATACATTGGAAAACGTTCGGCTCAAGATATTGTTTTAGAGGGTCTACAGACCCTGGAGTATAGAGGTTACGATTCGGCGGGCATGGCCCTCCTGCGCCCGGACGGCTCGGGCGTGCTCGTACGGCAAGTGGGACGCGTTGAAGCGCTCGGACGAGCGCTGGCCGAAGAAAAACCCGGCGTGTCGTACTGTGCTATAGGCCACACCCGTTGGGCGACACATGGTGTTCCAGCGATACGCAATGCCCATCCGCAGACAAATGCCGAGCAGACCATTTTCGTGGTTCATAATGGCATCATTGAGAACCACGCCGAGCTACGGCAGGGGCTGGAGAAAGCTGGCTATAGTTTTACTTCCGAAACCGATACCGAGGTAATTCCCCACCTCGTGGATTACTATTACCAAAAGAATAAAGATATCCAGCGTGCATTCGTACATATGCTGGAGGACATACGTGGCGCCTATGCCATCGCCATGGTAACGACACATGCGCCCAAGACGCTCTTCGTAGCGCGGGTGTCCAGTCCGCTGGTTATTGGGGTGGGGCAGCAAGAGTACGTCATCGCGTCGGACCCGACTGCCCTGTTGGCACATACCAAAGAGGTAATTTTTCTTGAAGATGATGAATATGCGGTCCTGACCGAGAGCGGCCATACACTACATCACCGTCGGCAGAAGGCGCATATAACTCGGGCGACCGAGCACCTTGACTTCGACGTAGAGCAAGCCTCGCTCGGCGCGTATCCAAACTTCATGCGAAAAGAGATATTCGAAGCACCGCAGACCATCCGTTCGGCGACGCTGGGGCGCATCCGAACGGAATCTAATACGGTGAAGCTCGGCGGTATCGAAGGTGTCATGCAGCAGCTTTCATATATCGACCGGATGGTCATTGTGGCGTGTGGTACCTCGTACTATGCGGGGCTGGTAGGCGAATATTTCCTGGAAGAGCTGGCGGGCATACCGGTAGAAGTGCAATTTGCCAGCGAGTTCAAATACCGGAACGAGCCATTTTCGCGCAGCACTGCCCTACTTGCCATCTCGCAGTCCGGTGAAACAGCCGATACTATTGCAGCGCTCAAGAAAGTTGAAGGAAGCGGTGTACTGCGCCTGGGCGTGGTCAATGCTGTCGGCTCAAGTATCGCGCGTATGACGGATGCTGGCATTTATTGCCATGCCGGTCCTGAGCAGGCCGTAGCAAGCACCAAGGCGTTCATCGCACAGGTAACCGTACTGCTTCTTCTGGCGCTCCGTTTAAGCTCCGGCCGCCAGACGGCTTTTGAGCCATTGCTCAAAGAACTCGATATGCTACCTCAGAAGGCCGAAAAAGTGCTGGCACAGGCAGACGCCATTGAAGAGATCGCTCGAAAGTATGCATCGTATAAGGACATGCTATTTATTGGGCGTCATCTCGCCTTTCCATGCGCACTTGAAGGCGCTTTGAAGGTGAAGGAAGTTTCGTATATTCATGCGGAGGGGTATGCAGCGGGCGAAATGAAGCATGGGCCGCTCGCTATGATAGACGAAGCCTTCCCTACCGTTGCCCTGGCGTGCAATGGGCTGCATCTTGATAAAACCTATGGAAATATACAAGAGATCAAAGCTCGCGGCGGTAAGGTGCTTGCAATCGCTACGCAGGGCAATCGCCGCATCAAACAACTTGCTGATGACGTTATCTATATTCCTGACACGCTTCCAGAGACGCAAGTTATCTTAGCTGCCATCGTGTTGCAGCTACTGGCGTATGGGATGGCTACGCATAAGGGGCTTGACATAGACCGTCCCCGCAACCTGGCTAAGTCCGTGACGGTTGAGTAGCGTGGACTGCTAGTGCTTCGTACGGCGTATGCGCGACGGACGGACATATTTGTGAAACCAAGATGATGCCAGCCTGACGGTACATTCTAGGGCTTGTGGGTGTTCAAAGATATGTGCCGCATGTGCGATGACGGCCATTTTCTTACGGCCGCTCAACTGGTTGAGGGTTTGTTCGTTCACTTCCCGAATGGCCAGGTCTTCGTGGCCCACGATAAGAAGTGTCGGTATAGCGACGTGAAGTGCGTCCGTATGAGCTAGGTCCGTTCTGCCGCTAATAGATACGATGGCGCGCGGGCCACGGCAGGTACGGCTCGCTATCTTGAATGCTGCTGCAGTATTGGCGCCTGCACTGAAATACCCAATAGGCAGCAGACGCGTCGGCGTAGCGCGCATGGCCCAGGCAGTAACTCCTACGAGCCGTCTAGTAAGAAGCGGGACATCGTATGTGTTCTGATATATGGTTGCTTCTTGTGCGGTAAGCAAGTCGATACACAATGCGGCGAGCTTGTATCGATGAAGCTCTTTGGCGATTAGGGTATTTCGTTGCACGTGATGGAGCCGTGCGCCGCTGTATGTGAAGATGATCAAGCCCTTGGCCGCTCGCGGGATAAGCATCTGGGCAGTTAAGGTAGCGTCTCCCAGGTGAATATCGACGGTATGCAGATAATCGGATGGTAGGCTGGCTGGGGTTTTCATGTAGCGCTCCACGGTGTTACGTCAGAAAGTTTTTTTGTGAATCACTCAGTATGCCGCAGACGGCTATCGTATTGTTCTCGTGTCGTTCATCGACCTGCGCCTCGTAGCTCGTGTCGTTATAGTATCTGGCGGCCATATAGCGTTGCTCCTGTCTTATATAGTGTGTTTAAGGATTGCGCAGGAACTCTGCCGGCGCTTTCTGCTTTTTGCCCATCAAAAGCTCTGGTTCTTTATGGTGGGTCAGTAAATCGGCCTGATTTTCAAAGACTAAGTCGGGAAAAGCCGTGAGAATTCGTTATAGCCGCTGCGCCTCCTTTCTGCATTTCGCTAGTATGACGGCCGGTGACAGATATGTCGGTGATAGCGGTCACTTTTTACAGATGAGCCTGTTTCATCTAGGTCCTGCTGCGCTATGTGCGATAAAGTAAGCAGTGCTACACTAATAGGATGACGATGACGTAAGCAGACGTTCTATTCTCTTACCCTTGATGTGTTGAATCGAATGATCTAATTGTTGGATGGAGTTGTATATGGATGGTATGCGAGATACCGTTGTCACTGGTTCGAACTCTTTTGAGCGCACCTCTTTACCTGTAGTAGAATTACCACTTAGCCAGGCTCAGATTGAAGCCGAAATGGCTCACCCACGATGGTGGCAAGAGTACAGCGGCTATAAGGGTGCTGAATTCAACGCAAAGACAGGCCGTATGGAGCGCAGCGCCGCGGAGCGGGTTTTGAGTAATCAGATGCTGTTGCTGAATGGTGAGCTTATTTACCAGCCAACTGTGTATGGCATCGATGTCGAGCAGCTTGACCAACGGCGGCCTATCTACCATAAGGGGCTCTATGAAGAGTCTCCTATTGACGTACCTTTTCCGCTGATCGGTGAAGCTGCCGAGCGAAAAGTACACGTGTCCTCGGCCGCACATCTGCCGGATATGATGGCATACGGTATTGAATTGAACGGACCGGTGCGCGCCCTGGAGAACACCTTGCGTCGTACATTCGACCGGCGCCACCGTATATACAGCGCCCAAGTAACCTATGAAGATGATGATGGGCATAGGGTTGAGGCACATATTATGCAATTCGCTGATTATGCGCGCACGAACCGGACGGTGACGCAAGTAACGCTGCGTCCTTGCGGTGACACACCCCTGCACATACGGGGTGGCATCGACAGTGCAAACCGTCCGAAACAGGAGCTTTTCAAGCAGGTCACTCGCGGGCGTGCGGAGGGAGACATTTCCACCTATACAGCCACTACGGTCAGCGATCAGCAGATAGCTATTGCCCAGCGGGCTACGCTGACGGCAGACGGTAGGCCGGTTCCGGGCGATCATACTCAGGATACTCAAAGCACATGGCGCAGGTTCGACGTAGACGCCAAGGCTGGCGAGATGTATACGTTGACCCTCGTGTCGGCGACGCACATCCGTGAGCGGCGCGAACCCTACAAGCCTTTTTTGCTTGATGAAGCCATAGCATCCATTGACACTTCGCCGGACCTTACCGGTATCATTGCTGGCCATATCGCCGCGTGGGAGACCGAGTGGCAGAAAAGCGCTTTTACCCTTACGGGTGATCTTGAGTCGCTCGATGCCATGACTTCAGCAAAAAGCGCACTGCTCGGCCAGGCGGGCAAAGACGGCCTGTATCCTATGATCGGCGCAAAGATTGGTGATATCGAGGGTTACGGGGCGCGCGCCTTTTGGGATGACTTTCTGTTTACCATCGAGGGGCTTCCCCGTGAGCAGCAGCGAGCCATGCTGTGCTATATTATCCAGACACTTGAGATGGCGCGTGTAAAAGCGGAGCAGCTTGGTAAACCCGGAGCCAACCCTATCTGGGAATTTGCGCAGCTGCTTGCGATTGATCCGGACCTGACGGCGGACGAACGAATGAAGCTGAAGGTGGATGCCTGCCCGCCGGAAGTTCCTACTCCGACTGGCGACATGGGTAAGGTACATACCTATGACAAGGCGATACATATCGGCGGCGATGTCGCGTACGCCATCCAAAAGTACGCAATAGAAATGGCCGATCCGGCACTGCTCTGGCGTGATGGCGGAGCGGTAATGATAGTAGAGTGCGCTCGATTTCTTGCTGCTTGTGTTGAGAAGGCTGACGATGGCCGCATGGTAGTGCGCGACGTTGTGGGGCCGGATGAATGGCATGAGCGGGTGGACGACGAAGCGTTTACTGTCTTGATGATTCTGAATGCCCTCGATACTGTCGCTACGCTGAGGGGCACGTCAACTGCTGAGTTCCAACGGTTTGAGGTGCTTTGTGCCGAGATTGGGCTCAGCGGTGATGAGTGGCGGCACATGGAGGAGGTGCGAGCGCGGCTAAGTGTCGCTTTTGATCCTGCATCGTTGGTTATCGATGACTTTCACGGATGGCGCGAAATGCGTCCTCTGGAAGACTTTTACGGCGAGCATCCAGAGGCCCGTGGTGAGCGCGAGCTGGATCAGTGGATGCGCATTAAAGCACGAGCCGATTACGATAAGAGGCTGCAAGAAGCTGAATTGGCAAATGACGGACGCACGGTGGAGCCGCCCAAAACCTCGAACCGGGAGCTTATTCATACTGTAGCCGTGAAGAAGCAGGATAGCGTGGTACTGGCGTTGGAGCTCGGCCTGTGGAACGTTATAGAGCGGCGCCTATCTCCCGAAATGCGTACAGAGCTGGAGCACCGCTATGGCGGCCGCGAACAACTGCGTTTGGCGGTACTACAAGCAAACATAGATGAGTATTTGCCTGCAACACTTGGCGGTTCGTCGCTATCGGCCGGATTGCAGGCCGCAGCCATGGTGCATGCATACCCAAAGCGTGCCGGGGCGCGGTATATGTCCGGTCAAGAGGATGCTCTTGTCGGTGATGAGTTTGCATCGGAACCGCCAGAGGAACGCGCCGCTAGCGTAGATTATGGTCCTGCTAACCGGTACGGAACTGAGAAGGGTATACACGGGGCTGGATCGGGCAATCTGCTGCGCCTCTATGATGCTCGTCTGGGTCTGCGTGTCGATGAGGGGATACTACATATCGATCCTCACCTGCCCGCCCAATGCCATACCTATGCATGTGAGAAAGAGTATTTCGGGCAGGCAATCTCCTTAGCTATAGATAATACTGCCGGATCAGTCACGGTCACTCTTAAGGAGCCTCGGCCCGGCATGGTATTTCCCCTTCAGATATATGGCGTCCGGTGCGAATTGACCGCCGACCAGCCGGTGGCGTTCTATCAATACGGCGCAATCAGTGGCTTACAGAATGCCCTAGAGGCTGAAGATCTGAAAGAGCTGGCCCGAAGCTCAAGTCTTGGCGTGTTTGCGCTATATGGGGCGTCTGCGTAAGGATACTTGCAGATACGATTAACTGCGCCCAAAGAGGGCTAGAAGCACGCCGCCGATTGCCGCATATACTACAAAAGCGATAAGCGTCGATGGGTCAAATACGCTATGTACCACCGTGCCGACAGGTATCGTGGTCGCTCGGCCGAGAATACCCGCAAACGGTGCTACCAATGGCGCGCTGGTTGTATATATCCAGCTCACTAACTGAGCGGCCGGGTTCGCGCCGATGAGCAGGAATACGAAACGAGCGCCCACAAGTAGCTCAATGATACCGAATATAAATGAAATGATCGCTGCCACATTGATCTCCTTAGTACAACTACTATACCGTGATAGTACCTATTCTTGAAGCGAATTACCGTTTATTTTTTTACACTGTCCACTGGGATATGTTCGATACGCTCAAAAAAGAAGAAGTCGGGACTATCCCGCAGAGCTTGCTTGAGTGCTAAGAACCCTGGCATGAACTGCTCCGGCGGCATGGCCTGGACATCACCCCAGAAACACTTTCCTCGCTCTGCCCGGAGCGTTGTCGGCAGCTCACTGCCGACGTCACCGTGAAATACATGATACAGCATCTTGCTGACAGTCTCGTCGTTTCGTTTGGCATCGATGTACGCCATGCCCCGGTGCGTGAGCGGTATGTCCTTCAGGCCGGTTTTTTCAAATAATTCGCGTTCCGCCGCAGCTAGTATTTCCTCGTCCAAATGCAGGCGGCCCATAGGAAAGCCTATCTGATTTATATATGGTTGAAACCCGCGCTCAAACAGCAATGTTTTGCCCTCGGGCGTAGTGAGGTCTATGGCCGTTACGATGTTTGGCTGCAAGCGGCGGACGAGATGGTCGGGGTTCAGACGGTCTACAAAGGCTAGGCCGTCGGCCGTCAGGTGGTAGGTTTTGTGTGCGTCTTTTGCTACCAGTCCCTCGCGCATCAGCTGTTCAAGGTGGTAGGCAAAGTGGTTACTCTCTATACCTTTTGGCCTAAGGCCCGCGTAGTTGCTGCCGTCACTGTATAGCAGTTGCCGCAAAATTTTTAGCTGGATGTGATGCATTTCTCTATTAAAGCCGGTCCACAGCGTTTACTCAAGAAATTTTGACTCAAAACCAGCTGTCTATTGGCGACTTCCTGTCGCCGGTATTGTAGGGTCTGGAAGCGCTTCCAACACGAATCTAAACAAGGAATGTTGGAATGGAAAATGTACCCGCACCTCAAAATCCGCACGAAGTCGTGCCGAACCATCCCGAGATAGAGCAAGCCCTTCGCGACGGGCACCGCCTGCACGGCTTTCGGTCAGGCGGCGGCCTGCGCGTCATCAATATAGAGAACGATGCCGGTGAGACGGTAGCCTATGGTGAGGCTCCCCATATAGAAGAAGCGCTGCGGCATGCGGCGCAAGATTACGCGCTTGGTCATGAGTCATACGAAAAGCAGTATAGCGGCGATAATGCCCGTTATCCGCACTATCTGACGGGTGCCAGCGAACAGAGCTCGCCATTTGACGGTGAGATGAGCAGCGGCATGAAGATAGACGCCCGCCGTGATCCGCGCAACAACGACATTGCTGTGGCGCTCTCTGGCACCAAGTTTGGCCCCGAGATACCCGATGGCCTGCAGGATTACGTGACATCTACCGGCAACGCGGCACAGTTCGTGCACCGTACCATTACCTACGAAGCTACGCCCATTCGTTTTGCAAGCGGTGACGTAGGCATAACTACCCGAGTGGTGGCCAACCCGAATAACTTGTCTACTACGGTCTACGATTACGCCAAGATAGCAGCGGCGCCTACGTTTGCCGAGGCTATAGCTGCTGCCTTTGCGGCGCCCGAGATAGAGATTGGCGGCCAGCAATGAGCGTCGAACGATCTGCCTCACAGCGAGAGCTATTGGACATTGTTGATGAAAATGGCGAGCCCACGGGCGTACAGATGGAAAAATGGCAAGTACACGAACAGGGGCTGCCCCACCGCGATGTGCATGTGTTCATCACCAATGGTACGCACCTATTGCAACAGCAGCGGGCATGGACCAAAAATATCATGCCTGGTGCGTGGGATATCTCTGCGGCCGGCCATGTCAGCGCTGGCGACGGGTTCCTGGAAACTGCAGTGCGCGAAACCGAGGAAGAGCTGGGTTTGTCGTTCCCGCCGGAACGCTTTCGGGCCCTTGGCCGCGCAGCCGCGCAAATGATGATGGGCAGCGACGAAAATCCGTGGCTGCACCATACGGTGGGCGAGAACTACGCCGTGTACGCGCCCGAAGTGCAGTTGGAGGGCATAACCGTCCAGGAATCTGAGGTAATTGGGGTACGTTGGTACCCCATCGACCAGCTTGAGGCAGACATTACTAACCCGGCAAGCGTCGAAAACCATGCACCGCAGCCAATAGAACTATGGCGGTTAGGCATAGCTGGTATGCGCGCTGTGGCGCAGGAAGGAGTAATAGTGGTAGATCCGCAAATAACCAACCCAAGCGCCTAAGGGGCGCTACGGAGCTTGGCGGCCGGCTTGCTGGCCGCCACGTCTTTACTAGATCTTGTTGGCAGATTACTGCCATCGTACCTCTTGGGGCTTGGCTGCTAGGCGGCTTGTTGCCGCGGTAGTGGCTGGAGCATGCCGAATTCGTTGCCTTCGGTGTCTACGGCATTTACGTAGTAACCTACGCCTGGAATCATGTTTTTCTCGCCACTGATCTTGCCGCCAGCTTTCTTTACCTTTTCGATCATCGCGTCTATATCATCGACTGAAATAGTATTGCGGACGGCTTGTTTGGTGTAGGTCTTTGGCATAATGGCGCCGTCTATGCCCTCGCCCTGGCCGGTTTTCGCGAGCCAGTATTCCATGCCCGGCATACCCGAATCGCTAATTTGCCAGCCGAAGATTTCATAGAACTTTTTGGCCCTCTCCATGTCTTCGGCCGTAATCTCAAAGTGTACTACTCGTCCCATGTGGTGCCCCTTTTTTACTCCACGCTATTATACGCGCACTGGACAATGGGTGCTGTAAGGCATAAAAACAGAGGGCAGGCCTAGCCGTCCTCTGTTATGCGTGCCGTTGCTATTTGGCTGTGACTCTTTTGGCTCCAATTTCTTGGCTGGCATGCACCAGCGATTGGCGTAGCGACGCTAAGGCAGCGATCTCGGTGGTCATATGTGCTACTACAGATGAAACCAGCCGAAATTCGGCAGGTGTTGTCCAACCAGGGCAATGGATGGCTTTCCATAGCTCTTTCCACTCATCACCGCCCAGCTTGTTAATGTCTGCCTCCAGCGCGCGGATGTGCTTACCCAGCTCCTCTATGTCGTGCCCCATGTCGCCCCCTTATTTTTAATGACAGCGGCAGTGTACCATGGGTATTTCGTAGCAGTATATGATCACCCGCACAAAGTTTTCGGCACCGTTTATGGGCGCAAAGTACCAGCAAATACCTGCCAGGCCAGCAGCGACTTGGCGACCAGGCTGAGGATGATATACATCCGTTCGCCGTACAGATAATTTTTCCAGGGACCGACCTTTTTGTATTGCAGTACCATATTCAGCGCAAAACAACTGAAGAACGCAAAGATAGATACAAATATCCAGTACACAAACGTTGGGGCGCGGGAGCCTTCGTGTGCGCCCAGCCACATATAGAACGCTATTACCAGCCATGGTACCATGCCCGCCCAGCAGCCGATCCAATAGCTGAGCCAGTTGGTTTTGGTCGTAGTCTGGTTATGTACTTCCATCACCAGGCCCATTAGGTTCATGACCGAAGCTAGGACGAACAGCATCACCAGGCTGCTCAGATCATACACCCCTACCAGGAAACCTATGGCTACCATCATAATACTGGCCGACAACGAATATTCCACCCAACGTGCTTTGTTGATGCCCAGCTTCAGGTTGCGGTTGTAGGCCGGGTTGTAAAATGTGGCAACCGCGATATGTGCGATGGCTGACAGGAAAAAGAATATCGCTATCAGATACGACAGCTGCACGTGGAATAGCGTGGTGCTGGCAGGTTCCAGGTGTGATGAAGTCGTATTGAAATGCAAGAACGTACCCGTAACTGGCAGCGCGAACGACTTGCTTAGTATCAGCACGAGCAATCCCTGCACGGCATGCAGCGCAGCCGCCCCGGCATTAAGCCGCCGTAGTTGTTGTGTTGTTATGTGCCCCATAGTCCTTAAGCCCCCTTTATCCTATTGGTAAGCATAAGCCTTGGCGGTGGGACATGGCAATATGTGATCGAGGTTACTCAGCATTAGCCGTATTTATTTGTATAATACAGGTATGAATACAAATTATCCCTGTGGTGCTGACGCTCGCGGCGATTGGCCCCGGTTCCCCTGGCCTCGATTTGGCTGGCGCCGCACGCTCATCATGCACCTGCTGCCCGCCTTCATCACACTTCTTGCTGCTTTGGCTCTTGCGCCACTGATGCGGGCATGGCATTTGCCGCTCAATTTCAGCCTGGATATAGCCTTCGGGCTGGTGCTTACGCCACTGGAGCTAGGTATTCTGCTGTTTGCTATGCACAAGGCTACCGGCCGTTGGACGCCGCATTGCCTCTCTGCCATACTCGCCTTTCGGCAGCCTATCCGTCGCTGGTGGTTCGCGGTGCCGGTGCTGTTCGTGGTGGCCGTAGCGGTGCTCCTGGCGTGGACGCCCGCCAAGGATGCACTGGCCACATCGCTGCATGGCATCCTTCCCTACTGGATGCTGCCCAGCTATGACGCAACGGCCGGCTTCAGCAAGCCGGTGCTGGTAGCAGTTGCGCTCATCAGTCTGCTTATCGATGGTATTATCAACCCCACCGTAGAAGAGCTCTACTTCCGCGGCTACCTGCTGCCCCGTTTGCCGGTGCGCGGCTGGGCTATGGTACCGTTAGGTGCTTTTCTGTTCGCCATCCAACATTACTGGCAGCCATACAACTGGGGTATGATCTTCGTGCTGGAATGCGTCCTCATCGCCTGCGTCATGCGCGCCCGCAGCTTCCGCCTCGGCATCGCCATGCATGTGCTCGTCAACACCTTCGGCGCCCTGCTTACGCTTATCAGCATCCTCGGCAAGTAGCCCAACACATACGTATACCCATTCGGTGTCCCCCCTGGTACTGGATCTGGTTCTAGGAATCTACTTGGTGTCAGGTTTTATTGGGGTTGCGCAGGACTTCCCCAGTGTTCGGATCAAGTAACCAAATCCCGCGCTTACGTGTACGAAGCGTGGAATAACCAGCCGCAAACTCGCGGCGTACCGCTTTTTTAAGGCGGATGGCATTACGGGCGAACGGGATAAGAATGACAAAAGCGAGTACAGTCGCCACGCCAGCCAGACTGATATATAGAGGGTTTTGTAGACCAGATAACTGAGTAGAGACAAAGATCGCGGCAAAATCAATAATCAACGCGAGGGTGTACCTATTGCTCTTCCGGTAGTATGAAAATGCCGTTGGCCCAGGAAGCAATGCGGGTTTGCTTTTGGCTTGAGCTGCATACACTCCATCCGTTTTACTCATGGTTGTTGTCGCCCGTTGTTATCGTCTAGGTTGCCTATCCGTAGCTGCTTTGCCGAGGCTTCATACATGCTCTGGTATTTTCGAAAAGTACGAACAGCTTCAGGATCGTTGTCCATCAGCTTTGAATAAAAATGTTCATCGTGAGCCATCTCAGGAAAGCTTTGAATATGTATAGTCTTGCCGTATGCGTCGTACGAATCATCTTCCCAGTTCCTCGGCAGTGTATCGTCTAGAACGGTGAAGTACTTAGCTGGTATGTCATATATTGTGTTATTGCCTGATTCTCCCCAGACATTGATCATATAACTTGGGTCCTCTCCGGATTCAAGCCTAAGGATAGCATATACGAAGTAGGGTTTTTCGGGTTCGCATGCGTAAGCGTAATTGTCAGTTTTTTCTTCTACCGGGTTGGTGAGTTTGATTATTATTAGGGTTTCGGTTGGACTCGGTGCCGCCAGGAGGTGAAGTACTCCTGGCGCTTTGCGTATTCTTCGGGATCGTATTCTTTTAGCTTGTCCTGCCCTAGCATCGTGCTTGCATAATCACCTTCGCTCAAGTTCCAGTAGAAAAACGTATCTTCAGCCCAGCCCTTGAAGGATATGCGGACGGCTTGCTTTTCTCCATGATATGTCACGGAGCGTATCGTCCAATCAGGTGGAATTGCATTATCGACAATGGCAACGCTAGAACTGTCCACGGCGTCGGGAATGGGTATCTCGGGATTACAATAGCAGTAATATTCTGTCCCTTTATCAGATATCTCAATAGCCAAAACTGTATATACACCCGGCACGAAATAACCATCATTAACTTTTGATGAGGTTGTTATTCTAATTTTCATAGTTTTAGTCTACCATGGTTGGATTTTTAGCTGGTCCCATGCTCCCGTACTATCTTGTAACATGTAGTGGACGTATGCTCGTCCCGTTCCGTCTTCGTAGGGAATCTTATCTTCATATTTAACCCATCCTTGCCCCTTATAGGCGGGGTCGTCAATCATGCTTGTGGACATTTTTAGGTAGCCAGGAGTTTGTCCATTGTTTAGCTTCGCTGCCATGCTTGATAGTATATTTACCTCTTGCTGATTTCTGGCGGTTTCGTATTGTATATTCCCGCCCATCCTCGGCACTTCCTGTGCCTGCTGCATCGCCGTATTATTCACTCTGCTGGAGCTGGCTTTAGCGCCTCCCCTGCCTCCGCCTGCCGCAGCCGACACTACTTCCAACCCAGTTGAAACAAACAAGGCTGTATTTGTGACGGGGTTGTCTGGCTTGCCCGTAACAGCAATGGCCCCCATGGCAACCGTCATAGCGGCCAGGCTTCCGATTGCGGCAACGGCTGCTAATCCGCACGCCACTGTTGCAACGCAAACTGCTACGGCTAGACCTACCGCCACCGCTCCCGCGACAGCTACCGCGCCGACCGCTATGCGGTACACAGTATTTACGTTTATGCGGATATGTATTCCTAGGAACGCTCCCGAATAATCCCCAAAATTCACCGGATCCAACCCATACACATACCCATTCGGTGTCCCCCCAGGTACTGGATCTGGCTCTAGGAATCTACCTAGTGTTGGAAGATATACCCTAGCTCCCATTTGTAGTATGGGGATAGTAAAC
>Ga0070741_10000915_pt1 | contig 97540 bp, 90 predicted proteins | sample Coa_R1_4_FD_66440 | JGI IMG/M metagenome (GOLD analysis project Ga0070741, IMG submission 66440) | Surface soil microbial communities from Centralia Pennsylvania, which are recovering from an underground coalmine fire - Coalmine... | ecosystem: Environmental > Terrestrial > Soil > Unclassified ... | reverse complement strand
AACCGCACACGTTCATCCATCGCCGAACACTCCTTCCAAGGCATCGACACCCCCCGCCAGCGCGAAAGGTGTTACCTATGTGTCCGGTACGATTCGTCACCTATGTCTCGGGTCGCTCATTTTGTCCGGCCCGGAGACATGGGTGACACAACGCACCTAAGACATAGGTCACGCCGTGTGCCGAACGGGTTGTCGATAGGCTTCCTGCTCCTAGTCGATGTATCCGAGGTCGTAGGTCATGAATGTGACGACCCAGATTCCGTCGTCGACCTCCTTCAGGCCCAGCCGCTGGCCGGCAATGACGGTGGAGATAGTGATCTTCTTCTTGTGCGTGCAGATGCGGCTGCGGCCGCAGGCGGTGACGAGGCCGCCGCGCCTGCGAGGCCGCCGGCGCTTCCCCGGGCGAAATGGAGAATGGGCCCGACATGGGCTAAACCAGCCTCGCAGAACATCCGTGGAGAAACGCCATGCTGCCCTTGACCGGCGTGAAGGTCGTCGAGCTCGCCAACAACATCGCCGGGCCCTATGCCGGCTACATCCTGGCGATGCTGGGGGCGGACGTGCTCAAGATCGAGCGCCCCGAGGGGGGCGACGACGCGCGCGCCTGGGGCCCGCCGTTCTGGAAGGACACCTCCGCGACCTTCCACGCGCTCAACATCAACAAGCAAGGCGTGACGCTCGACCTCAAGGCGCCCGACCACGTCGCCTGGCTCGAGCGCTACGTGGAGAGCTGCGACGTGCTCGTCCACAACCTTCGCCCCGGCGTGCTGGACGAATTGGGTCTTGGCGCCGAGGCGCTGATGCAGCGCAACCCGCGCCTCGTCTACTGCTCGCTCTCCGCGTTCGGGCCCAAGGGCCCCATGCGCAAGAACGGCGGCTACGAGCCGATGGTGCAGGCCTTCTCCGGCCTCTTCTCCATCAACGGCTATCCGGACCGTCCGGGCGTGCGCATCGGCACCTCTGTGCTCGACCTCGGCAGCGCCGTGTGGGCGGCGCTCGGCTGCACCGCCGCGTTGCTGCAGCGCGAGCGCACGGGCAAGGGGTGCGTCGTCGATGCCTCGCTCTACGAGACGGCGCTGGGGCTGCTGACGGTGCACTTCGCGCGCTTCCAGGCGAGCGGCAAGCTGCCCGAGCGGCATCCGAGCGGCAGCCTGGCGGTGGTGCTGTTCCAGGCCATCGACACCGCTGACGGGCAGGTGATCGTCGCCGCCGCCAACGATCGCCTGTGGGCCAAGTTCTCCACCGAGATCGGCCACCCGGAGTGGGCGACGGACCCGCGCTACAAGACCAACGCCGACCGGTTCGCCAACAAGGACGCGCTGATCGCGGCGGTGACGGACATCATGCGCCAGCGGCCGAGCGCGGAGTGGGTGGTGCGGCTGGAGAAGGTCGGCGTGCCGTGCGCGCCCATCAACGACCTCACGCACATGAGGGCGGCGCCGCAGACCGCGGCCTTGGAGATGGTGCAACGGGTGCCCGAGATCGACCTAGAGCTCATGGCCCTGCCGCTCACCTTCGGCGGCGAGCGGCCGCGGATCCGCACGCGGGCGCCGAAGCTCGGCCAGCACAACGACAGGTTTCCGGGCTTCCCGAGGGCGAGGCTGCGCGAGCGCTGATGCATCACCCCTCCCCGTCATGCCCGCCAAGCGAAGCGAGAGCGGGCATCCAGCCACGCGCTCGGACCTCCCGTCGAGCTCTTGATTGGATTCCCGCCGACGCGCTACCGCGCTCGCGGGAATGACGCGGCGCGGGCGGTGAGGGCGTGGTTCAGAACTGGGCGTGCAGGCGCGTGCCGAGGACCGAGACGGGGCCGCGATCCTCGTTGTAGGCGGGGTTGGAGATGAACTGATAGTCGAAGGTGAGCCGCCACGCCGGCAGCAGCGGCAGGCTATAGTAGGTCTCGAGGATCCGCTCCGTGCCCGGGTTCGGCAACTTGCCGTCACCAACCAGGATGCCGAGACCGCCGGCGTCCAGGAAGGCCTGATGCCGCCCGGAGATGCCGTTGATGACGCCGGCGATGCCGAGGCTGTCATCCGGCCGCCCCCAGCGCTTGCCCGCGATCACGAGGCCGGCTGCGACGGTGGAGTCCACATCCGTGAACTCGTAGGGCTCGACGCTGCCGTTGGCCAGCCCCGCGCGAGCGAAGAAGCCGAGGTCGGGCGCGAGCTCCTGCTCCAGGTTGACGCTGATGCCGGGGCGGCTGCGGAAACGGCGCACGGCGGCGATGTCGGCAGGCTGGCCCGTCAGGCTCGCCAGGCGTATGGCATCCTCGAAGCTGCCCATGCGCCCGCGGGTGAGAAAGCCCGTGACCGCCAGCTTGCCGGGCTGGCCCATGATCTCGTAGCGGCGCTCGACCTCGCCGATCCACTGGAACTGACCGAACGTGGGGTCGAGCTCCGTGCTGTTGGGCACGATCGACAGATCGAGCAGGCCGAGACGAAACGCCCACTTGCCCTGGTACCACTCGACGGCGGCGCCGTAGGTATAGCCCCACGCGTCGGCGGCGTAGTCGAAGCTGCCGGTATCGACAAGCGCCCAGTTGAGGAAGTCGGCCCGCGGGTCGTGCGCGTACTTGTTGGTGTCGAAGATGTCGGTAGCTGCAAACTTGCCGACCGTGACGACGACGCGGTTGGCAAGCTGCGTGCCAGCCAGCTGGTTGGCGCCGGCCTCGACCTTCTCTCTCTCCCCGCCGAGGCCGATGGTCTGGCGCAGGAACGCGCGCGGCAGGCGGGCGTAGGGGAAGTCCGCCCCGAGCTTGTAGGCCTCCCCGCTCGGGAAGCCCGCAACGCCGACCGTGCTGCTGAGGCCGAAGCCCTGGTCGATCTCCGGGTTGATCCACACCTCCCCGCCGCGCCAGGGCCGCCACCCGACATAGAACGTGGCATCCCACGTCGCTTTCGTCTGGTTGGGCGTGAGGCTGTTCTGCCCCACATAGGGCGACCTGAAGGAGGGCGTCGACTGGAGAACGAACGTCGTTTGCGCGTGGACGCTCCAGTCGTCCGCCTTCGGAGGAGTAGGTCCGCCGCGCTCGCCGGCTTTCCGGTCGTCGCCGAACTGATAGTTGAGGCCGAAGCGCACGCTCTGCAGCGAAAGGTCGCTCTCGAAGCGCTGCGCGCCGGAGGGAAACGTCACGCTATCCGCGCCGAAGGCCGCGAACATATACTCGAGGCTTGCGGTCCAGCGCCGGGCCACCGGCACCTCGACGCCGGCCCCGGCAGTCCAACCGCTGCGCCAGGCGGCCGCCTTGTCGACGGAGCCCGGTACCGCCGTTCCGCCGACGGGTGCCCCCGCGAGCTGGGTGCGCAAGAGGCGGTCGTAGGCCCAGGCATAGCCGGCCGTCCCGTAGATCAGCCAAGGTCCATGCACGAACCCTAGCCTGCCCCGCACGGAGCCAAGCAGCTCGACGGCCTCCCTGTAGCTCGCCTCGCCAATCGTGGGCGCGGCCACCGTCCTCGTGCTCCCGATCGTGTTGGGCGCGGATATGTCGGCCTCCAGGCCGACGACGAGACCCGACGGGAGCAGATGGTTGTAGCCGCCCTGCAAGCCCTCGAAGTAGCTGCCGGTGCCCTTGAAGGCATCGTAGGGCCGGCCGAAGGCGAACGAGCCTGCAAGGATGGCCGGCGCCGCGAGCGACGCGGCTTCCCAATCGCTGTCCCCCCAGGCCTGGCCGAGGTGTCCGCCGGCGTAGAAGCCGTTCCACTGGAACCTCCCGCTTGCGGCCGCGGCCGTACCCGGCACGGGGCCGTCGGCCTTCGCACAGGACGGCCCGATCAGACTGTCCAGCATCGTCGCCAGCAGCGCTGCGCAGATATGAACCCCCCTCCGGACCACACCAAGCTCCCCGTGCCTCGTACGCGCGCAACCTAGTGCAAGCGCGCGATTCGCCTAAACGTTCTGGCAAGTCCTCGTAACCGCCCCGTGTCGGCGGCCCAACGCTTCCCTCGGAGACGATCGCCGCGCGAAGCGTTATTGCAGTTGACAATCAGTTGCAACTAACAGCAAGGATTTCAGGGCACGGATGTATCCACAGGGCCACAGCAGCTGCGAGCGCGCGAGGCAGCGGATGGCGGCAATAGGATCCGGCGGGTTGTTGCGGACGCTCGGCTGGGAAGGCCTGCCTCGGGATGCCGGTCCCCGCGGCCGATGGACATGTTAACCGCGCTTTGCTACAAGCGTGCGCAACGCATGGGGAGGCGGCTCCAGGCGCATTTGTTGTCGCCGCCGCCGCACCATCACAGAGTCCTAGGCAACAGACGCAACCGATCTTGAGGAACACACCGCTTGCTGGTTCAGGTCCGTGATAACAACGTCGATCAGGCTCTCAAGGCGCTGAAGAAGAAGATGCAGCGCGAGGGCATTTTCCGCGAGATGAAGCTGCGGAATTACTACGAGAAGCCGTCCGAGAAGCGTGTGCGCGAGCAGGCCGAGGCCGTGCGCCGGGCCCGCAAGCTGGCACGCAAGCGCGCCCAGCGCGAGGGACTGCTGCCGGGCAAGGCGGCGGCGACGAAGGCGGGCGCGAAGCCGGGCGGACGCCCGGGCGGCCCCCCGCGCAGTGGCGGCGGTGGCGGTGCTCCTCGCAGCGGCGGCTTCGGCGGCGGCGGGTTCGGCGGGCCGCGGTAAGCGTTCCCGCACACCCGCATTCACGACCGTCACTGGTATCGAGCCTCGCACCTTCATCAGGAGCGGGGCTGTTCGTGTTCGGGGCTCAGGAGCGGTGCGTGAGCTTCAGTTCGCCCAGCCATTGCCTGACCGCATCGAGGCCGGCGTTGCCGTCGATGTAGATGTTGCTGTGCCCAGCATCGGGCAGGATCACCAGCCGCTTCGGCTCATTGGCAAGGCCGAGCAGCTCGCGCCCCATCGCGGCGGGGATCACCTCGTCCGCCTCGCCGTGCAGGATCAGCAGCGGCATGTGCACCCGGCCGATGTAGGCGCGCGTCTCGTAGCGGTCCTCGAGGAAGGTGCTGACGGGCAGGTAGGGATAGGCCTGCTTCCCGATCTCCAGGATCGAGGTATAGGGCGCATCCAGAATGAGCCCGGCCGCCGGTCGTTCGGCCGCCAGCTGCACGGCGACGCCCGTGCCCAGCGACTCGCCGTAGAGGACGATGGAGGCGGGCGCCACGCCGTCCGACACGAGCGCATCGTAGGCAAGGCGCGCGTCGGCAACGTTGGCGGCCTCCGACGGGCTGCCGGTGCTGCCGGCATAGCCGCGATAGGCCATCATGCAGATGCCCCAGCCCTCGGCCATGAAGCGCCGGATGCGCTCGGCGCGGTCGGCGAGCCCCCCGGCGTTGCCGTGGAAATAAAGCAGCGTCGGCTCGCCCGGCCTCGCCTTGCCGTACCAGGCGACGATGCGCTCGCCGTCGGGCGTGGCGAGCGTGCGCTCGGCGACGCCGGCGAGCCCTACCTCGGCGGGAGATATGCGCGTGCGATCCGGGAAGTACATGAGCCGGCGCTGGCCGAGATAGGCCGCGAGCAGAATGGCGGCGTAGGCGACGAGCGCGAAGACCGCGAGCTTGACGAGGAGCGACATCGCGGGCCTTCTCGCGCGGCGTGAGAGCGCGGTCAAGCTTGCGTCGGCGGTTACCGGCGCACCGTCATGCCGGCGAGCGGCGCGAGAGCGGGCATCCACCAACACACGCCTACGTCGGACCTCGCGGTGGATTCCCGCTGACGCGCTGCGCGCTCGCGCGAATGACGGGGCTGCCGTTGATCAATGCGCGAGCGCCTTGGCGATCTCCTCGGTCATCTTCTTGGCGTCGCCCAAAAGCATCATGGTGTTGTCGCGGTAGAACAGCGGGTTGTCGATGCCGGCGTAGCCCGAGGCGAGCGAGCGCTTGTTGAACATCACGGTGCCGGCCTTCCACACCTGCAGCACGGGCATGCCATAGATGGGCGAGGACTTGTCCTCCTCCGCCGCCGGGTTGGTAACATCGTTGGCGCCGATCACGTAGGCCACGTCGGCCTGGGCGAACTCGTTGTTGATGTCCTCCAGCTCGAACACCTCGTCGTAGGGCACGTTGGCCTCGGCCAGCAGCACGTTCATGTGGCCGGGCATGCGGCCGGCCACAGGATGGATGGCGTACTTGACCTCCACGCCCGCCTTCTTGAGCTGGTCCGCCATCTCGCGCAGCGCGTGCTGGGCCTGCGCCACCGCCATGCCGTAGCCCGGCACGATGATGACCTTCGAGGAGTTCTTCAGGAGGAACGCCGCGTCGTCGGCAGAGCCGAGCTTGACCGGCTTCTGCTCCGCGCCGGCGGCAGGTCCCGCCGTCTCGCCGCCGAAGCCGCCGAGGATCACCGACACGAACGAGCGGTTCATGCCCTTGCACATGATGTAGGACAGGATGGCGCCCGAGGAGCCGACGAGCGCGCCCGTCACGATCAGCGCGATGTTGCCCAGCGTGAAGCCGATGCCGGCGGCCGCCCAGCCCGAGTAGGAGTTGAGCATGGAGATGACGACGGGCATGTCGGCGCCGCCGATGGGGATGATGATGAGCGCGCCGAAGGCGAGCGACAGCAGAACGATGGTCCAGAACAGCAGCCCCGAGCCGCCGGAGAGGCAGAAGCGGTAGATGAGGAAGGCCGTGAGCAGGAACAGCGCGAGGTTGATGACGTGCCGGGCCGGCAGGATGATCGGTTTGCCCGACATGCGGCCCGACAGCTTGGCAAACGCGATCACCGAGCCGGTGAAGGTGATGGCGCCGATGGCCACGCCGAGCGACATCTCGACGAGGCTGCCGGGAACGATGTTGCCGGGCTCGCCGATGTGGAAGGCCTCCGGCGCATAGAGCGCGCCTGCCGCCACGAACACGGCCGCGAGGCCGACCAGCGAATGGAACGCCGCCACCAGCTCCGGCATGGAGGTCATGGGGATCGAGCGGGCGATGTAGGCGCCGATGCCGCCGCCGATGGCGAGGCCGACGATGATCAGGATCCAGGTCAGAGCAGAGTCCGGATCGCCGATCTGGGCAAGCGTGGTGCCGATGGCGATCGCCATGCCCACCATGCCCAGCAGGTTGCCGCGCCGAGAGCTTGCCGGGCTCGACAGGCCGCGCAGCGCCAGGATGAAGAGCACGCCGGCGGCCAGATAGAGCAGCGCTACGAGGTTGGGGGACATGGGTTCGTTAAGGGGTCAGACCCCTGACCTCAGCGTTAGAGTTGAAATCCAGCGTGCGTGTCAGGGATCAGACCCCTTTGCCGGCTCACTTCCTGGGCTCCCGCTTCTTGTACATGCCGAGCATGCGCTGGGTGACGAGGAAGCCGCCGAAGATGTTGACGGAGGCCATCGTGAGGGCGAGGAAGCCGAAGATCTTGGCCAGCACGCTGCCCGACGTGACGAGCGCCACGCCGACCGCCAGGAGCGCGCCCACCACGATCACCGAGGAGACGGCGTTGGTCACCGACATGAGCGGCGTGTGCAGCGCCGGCGTCACGCTCCAGACGACGTAATAACCGACGAAGATGGCGATCACGAACACCATGAACTGGTAGACGAAGGGGCTCACGTCGGCGCCGCCGGCGGCGTGGGCGGGCACAGGCAGAAATAGAGCCGCCGCGGCACCTGCCGCAACTATCACTCGCCAACAGTGCCCCCCTCCCCTTGACGGGGAGGGGAACGCGTCGGCGCAGGCGGCAAACCGGTGCGTCTCGCCATGCCTCATCTTATGCTCCCTGCCGCTGCAGGCTCGGGTGGATGATCTTGCCGTCACGGGCGACCAATGTGCCCTTGATGAGCTCGTCGTCCCAGTTGACCTTCAGCGTCTTCTCTTTCTTGTCGAGCATCGTCTCCAGGAACGTCAGCAGGTTCTTGGCGTAGAGGCTCGAGGCGTTGACCGGCACCTCGCCGGCGAGATTGAGCGGCCCGGCGATCGACACGCCTTTGTGCTCGACGACCTTGCCCGGCTGCGTCAGCTCGCAGTTGCCGCCGCGTTCGGCGGCGAGATCGACGATGACAGAGCCCGGCTTCATGCTCTCCACCATCGCCGCCGAGATCAACCGCGGGGCGGGCCGGCCCGGGATCAGCGCCGTGGTGACGACGATGTCCTGGCCCTTGATGTGGGCGGCCACCAGCTCGGCCTGCTTCTTCTGATATTCCGCGGACATGGGCTTGGCGTAGCCGGCGGCGGTCTGCGCCTGGCGGAACTCGTCGTCTTCGACCGCGATGAACTTGGCGCCCAGCGAGGCCACCTGCTCCTTGGTGGCGGGGCGCACGTCGGTGGCGGACACGACGGCGCCGAGCCGCCGCGCCGTGGCGATCGCCTGCAGGCCCGCGACGCCCACGCCCATGATGAAGGCCTTGGCGGCAGGCACCGTGCCGGCCGCCGTCATCATCATCGGCAAGGCTTGGCCGAACATGGCCGCCGCATCGACCACCGCCTTGTAGCCGGCGAGGTTGGCCTGGCTCGACAGCACGTCCATGGACTGCGCACGGGAGATGCGCGGCATGAACTCCATGGCCAGCAGCGCCGCGCCGGTCGCGGCCAGGGCCTCGAGGCCGGGACGGTCGTCGTAGGGCGACAGCATCGCCGCAACGAGGGCGCCGGGCTTGAGAGCCTTCACCTCCTCGGCGGTGGGCCGGCGCACCTTGAAGAGCACGTCAGCGCCGGCGAGCGCCTCGCCGGCCGTGGGCATGATCTCGGCGCCTTGGGCCGCGAGCGTCTCATCGGCAAAGCGCGACCTGGCACCGGCACCGGCTTCGACCCGCACCGTGATGCCCATGCCCTTGAGCCGCTTCACCGTTTCCGGCGATATCGCCACGCGCGGCTCGTCGTCCCGTTCCGAGGTGACGGCAATCGTGACCATGGTTGCTTCCCGGAGCGTGTTGCGGCCGGCAGGCGCTGAGGCAGCGGCGGTGCGAAGGTCGCCCTAGGGCACCAGCGACAGCAGGAACAGCAAGATGAGGGCGACCAGCACGATCATCACGATCACGCCCTTCACGAAGCCCGCGTAGGTGCGCAGGTGCTCCGGATAGTCCATGGCGGGATGGCCGCCTGAAGAGTCGATGGCCATAGGCTCTCCCTCGCTCTGGGGCATCGGTGTCGCGAGGCCTTGGTATCGCAAGGCTCGGGAGGCATCAAGCGCCCTGGCCGGCCGGCCGCTGCGGCACATGTGCCCCTCACCGGCCGGCGCCACGCCGTCATGCCCGCCAAGCGCAGCGTTGGGCGGGCATCCAGCCGCGGGTGGCGCATGCGGCTGGATTCCCGCCGACGCGCTTCGCGCTCGCGGGAATGACGAGGAACGGCGCTCGCCAGGCAGCTTCTCTCACGGCCGCGGGCATGCTTCAATCGGCCCAAGGCAACGAGCGCGAACGGAGGACGCCCCATGGATCTCGGCATGACCCCCAAAGTGAAGCCTCTGGTGGAGAAAGTGCGCGCCATGGTGCGCGAGGAGATCATGCCGCTAGAGGAGGAGTACGAGGCGGAGGTCGGCAAATCGGGCAGCCGCTGGACTTACACCAAGCGCCAGGAGGAGATCCGTGAAGGGCTGAAGGCCAAGGCGCGCGAGCGCGGCTTGTGGAACTTCTGGTTGACGAAAAGCAAGGAGGGCTACGGGCTCACCACGGTGGAGTACGCCTATCTCGCCGAGGAGATGGGGTGGTCGCGGCTGGCGCCCGAGACCTTCAACTGCGCCGCGCCCGACACGGGCAACATGGAGGTGCTCGAGCGCTACGGCTCGCCCGAGCAGAAGGAGAAGTGGCTGAAGCCCCTGCTCGAGGGCAAGATCCGCTCCGCCTTCGTCATGACCGAGCCTGGCGTCGCCTCCTCGGACGCCACCAACATCGCCATGGAGGCCAGGCTCGAGGGCGAGGAGTGGGTGCTCAACGGCGAGAAGTGGTTCGCCTCCGGCGCCGGCGACCCGCGCTGCAAGATCTACATCGTCATGGTGTGCAGCGATCCGGGCGCGGAGAAGCACAAGCGCCACTCGCAGATCCTGGTGCCGGCCGGCACCAAGGGCGTGGAGATCCTGCGCGGCATGAAGGTCTATGGCGACGACGACGCCCCGCACGGCCACATGCACATCAAGTTCACCAACGTGCGCGTGCCGAAGGAGAACCTGATCCTCGGGCGCGGCCGCGGCTTCGAGGTGTCGCAGGGCCGGCTGGGGCCGGGCCGCATCCATCACTGCATGCGCGCCATCGGCCAGTCGGAGCGCGCACTCGAGGCGCTGTGCCGCCGCTCGCTGTCGCGCGAGGCCTTCGGCAAGCCCCTGGCCCAGCTCGGCGCCAACTACGACATCATCGCCGAGAGCCGCATGAAGATCGAGATGGCGCGCCTGCTCTGTCTCAAGACCGCGTACATGATGGACACCGTCGGCCATCGCGAGGCAGCACCCTGGATCTCGCAGATCAAGGTGGTGGCACCCCGCATCGCGCTCGAGATCACCGACGAGGCCGTGCAGATGCACGGCGCCATGGGGATCACTCAGGACACGCCGCTGGCGCACATGTGGACGCATCTGCGCACGCTCCGCCTCGCCGACGGCCCCGACGCCGTGCACCGCCGCCAGGTCGCCCGGGCGGAGCTCAGGCGCTATACGAACCAGAAGACGTAACGTCATTCCCGCGTAGGCGGGAATCCACGCCAGCTAGCCGGCGTTACCGCGGAGAGTTGCGTGGGTCCCCGCCTTCGCGGGGATGACGCCAGAGGAAGAGTCATACATGACCTCCTTCGCGCATCAGGCTGCCCAGCTCGATACGGTGGCGCTCGCGCGCTACCTCGAGAGCGTGCTGCCCGGCTTCAGGGGACCGATCGAGGCGAAGAAGACGCCGACCGGGCAGTCCAATCCCACGTTCATCCTCTCGAGCCCGAGCGGGCGCTACGTGCTGCGCAAGAAGCCGCCGGGCCAACTCCTCAAAAGCGCGCACCAGGTCGATCGCGAGTACCGCGTCATGAAGGGGCTCGAGCACACCGACGTGCCGGTGCCACGCATGCTGATCCTGTGCGAGGACGACAGCGTTATCGGCACCGCGTTCTTCGTCATGGAGTTCGTCGACGGGACGGTGTTCTGGGACCCGGCGCTGCCCGAGCTCACCAACGCGCAGCGCGCCAAGGTCTACGATGAGCAGAACCGGGCGCTGGCGGCGCTGCACCTCGTCGATCCGGCCAAGGTGGGCCTCGCCGACTTCGGCCGCCCGGGCAGCTACTTCGCGCGCCAGCGCGACCGCTGGACCAAGCAGTACCGCGCGTCGGAGACCGAGCATCTCGAGGACATGGAGACGCTCATCAAGTGGCTCGAGGAGAACGAGCCGCCCGACGACGGCCGCTCCTCGCTCGTGCACGGCGACTACCGCATCGACAATATGATCTTCGCCAGGGACGGCTCGCGCCTGCTCGCCATCATCGACTGGGAGCTTTCCACCATCGGCCACCCGTTCTCGGACCTGGCCTACGAGTGCATGCAATGGCGCTTTCCCAATCACGAGACCATGCGCGGGCTGGCCGGCGTCGATCGCAAGGCGCTGGGCATTCCGACGGAGGAGGAGTACGTCGCCAGGTACTGCGAGCGCGTCGGCATCCCCGGCATTCCCTCGTGGAAGTATTGCCTGGCCTTCTCCTTCTTCCGCCTCGCCGCCATCGTGCAGGGCGTCAAGAAGCGCGGCCTCGACGGCACGGCGTCGAACCCGGAGAAGGCGCTGAAATCGGGCGAGCGCGTGCCGCTGATGGCCAGGATGGGGGTGGAGGTGATCTCGTAGGCCCTAGGGGCTCGCCAAGCAGCGGCCCGCGAGCCTGGCTCCGTCCGCGATCCATTGCCCGAACGGCGGCACGTGTGTTAGCTAGATCTAGCTAAGTCGAAACGCGAAGACCCGACGTGCCCACGTATACAGTCCACGCTGCCAAGACCTACCTCTCCAAGCTCATCGAGCGCGCCGAGAAGGATGAGGAGATCGTCATCGCACGCGGCAAGAAGCCGGTCGCGCGGCTGGTGCCGATCGGTGTCCCGGCGCACGTCTTGCGTCGCCGCGCCTTCGGCGTGCTCAAAGGCAAGCTCAAGCTGCCCGATTCCTTCTTCTTCGATCCCCTGCCTGAGGAGGAGCTCGAGCGCTGGGAAGGGCAGGACGATTGATGGGGGTCCTGCTCGATACGCACGCGCTCATCTGGTGGGTGGACGGCGACGAGCGCATCACGCCGAAGCTGCGAGGGATGTTGGGCCGGCCCGGCGAGGACGTTCACGTCAGCGCGGCAACCGCGTGGGAGATCGCGACCAAGGCCCGCATCGGCAAGCTGAGGACGCCGAAGGCACTCGTGCACGATTTCCTCGAGGCGATAGAACTCTTCGGCTTCCTGCCTCTGCCGATCACATTGCGGCACGGCCGTGACGCCGGCCGCCTGCCCGCAGCACATCGCGACCCGTTCGACCGCATGCTTGCTGCGCAAGCGCGCGCTGAGGGCCTTGGCCTAGTGAGCTGCAACCCGGCATTCAAGGCGCTGGGTGTCGCAACGATCTGGTAGCGCTTGCATCGGTGGTCCGGCCTCGCCACCTTGATGAGCAAGGTCTACGCCTCACAGCCCAGGGAGTTTCGAGGAGAGTGATGCCAGCTACGGTCCGCAACAACACCGCCCGCCACCGCTACGAGCTGGAGGTCGACGGCCATCTGGCGATCTGCGTCTATACCCTGGCGCCGGGGATCATCACGTTCGTGCACACGGAGGTGCCGCCGGAGCTGGGCGGCAAGGGCGTCGGCTCGACGCTGGTGCGAGGGGCGCTGGAGGATGTGCGGCGGCAGGGGCTCAAGGTGGCGATCCGCTGCTCGTTCGTCAAAGCGTTCATGGCCAAGCATCCGGAGTTCAACGATCTGCTGGCGTAGCGAGCGCGCCACGCGCGGAACGCGGTTCCCCTCCCCTTGACGGAGAGGGGATAGGGGTGGGGTGAGACGCACGCGACGGTTTTCTTTGGCTTACCCCCACCCCCGACCCCTCCCCGCGTCATGTCGAAGACATGCCTCCGGCATGATGGGGAGGGGAGCTTTGTGGGGAGGTCGCAGCCCAACGACTACTCCTCGTAGGCGATGTAGCGGACGATCTTCCAGCGGCCGTCGGGCTGGCGGCGGAAGAGATCGAGGCCGGGCTCGTAGGTGGAGGTGCCCCCGAACTGTCCGGGGCGCTTCACGGTGAGCGTCCAGACGAGCCGCACCGCGGCAAGGTCGCCGGAGACGATGATCTCCTTGATGGCGAGGTCGTAGGCGTACTTGCGCGTCGCGTCGGCCAGAGTGCCGCGCAAGAGCTGACACACCTCGTCGAAGCCGCGCTCGGGAAACCCGCGGTAGTCGTAGCGCAGCTCCGGGGCGAAGAGTTCGCACACCGCGCCGTGGTCGCCGGCGTTGAAGGCCAGCGTCCACTCGGTGAGCGCCTGGGTGATGGACTGCTCCGGCGAGGTCGCGGCAGGCTCGGCGGCCGCGGGCGGCGGTGGTGCGAACCACAGCATGGCTGCAGCCGCGAGCCCGGTCGGCATCACGCACTGTCGCCGACGCATCGGAATCGGAACCTCTCGAGCCTCGCCTGCGGCAATCGGTCGGAGGCACCCTAGCGGCAAAACTTCCCCGTGCTCACAGGTTTCGAGCCCTGCCGATGGTCATGGCTAAGAAATCCTGACTGGCCGCCAGAGGCCGGGAATGGCAAGAAGCGCTCTCAGGACATCCCTCCGCCTCGCCAAGCCATCCCTCCCGGCATGCTCTCCATCGTCAACCTGGCGCTGCCCTTCTTCGGGCTGATCTTCATCGGCTTTGCCTGCGGCAAGCTCAAACGGCTGCCGGATGAAGGCCTCGCCTGGATGAACTTCTTCATCCTCTACGTGGCGCTGCCGGCACTATTCTTTCGCATCCTCTCCAAGACGCCGTTCGAGCAGCTGGCCCGGCTCGACTTCGTGGCGGCGACCGTGCTGGCAACGGCTTCGGCTTTCACCATCGCGTACGTCATCGGCCTCATTATCGGGCGCGGCAGGCTGGCGGACGCGACCATTGCCGCCGTCGCCGGCGGCTTCGGCAATGTCGGCTACATGGGCCCCGGCCTGGCGCTGGCCGCCATCGGGCCCGAAGCCTCCGTGCCGGTCGCCCTGATCTTCTCCTTCGACGCCCTCCTTATCTTCACGCTGGTGCCGCTGCTCATGGCCTTCAGCGGCAAGTCGCGGGCGGGCGTGGGACACGCGCTGCTCGACGTCGGCCGCGGCATCTTCCTCAATCCGCTCCTGCTAGCGGCGGCGCTGGGTGTCGCGGCCGCGGCCATACAGTTCGAGCCGCCGGTGGCGCTTGATCGCCTGCTGCAGTTCCTCTACACGACCGCCGCGCCGTGCGCTCTGTTCGCGCTGGGCGTGACCGTGGCGCTGCGCCCGCTCGAGCACGTGGCCTGGGAGGTGCCGCTGCTCGCCGGCGCCAAGCTCGTCCTGCACCCGATCCTGGTGCTGATGCTGCTCGGCTGGTTCGGGCCGTTCGAGGGAGTGTGGGTGGGCACCGCGGTGCTGATGGCGGCATTGCCGCCGGCGCTCACGGCCTACGTGTTCGCGCGCCAGTACGGCACCTGGATCGAGCAGGCCTCAGGCGTCGTGCTGCTGGGCACCGCGCTCTCGGTGGTGACGCTAACCATCGTGATGTGGCTGGTGCAGAACCACACGCTGCCTCACATTCCGGTGAGGTAGGCTCGAGCTCCATACGGCCGGGCGCCGCATCGTCGCTGCCATCAGCTGCGCATTACCGCCATGTCACTGGCGCCCCGGGGGATTTTGGGCGTAGCAGAGCAAGGGGCGTGCACGTTCGCACGCCTTCAAGCCCAACTCGTGCAGCAACCAGGCATCGCCATGATCGATCGCTTTCTCACCAGCATCGCCAACGCGCACAGCTTCCTCGCCAAGCTGTGGGTGCTGGCGCGGCCCTACTGGTTCACGCAGGAGCGCAGCACGATCCGGATCGGCGGCCTCGTCTTCGAGATGAAGGAATCGTGGATAGGCCGGGCCGTGCTGGCGCTGATCATCGTGCTGAGCGTGCTGCTCGTCTATCTCTCCAAGCTCGTCAACGCCTGGTACGCGCGCTTCTACAATGCGCTGCAGGAGAAGAACGCCGACGCCTTCTGGGCCGAGCTGAAGCTGTTCGCCGTGCTGGCGACGCTGTTCATCATCACCGCGGTCTATCGCGTGTGGCTGACGCAGCTGCTCACCATCCGCTGGCGCCGCTGGCTGAGCGAGGTCTACTTCCGCGACTGGCTCGCTGATCGCACCTACTACCACATGGAGCTCACGCGGCAGGGTGCCGACAACCCCGAGCAGCGCATCGAGCAGGACTGCTTCAACTTCACCCGGCAGACGCTGAGCCTCACGCTCGAGCTGATCCTGCAGGTCATGACGCTCGTCACCTTCGCCGTCGTGCTGTGGAACCTCTCCAGCGGCTTCGTGCTGCCGATCTTCGGCGGCATCGCCGTGCCGGGCTTCATGATGTGGGTGGCCGTCGTCTACGCGCTGTTCGGATCGCTCGCCACCTATCTCATCGGCAAGCCGCTGGTGCGCGTGGCCTTCATGCTCGAGCGCTACAACGCCGACTTCCGCTACCGCATGACGCGCATCCGCGAGAACGCCGAGAGCATCGCGCTCTACCACGGCGAGAGCGACGAGCGGCGGGCGCTGCAGGATGCATTCGCCAGGGTCTACGGCACCTGGTGGTCCAACATGAGGTATACCAAGCGGCTGAGCTGGCTCACCAACGGCTATCGCCAGGTGGCGACCGTGCTGCCCATCGTGCTGGCGGCGCCGCAATACTTCGCCGGCCGCATCGCCTTCGGCGTGCTGACGCAGACGCTCGATGCCTTCGCCCAGGTGCAGACCGCGCTGTCGTGGTTCGTGGACGCCTACGCCCAGCTCGCCGAGTGGAAGGCGGTGGTCGACCGGCTGACGGGCTTCAGCGAGGCGATGGTGGCCGCCAAGGTGGCAGCCGCCGAGACCGCCTTCGAGGCAGGCCCGCCGCGGCCCAGCCAGCTGGCGCTCGAGAACGTCGAGGTGAGGCTGCCCAATGGCGCCGTGCTGCTGGACCATGTGGACCTTACGGTGCGCCAGGGCGAATCGCTGGCGCTCGAAGGTCCCTCGGGCAGCGGCAAGACCACGCTCTTCCGCGTGCTGGCAGGCTTGTGGCCGTATGGGCGCGGCCGCCTGACGCTGCCGAGCGGGGCCCGCATCCTGTTCCTGCCGCAGAAGCCCTACCTGCCGGTCGGCACGCTGCGCGATGTGCTGGGCTATCCCGAGAGGCCCGGGCGCCACAGCGAGCAGGAGCTGCGCGAGGCGCTCGAGGCTTGCGGGCTGGACCAGTTGACGGCGCGCCTCGATGAGCCCGCCAACTGGTCGCTCGTGCTCTCGGGGGGCGAGCAGCAGCGCCTCGCCTTCGCGCGTGCCTTGCTCTACCGCCCCGACTGGCTGTTCCTCGACGAGGCAAGCTCGGCACTCGACGCAGCCACGGAGCGGCGCATGTACGCGCTGCTGCAGGAGCGCCTCCCCGCGGCGACGCTGATCAGCATCGCGCACCGGCCCGAGGTGGTGGCCCTGCACCGGCGCAGCTTGAGGATCGATCCCGGCACCCACCGGCTGATGGCCGGCGTCACGGCTGCCGGGTGACGCGAAACGCCGGCGTCATCGCCGCAGGCGCGAAGCGTTCACCGTCATTCCCGCCAAGCGAAGCGCAGAGCGGGAATCCAGCTGCAGACGCAACATGCGTGCTCGTGGGTGGATTCCCGCCGACGCGCTTGCGCGCTCGCGGGAATGACGGTGACAGGGCGGTTACTATGCTCCGGCGCTTTCTCTCGGCACGGACGAACAAGGTCGCAGCGAGATCGTAAACGGTCTTGCGGATGAGAGGGCGCTGTGCTCTCACCTTCCGGTCCGCCACGGGCGGGTAGGCAGATTCGATTGCGGGAGGCGATGATGTGCGACCGGTGCAACAGGCGCGAAATCGATCGGCGGCGGGTGCTGGCAATGGCGGGGCTCGGCGTGGCGGCAGCGGGCCTGGGGTTCGGCATGGGGCAGGCCATGGCAGCGGACGACAAGAAGACGGCATTGTCGTCTGACCAGGCGTTGGCCGCGCTGAAGGACGGCAATGCGCGCTATGTCGCCAACCCGCAGGCGTGCGTGATGGACCTCGCCAAGCGCCGCGCGGAGGTCGCCACCCACCAGGCCCCATGGGCGGTCATCGTCGGCTGCGCCGACAGCCGCGTCGCGCCCGAGCTGCTGTTCGGCGGCGTCGGGCCGGGCGAGCTGTTCGTTGCGCGCAACGCCGGCAACATGGTGGATACGGCCACCATGGGCACCGTCGAGTATGGGGCCGAGCACCTCGGCGCTCCGCTCGTCGTCGTGCTGGGCCACGAGCGCTGCGGCGCGGTGGTCGCGGCCTGCGAGGTCGTCACCAAGAACGCGAAGTTCCCCGGCTCCATCGGCCCGATGGTCAAGGCCATCGTGCCGGCGGCCATGGCCGTGAAGGGCAAACCCGGCGATTTCGTCGACAACGCGGTGCGCGAGAGCGCCAGGCGTACGGCCGAACAGCTGAAAACCGCGAGCCCCATCCTGTCGCACCTCGTCAAGGATGGGAAACTCAAGATCCTCGCCGCGCGCTATGATCTCGACGACGGCAAGGTGGAGTATCTTTCCTGATACGAGGCAGTGGGGGCGGAGACAGGCTTCAGCCTAGCGGGTCAGACCCTGCGATGGCGGCTCCTCCCCGTTCGCCGACAGGCCAGGAGCGTCTGCCCGGCGCCCCGGCCCGATCACACGCGCGCAGGGATCGAGGTCATGGCAGAAGTGACGGTGAACGGCAGGCGCTACCGCACGCCGGAGCGTCCCGCGGTGGTGATCTGCTTCGACGGCTGCGATCCGGCCTACATCGACCGCGGCATCGCCGACGGCATCCTGCCGACCATCGCCTCGTTCCAGAGGGACGGCTTCTACGCACTGGCCGATGCGGTGGTGCCCACATTCACCAACCCCAACAACGTCTCGATCGTCACGGGCGTGCCGCCGGCCGTGCACGGCATCTCCGGCAACTACTATCTCGATCGCGCCACCGGCGAGGAGCGCATGATCACGGATGCCTCGCTGATGCGCTGCGGCACCATCCTCGCCGGGCTCGCCGATGCCGGCGTCAAGACCGCCGCCGTCACCGCCAAGGACAAGCTGCGACTGATGCTGGCGCGCGGACTCAAGGGCATCAACTTCTCCTCCGAGCACGCCGACCGCGCGACGGTGGAGGCGAACGGCATCGGCGGCGTGGAGGCCATGGTGGGGCGCGCCAAGCCCGACCAGTACTCGGCCGACCTGTCGCTCTACGTGCTGGACGCCGGCATCGCCCTGGTGGAGCGCAAGGCCGCCACGCTGCTCTACCTGTCGCTCTCCGATTTCGTGCAGCATGCCTATGCCCCGGGCGAGCGCGAGGCCGATGCCTTCAACCGCGCCGTCGATGAGCGGATCGCACGCCTGATGGCCGCAGGCGCCGTGGTGGGGGTGGTCGCCGATCACGGCATGAACGACAAGTCGCGCCCCGGCGGAGAACCCAACGTGGTGTTCCTGCAGGAGGAGCTCGACAGGCGCTTCGGCGACGGCGCGGCCCGCGTCATCTGTCCGATCACGGATCCCTTCGTGCGCCACCATGGCGCGCTCGGCTCGTTCGTGCGCGTCTACGCGCGCAAGGGTAACGACCCCACCGCGCTGATGGCGGCGAGCCGGGCGATACCGGGCGTGGAGGAGGTGGTCGATGGCGCAACCGCCGCGCGCCGCTTCGAGCTGCCGCCGGACCGCGAGGGCGACTTCGTGGTGCTGGGCGACGCCGGGACCGTGATCGGCGCCACGCGCAAGGAGCACGACCTTTCGGGGCTGGCGGGCCACCGCCTGCGCTCGCACGGGGGGCTTGCCGAGCAGAAGGTGCCGTTCATGGTGTCGCGCAAACTGCGCCCCGAATGGCAGGCAGAGCGCGCCGGGCGACCCTTGCGCAACTTCGACATCTTCGATGCCGTGCTCAACGGGGCGGCGCCCTAGTGTCTTTCCGGCTCAGATGAATCGCTCTCGCGGGCACAACTCGGTCATCCCGGCGCTTGTCGCCGGGATCCAACCATCAGCAAACGCCAGAGCAAGCCGAGAGCTGGATCCCGGGCATGAAGCCCGGGATGACGACGGTGAGTCCGAAATGGCGGTCAAGACTCCACCGAGGCCGGACAGACTCTAACGCTCCCGTCGCGACAGAAGGGCGGCTGAGCTCCGGACGAGGCGTCCTCAGGCGCCCCAGCCGGCCACGGCCTTGACCTCGAGGTACTCCTCGAGCCCGAACCGGCCCCACTCGCGGCCGTTGCCCGACTGCTTGTAGCCGCCGAACGGCGCGGCCCGCTCGTTGGGAGCGCCGTTGAGGTTGACATTGCCGGCGCGGATGCGGCGCGCGACCCGCCGCGCGCGCTCGATGTCACCCGAGGACACGTAGCCCGCCAGGCCATAGGGCGTGTCGTTGGCGATGCGCACGGCCTCCTCCTCGTCCTTGTAGCCGATGATGGACAGCACCGGCCCGAAGATCTCCTCACGCGCGATCGTCATGTCGTTGGAGACGTGCGAGAACACGGTCGGGCGCACGTAGAAGCCCTTGTTGAGCCCGTCCGGCAGCCCCAGGCCGCCGGTCGCAACCTTGGCCCCCTCGTCGATGCCCTTCTTGATAAGGCCCTGGATCTTGTCCCACTGCACGCGGTTGACGACGGGGCCGAGGTTGGTCTCGGCAGCCCGCGGATCGCCGACCTTGGTCTTGTCGGCCACGCTCTTGGCGATGGCGGCCGCCTCCGCCATCTTCGACATCGGCACCAGCATGCGCGTCGGCGCGTTGCAGGACTGACCCGAGTTGTTGAAGCAATGCGCGGTCCCGCCGCTGACGGCCTTCGCCAGGTCCGCGTCCTCCAATATGATGTTGGGCGACTTGCCGCCGAGCTCCTGGCTCACCCGCTTCACGGTCGGGGCGGCGCGGCGCACCACGTCGATGCCGGCCCGCGTCGAGCCGGTGAACGACATCATGTCGATGTCGGGGTGCTCGCTCATGGCGGCGCCCACCTCGGGGCCCAGGCCGTTGATCAGGTTGAACACGCCCTTCGGCACGCCCGCCTCGTGCAGGATCTCAGCGAACACGAGCGCCGAGGAGGGCGTGTACTCCGACGGCTTCAGGATCATGGTGCAGCCCGCCGCCAGCGCCGGAGCCACCTTGCAGGCGATCTGGTTGAGCGGCCAGTTCCACGGCGTGATCATGCCGACCACGCCGACCGGCTCGCGCACGAGCATGGCGGTGCCGAGCCGCTCCTCGAAGGGGTACGACTTGAGCACGTCGAGCGTGGTCATCAGGTGGCCCAGGCCGGCACCGGCCTGGAAGCGCTCGGCGAAGCCCAGCGGCGCGCCCATCTCGTCGGAGATGGCGGCCCCGATGTCCTTCATGCGCTTCTTGTAGACGTCGATGATCTTGGCCAGCAGGTCCGCGCGCTGCTCCCGCGTGGTCAGCGAGAATGTCTCGAACGCGCGCCGCGCCGCGGCGACGGCCTTGTCCACGTCTGCCTTGGAGCCCAGCGCGACCTCGTAGAGGGGCTCCTCGTTGGCGGGGTTGATGACGGGCAGGGTCTTCCTGGAGACCGGGTCCTGCCAGGTGCCGTCGATGTAGAACTTGAGCCGTTGAACCATGGCTGCGATCCTCTGCGTTTTGCGATTGCTGCCTTCCCCTGTCTTAGAGCCTCGGGAGCCCGAGGGGAACGGGAACCTGCGCTCCGCCGCAGCTTGGCCGCCCAGGGCAGGCGATCCGCATCCGAAAGTTGCCGCGCCCGCGCCGGATGCCGCCTCACGCGGGTCCCAGCGGCGCCACAAAGCCGCGCTATCGCCTGCGGTCTCCGGGGCGGCCTTGTCGATACCGCCCGCGCTTGCGGCCTCTTCGATGCTGGCGGTTGCCCGATTGCTGTTGCGCGCGCTTGAGCTGGTGCTCTGGCTGCCGCTGCAGACCGTTCGCGGACTCCTCTTCGCTCTGACGACGAGGCCCAACTTCGGCCCGCTGCGGCACGTGCTGGGCGCCGCCGCAGCCTATGTCACGTTCGCGCTGGTGCTGGTCTACGTGGTGGCACCGCTGCGCGGGCTGATCGGCCAATATTTCCTCGCCGACAAGCTGCGCTACGATGCCGAGCGATGGCTCGCCACCGCGGTCTACGATGCCGGCGGCGGCTTCGTCGGCACCTTCGATCCGCGCCTCGACAGCCAGCGCGACGTCAACTACACGGACGCGGCCATCGCGCTGGGCGGCTACGTCGCCAACCCGGACCACAAATCCATCCCCGTGCGCGAGGTGCCAGAGCACTACTGGCAATGCCTCGTCTACCATGAGGACCGCCACATCGGCGGTCTCCTCAATCCCTACGGCATCGACCTCGCAGGCGTGCTGAAGATCCCCTTCACGACGCTGACGCGCTCCATTGCGCTGAAGCGCCCGAGCCTCGGCATCGGCGGCTCGACGCTGCCCATGCAGTTCGCGCGCGTCATCTACAATACGCCGCCGAGCGCGGCGGAAGGCGGCGGCACCAAGCTCAAGCGCAAGCTCCGGGAGTGGTGGCTGGCGCCCGTCATCTATCATGAGCTGACGCGCGGCGGGGACGACACCCCGCTCAAGCAGTGGGCGGCCAACCACATCTGGCTGGCGCAGCGCACCGGCGGAGCGCCGCTCCACGGCGTGGAGATCACGAGCCGCGTGGTGTTCGGCAAGGAGGCCAAGGACCTCTCGATCGCCGAGCAGTTCGTGCTCGCCTCGGCCGTCAACAAGCCCATCATCCTGCTGCCCGGCAGCGACAAGCTCAACGAGGTGCGGCTCGACAGGTGGCGGTATATCGCCGAGGTGCGCGCCCGCGTGTGCGCCGAGAAGCTGATTGCCAACCCGGCGGAGCAGAGGCGTGTCATCTTCGAGCTCGTCAATCTCGCCGGCGGCCCGCCCGATCCGCGCGTGAAGCCGAGGCTGCAGGAGGCGCTCGAGGCGCACGCCCCCGCGCTTGCCACGCGCGCGCTCGCCAACCCGGTGATCCGTGCCAATGCCCTGATCCCGGCCGCGCGCTTCGGCCTACGCGAGGAGATGAAGCAGGCCTACGGCTTCGGCTGGCGCGAGCATGTGCGCGGCGTCACGACATCGCTCGACGTGGTGGAGAACCTGGGCTTCCACGACCGCATCCTCGCACAGCTCGCCAGGCTCGATGCGCAATACCAGGCCAAGATCGGGGCGGGCTACACCCTCGATCCGGCGAAGGCGGCGTCCCCCGGCGGGGATCGCAAGATGCCCGACGTGATCGTGGTAGCGGCGAACGCCAGGGGCGAGATCGTGCGCTACTTCGAAGCCGGCGAGACCGCCTCCTACTTCGGCTCGCCGGCGGCACGCGGCGCTGCCACAGGCTTCTACGATGCGGAGCGCGAGGGGCGCATGATCGCCTCCACGGGCAAGATCCTCGCGGCAATTGCCATTGCCAACGGCGGGCGCGATCGCGCCGATACGCTCTATCTCGATCGCGCCGCTCCGGCGCGTGGCGGGCTCGAGGGGTGCGAGAAGGGCACGGGCGAGACGGCGCGCCCGCGCAAGGCGATCGTGGCCTTCGCCTGCTCGCTCAACCAGCCCATCGAGTGGCGCATGGCACAGCTCGGCCAAGCCCGCATCCAGCGCCTCATCGACCGCTTCGGCTTCAATCTGCCGCCGGCGCACTCGAGCGCGGAGGCGACGCCGCCGTCGACGGCTGCCGTGCGCGGACTGATCGCCGGCTCGCCGCGGCGCGTGCACCAGATGGCGGGCGTCGTGCTCGCCTCCCTGACCGGCCAGAGCCACCGGGCCGTGCGGGCGCCATCGCTGGTCAAGGCCTTCGACTTCACGAGCCCCGTGGCGGCCGCGGCGGCGACCGTCGGACCCGACGGCATCGTCCCCAACCGCCTGATCAGCGATGCCGCGCGGCCGCTGCTGCGGACGCTGCTGCAGGCCCCGCTTTGCTATGCCAATGCCGGGGGTCCGCAAGGCACGCTCAAGGCCTTGAGCGGCTGGTGCCCGGAGAGACGGTCCGACCTCAGGCTGCACTTCGCCAAGACCGGCACGTCGGTCGGCCTCGACAACAACGCCACCGTCGACACGTGGATCACGGGCGGCGTGCAGTTCACCAACGGCGCGGCCTATTCCTATCTCGTGCTGGTGGGCACCGGCTCGCCCGCACAGTCCTGGGCACGGTCGCTGCATGCGGGCCAGGTCGGCGTGCCGCTGCTCGAGACGCTGCTGGCCGACCTCAAGGAGCACGCAAAGCGACATGGGCTGCCCTCGGCGCAGCCGACGCGGCCGCTTGCCGCGGCAGCGCACCCCGACCCCAAGCCCGGAGCGCCATGGCGCGAGCGGGCCTTTCAGACGAACTGACGAACTGTTGATACCCATGAGCGTGAGGTTTGACCCGCCGCCCGGCATGTCATGTCACAGGCTCCAACCCCGTGCTGACACCTGTCGAAGCACGGTTGGCGTGCTCGGTCCGTCCTTCGACCCTCGGGACAAGCCCGAGGGCAGGCAGGCTCGGGACGCGGGGGGGGCGTGTGAACTGACGCCGCCCGTCTCAGGCCGCCTTGCGCTCGCCGCGCTTGGGGGCAGCCGCCGGCTCCTGCGGCTCCTTGAACGTGATGTAATCACGCGTCTCGGCGGCATCGGTCGTGGGTGCCGTCGCGCCCGCGCCCCAGGTCGCCGCCAGCCGCCGCGAGCCCTCGGCATAATCCGTGGCTGCGGTCTGCCAGAACCTGACCTGCTCGCCGAACACATCGGCCGGCGTCCTGCACCGACTCAGCCGGCTGGACATCTCCATCCACGCCTGCGCGCGGCGTGCGGCAAAGCTGGCCACCTCGAGGTTCCAGCGGCCGATGGCCTTGAGGGCCGGCTCGTAACCCTTCACGACCAGGTCGAGATTGCCGAAGTAGGCTTGGGACAAGTTGCACAGGGGCCCTGCCTTCGGGTCGAGACGCTCGCTTCCACCCATACCCATTAACCCTCTTTTCGATGTGAAAGCCGTCCGGCGAAATGTGCCGCATGCCGGAGGTGCAAAGCGACAATAGCCATCCTGCGTCCGATCGGCAACACAGCGCGAGGAAAAACGCCGCCGGCCCCGAACGACTACGCCGGACTTCTCAAGTGATTATTTCTGCAAGAGGAATCCATGCTTCGGCTTTGCGTCGCTTGTCTCAAATTGACGGCGCAATCCCTTGATCTCGTTCGTGTCCGGCCACCGTGACCCGCATCCTCGCCTTCGGCTCGGCCGTTTAGGGATGGTCCTCGCGGATCACGAATGCCCACCGTCTTCCAACATTTGGTATGTGGACGGCCACCCGCCTCGCGCTCGTCAAGTGCGGCCCGACTCGCCGCCAAGTAGTGCATCAGACCTAAGCATCTGAGGTGATGGGCAGATATTCAGACAGCGCAGAATCATTTGACTTGCTCGAGCAACGTGCTGTGTAGTTTCACGGCGGACAATCAATATCAGCAATCTGTTCTTCTGTTTTGTTGGTCGAATGCGGCGCGTCTTGCATCTGGGGGGAGGGACGGCTCGGCGCCTGTGCGTCACGCTCGGCATGGCCGGCGTGGCGTGGGCCTCGGCGCTGGCGGACGAGGGCGCGGAACCGGACCGCGGCGCCCAGCCGCCTCACTTCGAGCTGTGGTCGGGGGCCCAGGGCTACCGGCACGTGTGGGCGGTCTACTCCGGCCTCTCGGTGGCACCCTTGGGAAGCATACAGCAGGACGGATTGCGGCTGCGCGTCTCCGGCGGCTACGGCGCCGACACCTACCAGGGCCCGCCCGCGGCCGGAGGGGGGACGGGCACCATCACGTACAGCGGCGCGACCTCGTTCGCCGACGCCCTCATCGGCTACCACAGCCAGCTCGGGCCCCTGACCCTCAAGCTGTTTGCGGGCGTCGCCGCGGCCGACCGGCAGATCAGCCCCGACGACCCGGCTGCCAGCATCCAGGGGCTCGCCGTCGGCGGCAAGGTGGCGGTCGAGACCTGGTGGAACCTGAGCGAGCGCACCTGGACCGCCGTCGATCTCTCCTGGGCCTCGCTCTACCACACCTATGCCGCGCGAGGCCGGCTGGGCTGGCGCATCGTGCCGGAGCTGTCCGTGGGGCTCGACGCCGGCGCGGTCGGCAACGTCGACGGCGACATCCTCCGCGTCGCGGGGTTCGTGCGCTACGAGCTCGAGAGCGGGGAGATTTCGCTGTCCGCCGGCGTCTCCAACGACAAGGTGCTCGACGGCAGGATCGACACCATCACGCTCGGAGCCGGCTCGCCCTTCGCCATGGTGTCCTGGCTGACCCGCTTCTGACACTCGCCGCCCATCAATTCGCAGCAATCCCCGCGCGCTTGCCTGTGCTATGCTCGGCGCAAAAGCCGAGAGAAAAATCTGTCCGTCACCAAGCAACAAGGAAGATGCCATGAAGAGCATTCTTCTTCCCGTCGACCAGAGCGAGCAGATGCCGTCGGCGCTGGAGTCCGCCAAGCGCCTCGCCGATCTCTTCGATGGCACCGTCGAGGGCGTGGCTTTGCGACCCGCCTTCGCCGAGATCGTCGCCCCCGACCCCATCGTCGCCGTGACCATTCCGCCCGCGGACTGGAACGAGACCGAGTTCTGCCGCCAGGTGCGCCAGACCTTCGACACGTTCGCTGCCGCCCATCCGGCCGAGCAGGGACACGGTGCGCGCTTCCGTTGGCGCGGCGGCTCGGCCATCGAGGACGGCGCGCTCGGCAGCCTGGGCCGCGTCTACGACGTGACCGTGCTGAGCCGCCCCGGCGGCCGCGGCGCGCGCATGACGGCGCTCGAGGCCGCGCTGTTCGACAGCGGCCGGCCGGTGCTGATGGCGCCGCCATCGCCGCCCAAGTCGCTGGGCGAGAACGTCCTCATCCACTGGAACGCCAGCACCGAGACGGCGCGCGTGATCCTCCTTGCGCTGCCGATCCTGCGCAAAGCCAAGCGCGTGACGCTGCTGAGCGTGGAGGGCCATATCGTGCCCGGCCCCAGCGCCAAGGATGAGCTGGGCCACCTCGAGGCCAACGGCATCACGGCAACGGAGCGGTCGGTGACGCCGCGCAGCGGGCGGCCGGGCGAGGCGATCCTGGCTGAAGCACGGGCGCAGGGCGCGGACCTGCTCATCAAGGGCGCCTATACGCAGAGCCGGCTGCGGCAGATGATCTTCGGCGGCGCCACCAGCCACATCCTCTCGGCCGCCGAGCTGCCCGTGTTCCTGGCACATTGAGGCCGCGCCCGGCGCCAAAGGGAGCGCAGCCCGATGCAAGCGAACGAAGGGCCGACCGCGGCGCCGCCAGCGGGAGCATCACCGGGCGAAACGGCGGCGCTCGCGGAGGGCCTCGCCAAGATTGCGCTCGAGGCGCCGCCGGAGCCGCTCCACGCCGTAGCACGGTTGCGCAACTACTTCCTGACCGGCGTCGTCATCGCCGGACCGATAGCGCTCACGCTCTATATCGCCTGGCACACCGTCAACGCGGTGGATGCCTGGGTGCGGCCGTTCCTGCCGGGCCTCTACGATCTCGAAGCCTACCTTCCCTTCCCCGTCCCGGGCATCGGCCTCGTCTTCGTGGTCGTGGCCCTCACGTTCATCGGCGCGGTGGCGGCACACCTGTTCGGACGCTCGCTGTTCAGCGCGGGCGGCATGATGCTGGCGCGCCTGCCGATCGTGCGCAACGTCCATCGCGGCCTGCACGACATCTTCGCCTCGGTCTTTGCCGCCACGAGCCAGGACGGCAGCCTCCGCAAGGTCGCCCTGGTCCAATTTCCGTCCGAGGGCATCTGGTCCCTCGCCTTCATCACCGGCGAGGCCGCCGCCGCCATCAAGCAACGCGTGCCCGACGAGCAGCTCATCAGCGTCTTCATCGCGCACGGTCTCCTGCCGCCGTCGGGGATCACCTGCTTCGTTCCGCGCAAGGACGTGATACCGATCAGCATGAGCATCGAGGATGCGGCCAAGATCATCTTCTCCGCCGGCCTGGCCCATCCCACGCCGCGCCGGCGCCAGGGCCCGCAACCGGGCGAGCGCCATGATTGAGGGCGGCGTGACGATCAGCTCGACAAGACTCAGGTCGCCGCTCGGGTCAAGCGGGCGAACCGATTGCCGGGCGAGCGAATGCGCGTGGCCGGAGCGTAGGGCCGACTAGCGAGGCGCAAATCTCCAACAGACCAAGACGGCGGGTTACGCAGACGATAGCACCCACGGCGCCGCGCCCCGAACCTGCGCTGTCCAGGACGCGCGCCCTCTAGCGCGGGCTGCGCGCGCCTTGGGTTGCGCCCGTTCCCGCGGAGTTGTCCTGAGCCGCACTCGCGCCCTTCAGCCCGGGCCCTTTGGTGGGCGCCTTGGTGCGCATGTGAGCGAGCAATGCCTCGGTCGGCCAACAGTCGATCTTGATGTTGTTGGCCTTCTGGTAGGCGCCGATCAGGGAGCGGGTGTTCATGCCGGCCTTGCCGTCGATCTTGGCCACGGGATAGCCCATGGACTGCAGCCCCTCCTGGATGCCTTCGATGCCTTTGGCTGAGAGCTGCTGGATATCCGCCCAGGGCGTGACGAAGGGCCCGCCGCCGGCGACGCGGTCGCCGAGATTGCCGACAAAGAGCGCATAGAGATCGGACATGTTGTAGCGCTTGATGACGAGGAAATTCTCGAGCGCCAGGAAAGCCGGTCCATAGAGGCCGGCCGGGGTGAGAACGAAGGCCTGCTGGTCGAGCGCCCGGGCGGGGAAATCGCCGTTGACCCGCGTCACCCCGAGCTTGATCCACTCGGAGACGGGCTTGGCGTTGTCGGGCCCCTCGAGCAGGCAGGACACGCTTTTCGGCAGGCGCACCTCGTATCCCCAGGTCTGCCCGGGCACCCAGCCTTTGGCGCGCAGCTGATTGGCGGCGGATCCCAGGGCATCGGGCACGGAGCCCCAGATGTCCTTGCGGCCGTCGCCGTCAAGGTCGTAGGCGACCGTGTAGAACTCGGAAGGCATGAACTGGGTGAGCCCCATGGCGCCCGCCCACGACCCGGTCAGGGTCTCGCGCGTGCGCACGCCGTCCTGCAGCATCTTGAGCGCATAGAGCAGCTCGGTGCGGAACAGGTCCTTGCGGCGGCCGAGGTAGGCCTGGGTGGCGAGCGCCTTCACGACGTAGTAGCTTGATCGGTGCGCTCCGAACGCCGTCTCACGGCCCCAGATGGCGAGCACGAACTGGGGCTGGACGCCAAGCTCGCGCTCGATCTTGGCGAGCCACTGAGCATGCTGCCTCTCGAGCGCCCGGCCCTCGTCAGTCAGCTTGGCGAGATAGGGGGCACTCAGATACTGCGCCGGCGTCTTGGTGAACTCGGCCTGTCCCTTGACGTCGCCCTTGCCGGGCAGCACCAGGTCCGGCAGGGCCAGATCGGGCTCGACCCCGCGCAAGGCTGCATCGAAGGTCGGCCGCGAGACCCCCATCGCCTGCGCCTCCGGCCAGAGCGTCTCGAGGAAGCGGCGGAAGTCACTGCTCGTCTGCGCCCGGGCCTCGCCGGGCAGGAAGCCCGCGAGGGCCGACAGGGCGAGGATGAGGAGTGCGAACGCCTTCCCTGAAAGCGCCCGCGGGAACGACCTAGTCGGTGTGCGCAAGGCCTGCAGTTGCGAGCGGTCGGTAGCCACGGCGGCGCCTCCCCATGGCCGGTGGCGACGCCGGCCGATTACCGTCGATTCCCCTTCGTGACGGCGACCCCCATCGGGGAATTTCTGGGCCTAATTGGGGCCGTCCGCTATGCCGCGCTCGAGGGCTGCGCCGCGAGGCTCGAAAGGCGCTCCTCCCACTTGAGAGCGTGGCGCACGATGGCGTCAAGGGAATCGTGCCGCGGCACCCATCCCAGCCCCTTGCGGATGCGCTCCGTGGCGGCCACCACGACGGCGGGATCGCCCGGCCGGCGCGGCGACATGCGCACCTCGAAGTCGCGCGCGGCGGCGCGCTTGACCGCGTCGATCACCTCAAGCACCGAGAACCCGCGGCCGTAGCCGCAGTTGAAGATCTCGCTGCTGCCCCCTGCGCGCAGGTGGCGCAGCGCCGCCATATGCGCCGCCGTCAGGTCGCTGACGTGGATGTAGTCGCGGATGCAGGTGCCGTCGTGCGTAGGGTAGTCGGTGCCGAACACCTGCATGAAGCTGCGTTTGCCGAGCGCCGTCTCACAGGCCACCTTGATGAGATGCGTGGCGCGCGGCGTCGACTGGCCGGTGCGGCGCTGCGGGTCCGCGCCCGCGACATTAAAGTAGCGCAGCGCAACGTAGCGCAGGTCGTGGGCTCGGCTCACGTCCGCGAGCATGATCTCGGTCATGCGCTTGGAGGAGCCGTAGGGCGACATCGGCTCGATGGGGGCGGTCTCGGGCAGCGGCCGGTCGCCGGACATGCCGTACACGGCCGCGGTCGAGGAGAAAATGAAGTGGGGGACCCCGCACTTGACGGCAACCTCGATCAGCGCCCGGGAGTTGACGGTATTGTTGAGGTAGTAGCCGAGCGGATCGGCCATGGAGTCGGGAACCACGATGGAGCCGGCGAAATGGATGATCGCATCCACGCGATGCTCCTCGATCAGGCGCCGGACCAGGGCCTGGTCGCCGACGTCGCCTTCGACGAATCGTGCCTCCTTTGCGACCGCCCAGGCGTGGCCGGTCGAAAGGTTGTCGATCACGGCCACGCGCTCGCCAGCATCGAGGAGCTCAAGCACCATGTGGCTACCGATGTACCCGGCTCCGCCGGTGACGAGGACGGTCATTGCGTTACCCTTATTCGCGGATGCGGCATCGGCTATGCTGCAGCGCAGTTGCAGGTTGTGCATCCATCCGCCATTCCTATCACTCACGAAGCATACGCGCGGTTAATTGACGACCCAGCCCCTGAACCGAGCCGCCCCCGGATCGAGGACCAAGCCCCATGACCCGCCCCACCAAGCGCGTACGCAAGGCCATCTTCCCCGTGGCCGGGCTCGGCACCCGGTTCCTGCCTGCCACCAAGGCCATGCCCAAGGAGATGCTGACCGTGGTGGACCGGCCGGTGATCCAGCACGTCGTCGACGAAGCCAAGGCCGCCGGCATTGAGCACTTCATCTTCGTCACCGGACGCAACAAGGGTGTGATCGAGGACCACTTCGACAGCCAGTTCGAGCTCGAGCGCACGCTGGCCGAGCGGGGCAAGAAGGCCGAGCTTGCGCAGCTCATGGCCGAGCTGCCGCAGCCGGGCCAGGCGAGCTTCACCCGCCAGCAGGCCCCGCACGGGCTCGGCCACGCGGTGTGGTGCGCACGCGAGATCGTCGGCGACGAGCCGTTCGCGCTGCTGCTGCCGGACATGCTGCATTTCGGCGGCCGGGCCTGCCTCGCCGACATGATCGAGGCCTACGGAGCACACGGCGGCAACCAGATCGCCGTCTCGCCGGTGCCCGAGGACCAGACGCACCTTTATGGCATTGTCGGCGTCGAGGACCGGGCAGCCAAAGTCTCGCGCATCACCGGCATGATCGAGAAGCCGAAGCCGGGCCAGGCGCCGTCCAACCTGCACATCACGGGCCGCTACATCCTGCAACCGGACATCTTCGCCATCCTGGAGCAGGGCGAGCGCGGGGCAGGCGGAGAGATCCAGCTCACCGACGCGATGATCAAGCTGGCGGCCAGCCAGCCGTTCTTCGCCGTGCGCTTCGACGGCACCATCTACGACTGCGGCGCCAAGGTGGGCTTCCTGATGGCCAATGTCGCCTATGCCCTGGCGCGCGAGGATCTGGCGCCGACGCTGCGGACCGAGCTCGCCAAGCTGCTGAAGGCCTGATTGCGCCCGCGTGGCCTGCGCTCAATAGAGGAGATAGGGAGTGCGCTGGGTCCTGAACTGCGCCACCTCGGCCTGCCAGGCGGCAACGATGGCGGCGCCGTCGCTCCCGGCGGTCAGCATGGCGTGGAGACGCTTCGTCCCGGCGATCGCATGGAACATCTTCAAGTTCGCAAATAGCGGTGCAATGCCTTTCGCCTGCGCCTCGGCGACCAGCGCCGCCAGCACGTGCACGCCGACCTCGAGCGGCTCGAAGCGCGCCCCGTCCGCGACGACGATGCGCACACCGCCCACCCGCGTACCCTCGAAGCGGGGCCGCGAGGCCACGTGCGGGATCGGGTGCGGCGTGTAGGACGTTCGCTCGAACCGCACGCCCGGCAGGCCGGCAGCGTTCAGCCGGGCTGCCACGCGCGCCGCGTCGATCCAGGGGGCGCCGAACATGGAGAACGGCGTTGGCGTGCCGCGGCCCTCGTTGACCTCGGTCTCGCCGACGATGCCGATGCCCGGATAGACGAGAGCCGCCGCGAATGTGGGGATGTTCGGGCTGGTCGCCACCCACGTCCGTCCGGTCTGCGGCCACCGCATGGAGCGCTGCCACCCCTGCATCGCCACGACGTCGAGGTCCAGGCTGTCGAGGCCGTCCAGCCATTTCTCGCCCTTGATCATGCGCGCGAGCTCGCCGACCGTCATCCCGTGCACGATCGGGATTGGATACTGGCCGACGAAGGAGCGCAGCGGCGGCTCGAGCACGAAGCCCGACACGTACTCGCCGCCCAGCGGATTGGGCCGGTCGAGGACCAGGAACGGGATATGCGCCGATGCCGCCGCCTGCATGGCCAGGCCCATGGTGGAGATGTAGGTGTAGAAGCGGGCGCCGATGTCCTGGATGTCGAATACCAGCACGTCGACGCCGCGCAGCATGGCAGGCGTGGGCTTCCGCGACGAGCCGTAGAGACTGAAGATGGGCACGCCCGTCTTCGCGTCTTTCCCGTTGCGGACGGCGGCACCGGCCTCCGCGGCGCCGCGGAACCCGTGCTCCGGCGCGAAGATCGCCGCGAGCTTGAGGTCCGGCGCCTTGCCGAGCAGATCCGCCAGGTGCGCGTTGCCCGCGCGTCCCGTCTGATTGGTGATCAGCCCCACCTTCCTGCCGGTGAGTGCGCCGAAGCCCGAGGCGGCGAGCGCCTCGGCGCCCGTGATCACGGGCCTTGGCGGCGTGGAGGACTGGCTGCGGGTCGGACGTGCCATGGCGGAGGTGCAACAGATTGCGCCGAGCAAACCTAGGGTCGTCCTGCGCGTCAACATGGAGCGCTGCACGTGGCCGGCACTCGCGTCGGGCCGGCCGCTCGTCTGGGGCGGCATCTCCGGTGCCCCCGACCGCGTGCTCGCACCCGCGCTCCTCACCTTGCGGGCGTGATGGCGGGCATCAGGCCGCGCGCCGCGGTCGGGGTCAGATCGCGGACGATCTCGGACGCCACGCAATTGGCCCGGTTGATGTAGGAGTTGGCGAGCGCGGCATGGCTCTCGAGCGAGCGATCGAGCTGCGTCTCGTCGCACTTCTCGGGATTGCCCTTGAAGAGGTCGATGTAGCTGCGCGACAGGCTCGACAGCTGCCAGCCGACCGGCAAGGGCATGAAGTTGTAGTAGACGCCGGCCTCCACGATCTTGAAGCCGGGCTTGGGATCGGCCGCCAGGTCATACTGCGTAGTGTAGCCGCGACCCTGCCAGGTCGCGAGCGCTGCAAGCAGCGGCGTGAAGACGTCACCCTGGGCCCGGTTGTCCGGCTCGTCCATCCAGAAGCGCTCGAAGGGGATCCAGGCCGCCGAGATCATCACCAGCTTGATCTCCACGGGCGGCAGGCTCGGGTCCTTGGTCTGGAACTCGCTCAGCGACTGCGCGAGCTTGGCCGCCGTCGCCGCGCCAGAGTTGTCCACGTAGCCGCCGTCGACGAAGCTCATGCGGCGCTTGCGCGCCTTGGCGCCGAGGCCCTTCTCGTTGGGATCGATGAAGGCGTACCAGCCGGCGGGCGAGATCCAGGGGAAGCGCGCGCTGAGCCCGACAGCGGTGCTCAGCGGCATGTCCACCGGATCGACGCCGGTGGAGAAGAAGTCGAACACCTTGGCCGACGTGGTCCAGGGCGGGCCGATGGAGGTGAAGTCGAGCGGGCTCAGCACCATCTGCATGCCCGTCTCGATATTGCTCACGTTGAAGGCGAGCGCCGGCGTCGCGCCCGACAGGCATGTGCTTGCGCCAGTCCCGCACAAATTGAAGAGCGTGCTCCGCAGCGGATTGGTGCCGCCCTGCTCGCCGTGGCGCCAGGACTCCTCGAAGGCGTACTCCAGCGCGCGCGCCCGGTCGAAGGCGGGCAGCGGCCAGGGAATGAAGCGCTGCAGGAAGTCGGGGAACAGCCCGCCCCACACGACGGGGGCGAGCAGGTCGCGCGAGAGCATGGCGTCAGCCCGCGTCTCGAAGGCGCCGCGCTCGGCGAGCTTGTCGAGGCAGGGCTTGGCGTCGTCGTTGGCGGCATGCGCGCGGGTCAGGCCGGCGAAGACCGCCGCCCCGAGGCTGCCGCCGGACACCGAGCTCACCGCGAACACGTGCTGGGCGAAGTTGGGGCAGAGATCCTGCATCCGCGCCAGGAACTTCGCAGTCTGGTAGGCGGCGTAGAGCCCCCCGCCCTCCGCAGCGACGACGTAAACGGGATAGGGCCGATTGGCGCTGCGATAGGCCTGCGCGTCCTTGCGGGCACCGAGCCACGTGCGGAAGGCGGCCTCTATCGTTGGCCGTTCGATGTTGGCGTCCTCTCTGTAGCGGAACCGGTGATTGTCGGTGAGGCCGAACACCTCGAACAGCACGAGAAGCACGATGAGCGTGCCCAGAATCGGCACGCCGAAGATGCGGTAGTAACGGGCAAACAGCCCGGTCAGCACGGCGAGGTTGACGAGCCACAGCGCAAACAGCGGGATCGAGCCCAGCGCCTGCGGCAAGTGCACCGGATCGCGGATCAGCAGCACGATCGAGGCCAGGATCACGAGCGGGAACAGCATCCAGTTGCTGAAGATGGCGAGCTTGCGCGCCCGGGGGCTGCCGTGAGGCGTGAGCTTGCGCTCGAAGACCGTAATTACGAGGAAGACGATCACCGCCAGCGCGGCACAGATCGCCGTGCCGATGATGAAGTCCTTCCTGAGCTGGGCGATGATCCTCAGCGGGCCCGCGAGCGAGTCGGGCGTCTGGGCGCCGTCGAAGGCCGGCAGGCGGCTGAGCCAGATCCCCAGCGCCCCGCCGAGCAGCGGCAGCGTCGCTACGATGCGCGGCCCCCATCGCAGCAGCCAGTTGCATATCGGATGGGGTGTGACGTTCTCGCCCGGCAGGTCGCCGGCGGCATCCTCGGCGTGCTGGCGCGCCATCTGCCACAGCACCAGCGACAGGGCCGTGAGAGAGGTCAGGGCGAGCAGCCAGTGCACGTTGAAGGCGTTCTGTGCCCGCTCCTGGGTCAGCACGCGATGCACCTCGAGGACCTGGTCGAAGAACGTCAGGGCCAGGATCGCGAGCACGCCCATGGCGAGCGGCACGCGAAGGACGAAGAGCCCTCGCAGCAAGGCATCGAGCAGGCGCTCGCGGTGTGTCTCAGGCGGCTGGGGCTGGTCCGTCATGCTGAATTCCCTCGGACGGCAAAGGCTGAGGATTGGCTGTGCGCCATCGCGGCGATGCAGCGCGGCATGGGAGGATGCGTCCGGGCTCGGCTAACGCGCGTTGCGGTTGCCACAGCGGATCTGAAGGTCGCGCTTGCGGGCGCCGTAGGCCAGAGATCGCGTCTGCGAGCTGCAGGCATCGACGCAGAGCTTGACGCAATCTACCTCGCATGAGGGCGGGCACGACCTGCGGCCGCAGCACTGGACCGAGCATGCCTGGCGCACGTCCTGGGCGGCGCAGGCATTATCCTGGGCGCCCGCGACCAAGGTCCCGACGAGCATCGCCGCGCCGGCTGCCGCGGCCCACAGCAAGAGCCTCGAACCGACCGACATTCCAACCTCCCGTGCAAAAGAGCCGAGCACAACTCCCGACGCGGCCTTACCCCTATCAGCCAATCATGCCGAGCCTGCGACGCAGCGCGCCAATCCTCGCCGACCCGTACGGCACCCAAACCTCGCACCGGATATGCTGGACCGAGCGCCGCGGTCGCGGCGCGCCGCCCCGGCATTTGCCGGGGCTGCACGCGGGAAGGCACGTCAGATCTTGGTCGGGAAGCGGACGCCCGGCACAAGGTTGTGGGGGTAGTAGTCCCAGAAGATGTATACGGCGACGAACAGGATCACGGTGATGATCGCGCCGACGAAGGCGTTGCGCGTCAACGAATGGCCGATCAGTGAGGCCAGGAAGGTGAGCCCAGCTAAGAGTCCGACGGCCGGCCACGGAATATCGGCCCAATTTATTGGCATGAGGATGCTCCTGTCAGTTGCTTCGCGACGTGCCGTACGAGCGGCAGTTTACCAGATCGACCAACGGCGCGGCGATGGCACCAAGCGCCTCCGGCGGCTTGATCCGTCCTGATCGTTTTGTCCCGCCGCGCGACCGACAAAACAACGTTTGTGCCCAACCGGTTAGTTGTCGAACGGAGTGCGGAGGGAGCGTTGCCCTATTGCATCAGTGACGACAATTCGACTTCGCCGCCGCAAGCGCGCTCCACGATTTCGACGCAATCGAGCCCCCTCGCAGAGCATTGCGCTCGGTGCAGTCCGCGCTGATAGTTGCGCAGTCTCGTCCTCATTGCCGCGGTCGATCCCGGCCACCTCGCTTCGAACACAGCCAAGAGCAAACGGCCGCGCATCCATGGACATCGCCGTCTTCCTGGCCGTGCTCGCCGCGGCGGCTTTCCACGCCGGGTGGAACGCGCTGCTCAAGCTCGACGTCGAGCCGATCGTGGCGACCTCCCTCGTGGCCACGGCATCCGGCATGCTCGCCATCCCGTTCGCCGCCGTCGTCGGCCTGCCCAGCCTCGCGGCCTGGCCCTACGTCATCGCCTCGGTGCTGATCCACATCGTCTACTACCTCGCGCTGGCCGAGGCTTACCGGTTCGGCGATCTCGGTCAGGTCTATCCCATTGCGCGCGGCACCGCGCCGCTCCTGACGGCGATCCTCGCCACGTTCTGGGTCGGCGAGGGGCTCGGTCCGTACGGCTGGGCGGGCGTGATCGTACTCGCCGCAGGCATTCTGCTCCTGACGCTACGCGGCGGCCGGGCGCTCAGGCGCTTCGACGGCGCCTCCGTCGGCTTCGCTTTGCTCACCTCGCTCTCCATCACCGCCTACACGCTGGTGGATGGGCTGGGCGCGCGCGCATCGGGCGCGCCCGTGCAGTACACCGTGTGGCTGTTCCTGCTGAGCGGCGGGACCATGGCTGTTTGGGGCTTTCACAGGATCGGCTGGCGGCTGGTCGAAGAGTTCGGGGCCCGCTGGAAGCTGACGTTGGCGGGCGGCGCCATGTCGACCACCGCCTACGCCATCGTCATCTGGGCCATGACGGTGGCGCCGATCGCGCTGGTCGCCGCCCTGCGCGAAACGAGCGTGCTGTTTGCGGCGCTCATCGGTACGGTTCTCCTGCGCGAGCCGGTCATCCTGGCCCGCATCGTTGCCGCCTGCCTGGTGCTGGCCGGCATGGCGCTGGTGCGGCTCCGGTAGCCCAGCGCCTTGCGTCCTCGCCGGCGCAGGCGCCACCGATGGGCAAACCCGGTCCCGGGCTATTGGGCCTTGTCCTTGCCGCCCGGCGCCGGCTCAACCGCGGGCGGGGGCAGGATCGAGCCCGTGGAGAGGGAGCTGGTCGCGGCCGGCACCGCCTCGGTCCTGGCGCGCGGCGGGCTCTCGAGCACCCAGGCCATGCCCTGGAACCACTTGTGATCCTGCGGCAGAAGGCGATGGTGCAGCTCCGTCCACAGCGCGCGCGAGGAGATGTTCTCGACGAAGATCCTGGTGGGCGGCGTCACCGCGAACGCCAGCACCGTGGCGGCCGCCATCGCCGCGGAATGGCCCCAGTGCTTTGCGTCCACGAGCTTGAGCGCGGTGCCGAACGAGGCCTTGATGCGCGTATCCATCACGTCGACAGAATAAATCTCGTCGAGAATCAGGTGCGTGAGGAAGCCCACCGACAGGAATCCGGCCGCGAGCCACGCCACGCCCTCGTCCCGCTGCAGCACCCGGCTGTAGACGAACGCGGTGACGAAAGCACAGAACGCCATGGCCAGCAGCGAATGCCAGATGCCGCGGTGGTAGCTGAAGCGGGCAAAGATCTCCTTGGCCACATAGCGCACGAACAGCAGCGTGCCGATCCACAGGATCAGCATCTCGGCAATGGAATACTTGCGCTCCAGGCTGAACAGCACGGCGAAGGAGAAGAATACGGCGAGCCCCGCGAACATGGCCCGGGCGGGCCGCGAGTCCTTGAGGTCGATGTCCGGCAGCACGGAGCCCAGCACGCCCGCCAGCGTCACCGCCACGATGTTCTCGGGCGCCACCAAGTCCGCAGCCGCAGTCACGGTGGCCAGCGCGCCGCTCACGACGGTGCCGATGGCGATATGCGTGGGAAAATTGGCCATTGCTTGCCTCGCTCGCCGTCGGCCGGCCGAACGCGCACGGAGGGCCCGATCTCGGGCGCATCGCCCGTGAACCAGATTCGCCCTGCCACCGGTAGGCCCGCCCGCAAGAAACATGTGGTTACCCGCGAGGCCGCGCAGTCCACCTTGTCATACCGCCACGAGCAGAGCAGGCATCCCGCCCCGGACGTTACGCCGAGCCCTCGGGTGGATATCCCGCCGGCGCGCTGCGCGCCTCACGCACACGCTGACAGGTGTGATGCCCGTGGGGTCGGGTGCAAAAGGGCTGGCGTTCGCGGCCGCCGCGTGCCATGTGCAGGCGCGTTACGCTCACGCATGGACGCATGCAGCCGAAGTTCCCGACCAGCACTGCCGACAAGCTGAAGCTCGCCGCAATTGCGTCGATCGGTGTGGCGGTGCTTGTCCTCGCGCTGAAGTATCTCGCCTACTGGGTGACGGGCAGCGTCGCCCTCTATTCGGACGCGCTCGAGAGCATCGTCAACCTGATCACGGCGGTGGTGGCGCTCTATGCCATCCACGTGGCCGCCCAGCCGGCCGACTGGCGCCACCAGTTCGGCCACCACAAGGCCGAGTATTTCTCGGCCGTGCTCGAGGGCGTGCTGATCGTGGTTGCCGCCCTCCTCATCTTCCACGAGGCCTATGATGCGTTCGTGCATCCGCGCACCCTCACCGAGCCCCTGCGCGGCCTCGCCATCAACGGCCTCGCCACAGCGCTGAACGGCGGCTGGTCGTTCTTCCTGCTGACGTGGGGCCGCCGCCAGCGCTCGCCGGCGCTGGTAGGCGACGGCTGGCACCTGATGACCGATGTCGCCACCTCCCTCGGCGTGATCGCCGGCCTGCTGCTGGCGATGCTAACGGGCTGGCAGGTGCTGGACCCTGCACTGGCCGCCCTTGTCGCCGCCAACATCCTGTGGGCCGGATGGCGGCTGGTGCGGGAATCGGTGAGCGGCCTCATGGACGAGGCCGTGACCGCCGAGGTCGCCAGGCACATCCGCGACGTGATCTCCGCCAACGCCCAGGGAGCCATCGAGGCGCACGACGTGAAGACGCGCACGGCAGGCCGCGTCACGTTCATCGAGTTCCACCTGGTGGTGCCGGGCAGCATGACGGTCGCCGCCTCGCACCAGATCTGCGACCGCATCGAGGCGGCTCTCACCAAGGCCGTGCACGGCGCCGAGGTGCTGATCCACGTGGAGCCCGAGGACGAGGCCAAGCAGACCGGAGTGCCCGTGGTGTGAGGCGCTCTCCTCGACTCTACGCCGCGCGGGGTCGGATAGCCCTGAGCTGGTCGCCGATTTGGCGCCGCCGCTGCATGAGCTCGAAATCGGTCTGCATCCTGAGGAAGAACCCTTCCGACATGCCGAAGTAGCGGGCGAGCCGCAGGTCGGTGTCGGCAGTGATGGCCCGCTTGGCCAACACAATCTCGTTGATGCGCCGGGGCGGCACGCCAATCGCGCGAGCCAGGGCGGTTTGCGACAGGCCCATTGGTTTCAGGAATTCCTCCAGCAGAATTTCGCCGGGGTGGGGATTGGCGAGGAGATCAGTGATAGTCGACGACTTCGACTTCATGGGCATGTCCGTCTCTCCACCTGAAGCAAATCCGCCATTGATCGTTCACGCGAATCGAATGTTGGCCGCGCCGCTCCCCGTGCAGAGCCTCGAGACGATTCCCCGGTGGCACGCGCAAATCATCCAGGCGCATCGCCCCGTTGAGCAGGCGCAGCTTTCTCAACACCACGGCTTGAATGTCTCCAGGCAGGTGTCGGCTGCGCCGACCCTCCCAGATCATGGCCGCTTCACGGTCGCGAAAGCTCGCGATCATGACCCACTGTAACGCAGAACGTTATACGTTACAATGCACCTGGCGCACCTTGCGTCACGTCATATCGAGCGGTGCGGCGCGCTTGGGCGGCGGAAAGGCCGCGTCGAGCGCGGCCAGGTCCTCGGCATCGAGCTTGACGTCGAGCGCAGCCAGATTGGCGTGCACGTGCTCCGGCCTCGCGGCCTTCGGGATCGTGACGACGCCCGGCTGGCGCAGCACCCAGGCCAGCGCGACTGCGGCCGGGTCGCATCCGTGCTTGCCCGCGAGCTTGCCGAGCGCAGGCTTCCTGAGCAGCGGGCCCTGGCCGAGGGGCGAATAGGCCATGACCATGACCTTGGACTTCTGGCACCTGGGCAGAAGCTGCCATTCGATCCCGCGCGAGCCCAGGTGATAGAGCACCTGGTTGGCAACACAGTGCTCGCCGCCTGGCACGCCTGCCAGCTCGTCCATGTCGCCGGTGTCGAGATTGCTCACACCCCAGGCGCGGATCTTGCCGTCCTTCTTCAAGGTCTCGAAGGCTTCCACCGTCTCCGCGAGCGGATAGGAGCCGCGCCAATGCAAGAGGTAGAGATCGAGCCGATCGGTCTTGAGCCGTTTCAGGCTGCGCTCGCACGCGGCGATGGCACCCTTGCGCGAAGCGTTGTGCGGATAGACCTTGCTGACGAGATAGACCTCGTCGCGCAACTTGCCCATTGCCTCGCCGACGATCTCCTCGGCCCCGCCCTCGCCGTACATCTCGGCAGTGTCGATCAGCCTCAGTCCCAGCTCGAGCCCAAGCTTGACGGCCTTCACCTCGGCCGCCCGCTCCGGCTTGCGCTCGCCCATGCGCCAGGTGCCCAGACCCAGCACCGGAACCTTCGCGCCCGTCTTCAGCGTCACGCCTCGCATCGGCCGCTCCTCCTTCCCGGCATTCCTGCCGACTCTCAGCGGGCATCGGCAGCCGTCGATCCGCTAGCCGACTTACGGACAGTTATCCGTTCTGTGTGGTCACATCGTCAACCAACCGCGCCCTAACAATTGTCGCGGCGCCGCTCCCGCACTCGCCTGCTCGAGAGCGCGGACGGGACCCGTGGGCACCCCAAGGAGGCCGACCATGGCCGACGTTTCCCGACGCAATCTCATCAGTGGAGCCGCAGCGGCAGGCAGCCTCGTGGTGGCGGCCACGCACGCCTCCGCCGAGGGCGAGCAGCCGCCGTTCGGGCCGACGCCGGCGCCGCTCAGCGGCAAGGAGCTGCCGTCGTTCCGCTTCCCGCTGAGCAGCCAACCGCCCAAGGTCTACGACGGCGGCTGGGCCAAGGAGGCCACCGTCGCCGAGTTCCCCGTGTCGGAGCGGCTCGCTGGGGTGCTGATGCAGCTCTCCTCCGGCGCCTTGCGCGAGCTGCACTGGCACGCCAACGCCGCAGAGTGGGCCTATGTCATCAAGGGGCGGTGCCGCGTGACCACGATCGACCCCCAGGCGCACTCCGAGATCGTCGACTTCGAGGCGGGCGACGTGTGGTACTTCCCTCGCGGCCACGGCCACTCGATCCAGGGCTTGGGCCCCGGCGACTGCCAGTTCATCCTCGTGTTCGACAACGGCTACTTCTCCGAGTTCGGCACTTTCAGCATCACCGACTGGCTCGGGCACACGCCGGTCGAGGTGCTGGCCAGGAACTTCGGAGCGCCCGAGGCTACCTTCGCCGCCTTCCCGAAGCGGGAGGTGTATATGACCAAGGGTCCCGTGCCGCCGCCGCTGGCGTCGGATCCCCCGCCCGGATCGCTCAACGTCGGCGCCGAGACCCATCGCTACCGGCTGCTCGCCCAACGCGGCGAGAGGTTCCCCGGCGGCTCGCTGCGCGTGGTGTCGGAGCGCCAATTTCCGATCTCGACGACCGTGACCGGCGCCCTGCTGCGCATCAAGCCCGGTGGGCTGCGCGAGCTGCACTGGCACCCCAATGCCGCGGAGTGGCAATACTACGTGAGGGGTCGCGGACGCATGACGGTGTTCGGCTCGCAGGGCCGTGCGCGCACCGACGAGTTCGCGGCGGGCGACGTGGGCTACGTGCCGCAGGGCTACGGCCACTACATCGAGAATGTCGGCCCCGAGGAGCTCGAGGTCGTTCTTGCCCTCGACAGCGGCGCCTACCAGTCGATCTCGATCACGGCATGGATGGCCGCCAATCCGCCGCTGCTGCTTGCCACCAACTTCGGCGTGCCGGAGAGCACGTTCGCAAGCTTTCCCAAGCGCGAGGCCATCCTCCCGGAATGAGCGGGGCTGCCGCGACGGCGCGAGCCTACTGCGCCTGCCTCGCAAACTCCGTGCAGGAGGCGATGCGCGAAGTCGCCGACAGGTGGCGGTAGCACAGCTCCATGCGGTCCGGGCCGAGCAGCGTGCCGGTATCGTAGCCGTCGTCATCCACCATGTAGATCGTGCCGGAGCGCGAGACGACGGCAATGACCGTCTCGCTGTGCCGGGGCGAGGAGAACGTGCCGGAGAAGCGCCGCCCGTCCTGCTTGTCGATCACGAGCGTGAAGGGAACGCTCGTCAGCCGCGGCTCCGCCGACTGGGTTGCGGGATGATGGGTGTTCCCGCCCAACACGATCGAATGGCTTTCACCCTTCCACGTGCCGCGCAGGTCGGGGAGCGCAGGATCCGCGGCGGCCGGCACCGAAAGACTTGCGAGCATGATGACCCAGGCGAGCTTGGGCATGGCTGGTTCCTCCAGTGGTGTTCGCCGACCAACGCCTGTCGCCGGGACAAGCGTCGCGGCCGGGGATCGCCACGCTGTCGTCCCGCTCGTCTACGGAGGATTAATGTGTGCGCAGAAAATCAGAGCTTTCAGGCGGCAATCGACGGCGGGCACCATTGCAGCTTCGGGATGCCAGGGCTGGGCCGTCCCCTCTTGAGCCCTGGGCGAAAGGCTGCCAAACAGACCCGCGAGGAGATCAACCGCCGACCCGAGGGAGACGAGAGATGGACAAAGCGCTGCGTGACAAGGGCCTGGCTATGCGCAAGGCCGTGCTGGGCGAGGACTATGTCAACAAGTCGGCCGCCGCGGCGGACTCGTTCAACGGCCCGTTCCAGGAGATCCTCAATGAGTATTGCTGGGGCATGGTGTGGACCGACGAGCGCCTGCCCAGGAAGACCCGCTCCATGCTGAACCTCGTCATGCTCGCCTGCCTCGGCCGCATGCACGAATGGGAGCTCCACCTCAAGGGCGCCCTCACCAACGGCGTCACGCGGGACGAGGTGCAGGCCATCCTGCACCAGATCGCGGTCTACGCCGGTGTGCCGCTGGGCGTTGAGTGCTTCCGCGCGGCGCGCAAAGTGTTTGCCGAGATCGACAAGGGCAAGTAGGCCGGCCCCCGCCGGGAGCATTCGAGGTCGGAAACGGGCGTCCCTAGTGTGATGATCGAGAAGTCCGCATCATCGCTCTGGGCTTGGTGGAGAAGCGGACTTCTCGATCTGAATCACACTAGTTCATTGACTTTGCTAGTGTCCTTCAGATCGCGAAATTCGTTCCGAGCTTGCCGCAGATGCCGACGAATTTCGCGATCAGGACGCTAGCGCTGGGAGTCCGTTTCCCGGTCGTGCCAGTGATGCGTCAGGCCCCACGCCGCGACGGCGAACGCCACGGCAATGCCGAACGACGCCACCACCAGCTGCGACTTCGTCGCTGTCAGGAAGCTCGCCCGGCGCGCAAGGCGGTAGGGAATGGACGGATAGGCCTGCAAGGCCTCCGCGAGCGTCCAGTTTTCGGCATAGTCGGCGATACAGTAGGCGAGCGGAACCGACAAGAGAGCGTAGCGGAAGCCTGAGCTGAGCGGCACGGCGGCCGGCTGCCCCGGCCGGCTGAACCAGACGTAGGTCACCACGAAAGCGATGAGCAGTAGCGCCGGCAGCACCATGTCCAGCGGCAACAGCGTGTCGGCCAGGAAATCCCGGCCGCCCTTGCCGATCCTGGTCAGGGTCGTCTGCAGCTCGCTTTGCGAGTAGTAGCCGGGGCACAGGCCGATCGGACAGCGAAAGAGCTTCATGCCGGGCAGCGCCGATTGCGTGGCCCATGCCATGATGGCGAACCATGCCAACGCCGCCCCGTTGGCAAGGCAGAAATGCCACAGCTTCAGCTGCCGATCCAGGAACGCGAGCATGCCCTGCCTCCGTGGGCGCTCCGCTTGCCCGCCCCTAACTATTCCTCTCCCGGGCGCAGCGCAATCGCTGTTCGCGCCGGAGGAGACCGGGAAGCCTTCCCTGCTCGGAGCCCAGCCCGGCGTTAGACGAATGGCGCAACGGCGATCCGTCGCCGGCGACGAGATGAGGCGGTCAGGACAGCCAGCGCTTGCGGCGCTTGTAGTGCTTGACGTCGCGATAGGACTTGCGCGAGCCGACCTCGTTGAGGCCCAGATAGAACTCCCGGATGTCGGAGTTCTCGCGCAGCGCCTGCACGCTGCCCTCGAGCACGATGCGGCCCGTTTCCATGACGTAGCCGTGATGGGCCACCGCCAGCGCCATGGTGGCGTTCTGCTCGACCAGCAGCACGGCAAGCTTCTCCGCCTCGACGAGGCGGCCGACGATGCCGAAGATCTCCTCCACCAGCATCGGCGCAAGTCCGAGCGAGGGCTCGTCGAGCAGGATGACCTTGGGCTCCGACATCAGCGCGCGGCCGATCGCCAGCATCTGCTGCTCGCCGCCCGACAGGTAGCCCGACAGCTGGTGGCGGCGCTCGGCGAGCTGCGGGAAATAGCCATAGACGCGCTCGATGCCCTCCCGGAGCTTGCGGGCGTGGCGCTGGATGTGGCCTCCCGCCACGAGGTTCTCCTCGGCCGTCAGGTGCTCGAACACGCGCCGCCCCTCGAACACCTGGGCGATGCCGAGCTTGGTCACCTCATGGGCGCGCAAGCCATCGATGCGCCTCCCATCGAACGTGACCGAGCCGTTGGTGACCTCGCCGCGCTCCGATTGCAGCACCCCGGACACGGCCTTGAGCGTCGTGGTCTTGCCGGCCCCGTTGGCGCCCAGCAGTGTGGTGATGGCGCCCGGCTTCACCTCGAGGGACACGCCCCGCAGCACCAGGATGACGCTGTCGTAGACGACCTCGATGTTGTTGATGGAGAGCATGGTGGCCCGAGATTGCGCCGGAGGATTCCCTCTCCCCGCTCTTCAGCGGGGAGAGGGAAAGACGCCCGTTAGTTCACCGCCGCCAGGTGCTTCTTGATCACGTCGCGGTAGGCCTGGAACCACTCGCCATCCTTGACGAGCTTGCCGTCCTTGACGGTCCACACCTGAACCCAGCCGCCGCCCTCGTGGTCCTCCGGCGTGATCTCCATGGGTGGCACCATGCCGCCCAGCGTGAAGCCCTTGATCGCCTCCATGCCCTTCTTCACGTCCTCGCTGCTGGGCTTGGCGCCGCCCTTGGCCTTGATGGCGTTGCGAGCCGCCTCCGCGTGGATGGCGGCGATCATGACGCCACGGTTGTAGTAGACGCTGATCTCCTGCGCCGTGGGCGCCGGCTTGCCCTGGGCCTTGTACATGGCGTCGATGTCCTTGATCACCTGGAAGTCGGAGCCGACGCCCGCGAACTGGATGGTGTGGTAGCCCTCGGCTACCGCGTAGCCGCCGGCCGCCTTGATGTCGGCCTCCGAGGAGCCCCACACGAACGCGACCACCTTGCTCAACGGGTAGCCCTTGCCCTTCAGCTCCTTGATGGAGACCGAGGGCGAACGCCCGAACAGATGCGTGATGACGAAGTCGGGCTTGTAGCGGCCGGTGATGTCGAGCACCTGCGCGGCCATCTCGACGCCGGGTGCGGGCACGGCGAAGGTCCTGAGCTCGAAGCCCTCGCTCTTGGCCAGGTCCTCCAGGACCACGAGGGGCTCCTTGCCCGCGGGGTTGTCATAGAAGAGATAGGCGATCTTCTTGTCCTTCAGGCTGCCGCCGAGCTGCTTCTTGGCGAAGGCCACGGCCGCCGCACCCTGCGACCAGTAGCTGGCCGCGATCGGGAAGGTGTAGGGATAGCGCTTGCCGTCGGTGGCAGCGGCAGTGCCGAACCCCGGCGAGGTGCCGAGGATCTTGTCCTCCTCCAGCTTCTTGGTGAGGGCTGCCGTCTGCGGCGTGCCGTAGATGCCCTCCAGCACCGCGCCCTCCTTCTTGAAGCGCTCGTGGGCCTCGACGGCGGGCGGCACCTTGTACTCGTTGTCGATCTCCATCACGCGGATCTTGTAGCCCTCGATACCGCCCTTGCTGTTCAGCAAGGCGATGTAATCGTGGTAGCCAGGGCACAGGAAGATGCCCACCGTCTGCGTGGCGCCGGTGCGGTCGCATTGCAGGCCGAACACCAGCTCCTTCTCCTGGGCGCCGGCGGCACCGGCTGCGAGCATCAGCGCCGCGGCCAGGCCCGCGCTGCGCCGGATGGTGCTTCTCGACATGGACTACCTCCCTGTTGCTCTCGTTGCTTCACACTCAGTAGGAAAAAGGCCAGACGCGGAAGTAATTGCGGATGTTGCGCCATAGCCGGTTCAAGCCCTCGGGCTCGATCACCAGAAAGAGAATGATGAGCACGCCGAACAGCACCAGGCGGGTGCTGGAGATGATGCTCGACATCTCGCCCTCGTCGAAGAACAGGCCAGCCAGCGGCTCCATGAGGAGGCGCAGCACGATCGGCAGCATGGTGACGAAGACGGCGCCCAGTATGGAGCCCAGCACCGAGCCCAGGCCGCCGATGATGATCATGGCGAGGTAGTCGATCGACACGACGATCTGGAACTGCTCGTAGTTGGCGATGCCGAGATAGTACGTGTAGAGCACGCCGCACACGCCGGCATAGAAGGACGAGATCGCGAACGACAGCAGCTTGTAGCGGTAGATGTTGATGCCGATGATCTCCGCGGCGATGTCCTGGTCGCGGATGGCGACGAAGGCGCGGCCGATGCGGCTGCGCACGAGGTTGAGCGTGGCCACCGTCGCGAACGCGGCGAAGAACAGCAGGAAGAAGTAGAGCTGGCCCTGGGTCTTGAGCTCATGGCCCATGACCTGCGGCCGCGGCACCTCGATGGAGGCCTGCGCCCCGCCGGAGATGGCGGGCGTGTGGTTGATGACCCACTCGATGATGAGCTGGCCGGCGAGCGTGGCGATGGCGAGGTAGAGGCCCTTGATCCTGAGGCTCGGGATGCCGACGACGGCGCCGATGAGGGCCGCCATCAGGCCGCCGGCCGGCAGCGTGATCCAGAACGGCAGGCCGGCTTTCACGGCGAGATTGGCGGCCGTATAGGCGCCGACCGACATGAACGCCGCATGCCCGACCGAGATCTGCCCCGTGTAGCCGACGAGGACGTTCAGTCCCAGCGCGCCGACGATGGCGATGAGGCAGAGGTTGATGATCGACAGGTAATACTCGTGCAGCGACAGGGGCACGATCACGGCGAACATCAGCACGACGGCCGCCACCGTCCAGCGCGCGATCGGCAGCGGGTAGAGCGCCATGTCGGCGGCGTAGCTGGTCTTGAAGATCCCGGACTCGCGATGCAGCATGGCGCCGTCACACCCGCTCGATCTTGTGTGTGCCGAAGATGCCGTAGGGCTTGAACATCAGGGCGATGATCATGAGCACGTACGGCGCGAAGTCCTTGGTGCCGCCGCCCACGTAGGGGTCGAGATAGCCGGCGGCGAGGCTCTCGACGAGGCCGACGATGAGCCCGCCCACCACCGCGCCCACGATCGAGTCGAGGCCGCCGAGGATGACCACCGGGAACACCTTGAGGCCGACGAGCGCCAGGTGCACGTCCACGCCCAGCATGCTGCCCCAGATCACGCCGCCGAGCGCCGAGACGATGCCGGCCATCGCCCACGCAAGCGCGAAATAGCGCTCGACGTTGATGCCCATGGCCATCGCCACCTGCTGGTTGTCGGCAACGGCGCGCATGGCCACGCCCATCCGGCTCTTGAGGAAGAACCACGTGAAGAGCGCCAGGAATAGGAGGGCGACGACCACGCCCAGCACCTGGATGGGCGGCAGTGAGACCGGCCCGAAGCCAACCGGCGTGTCCCCGATGGGCAGCGATATGGCGCGCGTCTCGCCGCCGACCGTGATCGGCGGCAGCCCGCGCAGGATCGCGCCGAGGCCGATCGTGGCCATGATGACGGCAACGACGGGCCGGCCCAGCAGCGGCCGCAGCACCACGCGCTCGAGCGCGAAGCCGAAGAGGACCATGACGGCCAGCGCCGCGGCGACGGCGGCGATGACGGGCGTCCCCTTGATGCCGAGCACGACGGCGGCGACGAAGCCCGCCAGCATGACGAACTCGCCCTGCGCGAAGTTGATCGCATCGGTGGCCTTGTAGACGAGCACGAAGCCCAGCGCGATCAGCGAGTACATGAGCCCGATCGACAGCCCGCTGACGGCCAGCGCAATCCCGAACTGGAGCTCATCCCACATGCGCCGCTCCTTCAGGCACTCGCATAGTCGCCAGCGCCAACCGGTTCCCCTCCCCCCATGCCGGAAGCATTTCTTCGACGCGACGGGGAGGTGTTAGGGGTGGGGTGAAGCCGAGAACGGTCGACGTGAATCCAATGCAATGCCTCGCAGTCATCACCTTGCCGAACAGACACCCCCACCCCCGACCCCTCCCCGCAAGGGGGAGGGGAGATGGAGCGCGGCTCGCTTGTCTCGCAATCATTGCCGCGCCCTTCACGCCGCCAGCCGGCCCGCGGGGACCGGCTGGGCGATGTCGTGGATGAGGAGCGTGGAGGTGAGCTGGCTCTTGCGGCCGTCCTCGAAGGTTATGTCCATCGTGAGCTCGGCTTCCTTGGCCCCGTCGTAGAGTGCCTTGATCACCGGGGCGTACTTCTCGGCAACGAACCCGCGGCGCACCTTGCGCGTGCGCGTGATCTCCGCGTCGTCGGCGTCGAGCTCCTTGTTGAGCAGCACGATGCGGGCGACCCTCGTGGCTTCCGGCAGCGTGGCGTTGATCTTGTTGACCTCCTCGATGACGAGGCGCGCCACCTCGGGCTTGCGCGCGAGGTCCATGTAACTGGTGTAGGGCAGGCTTCTCTGCTCCGCCCACTTTCCGACCGTGCTCATGTCAATGGCGATCATGGCCGCCACGAAGGGACGCTGGTCGCCGAAGGCCACGGCCTCGCGGATGAAGGGGCTGAATTTCAGCTTGTTCTCGATGAACTGCGGCGCGAACGGCGTGCCGTCGCCGAGCTTGCCCACGTCCTTGGCGCGGTCGATGATGGCGAGCTGGCCGCGCGGGTCGACGAGGCCGGCATCGCCGGTCTTGAGCCAGCCGTCCGGCGTCATGGCATCGCGGGTGGCCTCCTCCTGCTTGTAGTAGCCGAGGAACACGCCGGGGCCCTTCACCTGCACCTCGCCGCGCTCACCGATGCGCACTTGCGTGCCCGGCAGGCTGCGGCCGACCGTGTTCGGATCGGCCTCCTCGTTGCGCTGCAGGCTGACGAGCGCGCTCGCCTCGGTGGCACCGTAGATCTGCTTCAGGTTGATGCCGAAGGAGCGGAAGAAGCGGAACGTGTCGGCGCCGAGCGGCGCACCACCCGTGAGGCACCACAGCGCGTTGCGAAGCCCCAGCTGATCGCGCACCGGGCCATAGACGAGATACTCGCCGAAGCGATAGGCGAGCTCGACCGAACGCGGGATCGGCTTGCCGTCGGCCTTGAGCAGCTCGCGCCGCTCGGCGAGGCGGCGGAAGTACTCGTAGACCCGTCGCTTGAGCGGCGAGGCATCGGCCGCCTTGACCTGCAGGCTGGTGAGCATGTTCTCCCAGATGCGCGGCGGAGCGAGCAGCGCGCTGGGGCCCAGCTCGCGCAGGTCACGCTGCACCGTCTCGGGACTCTCCGGACAGTTGCAGGTGGCCGCCACGACCAGGCTCGTCGACAGGGAGAACATGGAATCGCCCACCCAGCCCATCGGCAGATAGCAAAGCCAGTTGTCGCCGCGAGCAACCGCCTCGACACCGGCAAAGCTCTCCGACGTGGCGATCATGTTGGCGTGGCTGAGCAGCGCACCCTTCGACCTGCCAGTGGTGCCCGAAGTGTACGCGATCAACGCCACGTCCTCGGCGCGGCCCTGCTCCAGCTCGCGCTCGAAATAGTCAGGATGCTCCTCGGCGAAGGCACGGCCTGCCGCCTCCATCTCGGTGAAGGACTTGAGCAGGTCGTGGGTGTAGCCGCTCATGCCCAGCGGATCCTCGTAGACGACGAGGCGCAGGCTCTTGAGCTCGCCCGCCAGCGACAGCACCTTGTCGACCTGCTCCTGGTCCTCGGCGACAATCACCGACACCTCGGCATGATCGAGCACGAAGGCCAGCTCGCGTGCGATGGAGTCCTGATAGAGCGGCACCGACATGCCGCCGAGCGCCTGCGCGGACAGCTGCGCCCAGTAGAGGCGCGCGCGGTTGTCGCCGAGCACGGAGAGCTTGTCGCCGCGCTTGAAGCCGGCCGCCGCCAGCCCCAGCGCGAAATCGCGCACGTGCGCGTAGCAGTCGCGCCAGGAGTAGGTCTGCCAGATGCCGCGGTCCTTCTCGCGCATGCCCGGCTGCCGGCCGTAGGTCTTCATGTTGCGGCGCAGGAGCTTCGGCAAAGTGTTGGTGGCGGCGTGCTCGACGAGCGTCATTGGGACCTGTTCCCCTGGCTGGTTCCGAGATAGGCGGCGATGACGGCGGGGTTCGTCTGCACCTCGGCCGGCGGCCCTTCGGCAATCTTGCGGCCGCGGTCGAGCACGACCACGTGGTCGGAGATGTCCATGACGACGCCCATGTCGTGCTCGATGAGCACGACGGTGATGCCGCGCTCCTGGTTGGCGTCGAGCACGTAGCGCGCCATGTCCTCCTTCTCGTCCTGATTCATGCCGCCCATGGGCTCGTCGAGGAGCAGCACCTTTGGGTCGAGCGCCAGCGCGCGACCGAGCTCGACGCGCTTCCTGAGCCCGTAGGCGAGCGCCGCCGTCGGCTGCTTGCGCAAGTCCTGCAGCTTCAGGAACTCGATGATCTCCTCGCAGGCCTCGCGGTGCCGGATCTCCTCGCGCTGGGCCAAGCCCCAGTAGAGCACGCATCGGAGCACGCCGGAGCGCATGTGCACGTGGCGGCCCAGCATGAGGTTGTCGAGCACGGTGAGGCCGCCGAACAGCGCGATGTTCTGGAAGGTGCGCGCCACGCCGAGCGCAGCGATGTCGCTGGGGCGCTTGCGCGTGATGTCGCGACCTTCGAGCGTAATGCGCCCCTCCTCCGGCTTGTAGAAGCCCGAGATCGTGTTGAGGAGCGACGTCTTGCCGGCGCCGTTGGGGCCGATGATGGAGAGGATGCGGCCCTTGGGGATGTCGAGCGACACGCCCTGGACCGCGGTGACGCCGCCGAACCGCTTCGAAACCCCAGCGACCGAGAGTTGAACCGTCTGCGCCGCAATTTGCGCAGGCGTTTGCGTGAAGTTCATGCGTCCCGCCCCCGCATGGCCGGGACCGTGGGCCGATGCCCACAGGGGAAGCAGGCCCAAAGCGCCCGCACGGTCGAACCCTCCCATAGTCCTTCTTGCCGCCGGTTCGGTTACGCTCTCACCAAGCGCGTGCCCGGCAGTTCTGCAGCCATGTTAGTGCAGGCCCATGCCCCCCGCCAAGCTTTGTCGCGCGATGGTGACTTTGCTGCGCCTGCACCGTCAGTTTCCGCATGGCCATGGCTAGCGCCACGAGCGTCATCCCGGCGCCGCGAGTGCCCGAAAGGGCAGGAGCGGGACCAGGCCGGGACCCATGCACAGCCCCACAAGCATTCACGCAATGGCTAGCGCGGGGCGGATCCGTGCGACTGCCGTTGCACGGTGGCTGGGTCCCGGCCTGGTCCCGCTCGCGAAGCTTCGCTTGCGAGCGGCGCCGGGATGACGCCGGTGGCAGCGGTAGCCACGGGGCGGATGCTTAGCGCCGGGCTAGCCGGCGCCCCAAACCTGGGCAGCCGTGTCGACGATGAGCTCGAGCTTCGCCCACTGCTCCTCCTCGCTCAGCACGTTGCCGCCGGCGACGCTGGCAAAGCCGCACTGGGTTGAAAGCGCGAGTTGCTCCAGGGGCAGCACGCGCGCCGCCTCATCGATGCGCCGCCGCAGGACGTCCTGATCCTCCAGCCGGGCGTTCTTCGAGGAGACGAGGCCGAGCACGACGGTCTTGCCACTCGGCACGAACCGGAGCGGGGCAAAGCCGCCCGCCCGCTCGGTGTCGTATTCGAGCAGGAAGACATCGGCCGGCGCCCCCTTGAAGAGCTTCTCGGCCACGGCGTCGTAGCCGCCGGCCGCCATCCAGCGGCCGCGGAAGTTGCCGCGGCACAGGTGCAGCCCCAGCGTCATTCCGGCGGGACGATCGTCGGCGATGCGCCGCAGCAGCTCGAGATAGGTCTCGAGCAGCGCGGAAGGGTCCCCGCCCTGGGCCGCCACCTGTCGGCAGACATCAGGGTCGCACAGCATGGCGATGGGCACCTCGTCGAGCTGCACATAGCGGCAACCCGCACTTGCCAGCTCGGCCAGCTCGGCGCGGAACACGGCGACGAGATCATCGAAGTAGTCGGAGACGTCGCGGTAGGCTGACGGGTCCACCGCACCCCCCAGACGGAAGAAGTGGAAGGCGCTGGGCGCCGGCATGGTCGCCTTCACGACGGCGCGGCGGACGCAGGCGTTGGCGCGCTCGAACTCGGGCAGCAAAATGGGTGCGCGGCGGCGGATCGGGGAATGGGCCACGCAGGTCGGCCACTCGAAGGCACAGCCGTCGGCGTCCCTGAACTTGAAGTGGGACGGCTCCAGGCGGAATCCGTCGAGCCCTTCGAAGAAGAAGCCGAACCAGGATGAGCGCGCCAGCTCTCCATCGGTGACGACGCGCAGACCGATGTCCTCCTGCCGGGCGACGACGCGGGTGATCTCGGCTGCGAGCAGCGCTTCGTACGCGGCAGGTTGCATCGTGCCTTGCTGCACGGAGCGCGCAGCCTCCTTCAGGCATCGAGGCCGCAGCAGACTGCCGATGACCTCGGCACGGATTGGGCCCACCCCTTGCGCAGCAGATCCCATGTCTCCTCCCTTCGCGCCGCGGTAGACCTCGGGGGGCCCGCGGCCTTGCAGCCTTGACGTATGCAGCCGCCTACCCTAGCCCTGCAATCTGCGATCGTCTCTCAGCTTCCGAAGGCCCCATGCAGCGGATCACCACGCTCGAAGAGCTCGATGCCCTCTACGGCGAGCCGGCGCCCGCCGCCATCGCCAAGGAGATCGACTACATCTCCGACCACTACAAAGCCTTCATCGACAAGGCGCCGTTCGTGGTGATCGCCACCTCCGGTCCCGAGGGGCTCGACTGTACGCCCCGCGGCGACCCGCCCGGCTTCGTGCGCGTGCGCGATCCCAAGACGGTGCTGATCCCCGACCGGCGCGGCAACAACCGGGTGGACTCCCTGCGCAACCTCGTGCGCGATCCGCGCATCTCGCTCCTGTTCATGATCCCCGGCATCGGCAACACGCTGCGCATCAACGGAAGGGCGCAAATCGTGGTCGACCCGGAGCTGTGCGCGAGCTTCGCCATGCAGGGCCGGGCCCCCAAGTGCGTGCTGGAGGTGACGGCAGAGCGCGTCTACTTCCAATGCCCCAAGGCGCTGGTGCGCTCGCGGCTGTGGAGCCCGGACGCGCAGATCGCCCGCTCCGAGCTGCCGAGCACGGGCGAGATCCTTGCCGCCCTCAGCAAGGGCGCCATAGACGGCCAGGAGTATGACCGCGCCTATCCGCAGCGGATGAAAGAGACGATCTATTGAGGTCGTAGCGCCCGTAGGGCGCAAGAGGCGAAGCCGTATTGCGCCGAACGGACCAACCGGCGCTTGGAGCTCGAAGGGTCGCGTTCTGACGAACCCGATTCCCGGCGAGCGGCCCGAGAGCCGGATCCGCCGGCGATTCCTCTTCCGATGTCACCAGCCCGCCACAGCCAGGCAATGGAGGGCAGCTACCTCGAGACATCACAAGCGATTGACGCGAAAAGAGAAAACGCAAAGGGCGCCGCGCGTGTGAATGACCGCGAGCAGCCAACTCCGAGGCGCAGAGACCGTGACACCGGACTGGCGGTTGGCGCAGCCTTCTGGAAGATTATCCACAGGTTGTCCACAGACTATTTCCCGCCGCGGTGATCTTCCCGTTCTCGGCGACCAGACCGCGGAGGGCAAGCTCTTCTTCGCCAACGGCGTCCCCAGCGGAGAGACCGTCAAGACGAGCTTCGACACCGAGTTTCACACCGTGCGCGCCGGTCTGAACTACCGCTTCCACGGCCAAAACGAGCCGCTCAAGTAGTCGGCCCCGCGACCTACGCCTGGTGGATCTTCACGTACTCGAAGTCACCGGCCTTGTTGTCGATGCCGACCTTGGGGGGCGTGATCCACGAAGCAAACTTGCCGCGCTCCCAGCAGGGCGACATCAGGCTCTCGATGAAGTCGCCGTCGGCCTTGGAAGGCAGCCACTCGTCCCTGTGCTTGGCCCACTGCGCCTCGCTGATCGCCTCGCCCTGGGGTGAGGCCTTGATATTGGCGAACTCGCCGATGTGCCGGTGGAAGGCCACGTGGGGGAGCTTGATGCGGAATGGCACGCCTGCCTTCTCGATCACCTTGTTCCAGCGCTCCACGCCCTTGGCGCAGTCGGCCACGTAGTCGTCGCGCAAGCGCATGTTGATGGCGGTCAGGGCCGGCTCGTCCACCATCTTGACCTTGCCGTCGACCAGCTTGCTCACGGCATAGGTGGAGTTGGTGAGCAGATGGTCGTCCTCGATCCGGGTCTCCTGGAAGCGACCTTTGAGGCCGGAGTTGTAGTAGTTGGCGGCGTTGGTCGACACCTCCGACCCGAACAGGTCGAGCGAGAGCGTGAAGTGCAGGTTGGCCTTCTTCTGGATGGTCGGCAGGTCGATGACACCCAGCTTGCGCACGGCGGCGATGTCGTAGGGGTCCTCCACGCCGGCCTCCTTCATGGCCTGGCAGGTGCGCTCGACGATGCGGCCCACGCCCGTCTCGCCCACGAACATGTGATGCGCCTCCTCCGTCAGCATGAAGCGGCACGTGCGCGAGAGCGGATCGAAGCCCGACTGTGCCAGGCTCTCCAGCTGCATCTTGCCGTCGCGGTCCGTGAAATAGGTGAACATGAAGAAGGAGAGCCAGTCGGGCGTCGCCTCGTTGAAGGCGCCGAGCATGCGCGGCTTGTCGGCATCGCCCGAGCGGCGCTGCAGAAGCTCCTCGGCCTCCTCGCGGCCGTCCTTGCCGAAGTACTTGTGCAGGAGGTAGACCATGGCCCACAGGTGCCGGCCTTCTTCGACGTTGACCTGGAACAGGTTGCGCATGTCGTAGAGCGAAGGCGCGGTCTTGCCGAGGTGGCGCTGCTGCTCAACGCTGGCCGGCTCCGTGTCGCCCTGGATGACGATCAGCCGACGCAGCATCGCACGATACTCGCCGGGCACCTCCTGCCACGCCTTGTCGCCCTTGTGGGTGCCGAAGTTGACCCGGCGGTCCTCCTGGCGTGGCGCCAGCAGGATGCCCCAGCGGTACTCGGGCATCTTCACGTAGTCGAACTTGGCCCATCCCTTGGGGTCGATCGAGACGGCCGTGCGCAGGTAGACGTCCGAGGTCTGGAAGCCCTCCGGCCCCATGGTCATCCACCAGTCGATGTAGCCGGGGTGCCATTGCTCCAACGCCTTGAGGACCCGCTGGTCATCGGTCAACCCCACGTTGTTGGGGATCTTGGTCGAGTAGTCGACGTTGGTGGTTTCGGGCATTGGCTCAGTCCTTGGGTTCTATTGTTCTCTCAGGGTCTCGCCGAATGTGCTGGTGAGATGGTGAGTGGTGAGGTGGTGAGAGACCCGTCGCAGCCGCCGGCAGCTCCTTCCGTCGTTGATGATGGGCAACAGAAGGCTCCGCAGACGCTTACCTGAAACTCACCACTCACCATCTCACCACTCACATCTAAACTCTCTCCGGGTTGAAGTTGGCCTTCACGCCGGTGCCGTAGCGCTTCAGCGCGCCCTCGGCGCCGGCGGCATTGGGGCGCTGGAAGATCCAGTTCTGCCAGGCGGTGAGGCGTCCGAAGATCTTCGTCTCCATCGTCTCGGGGCCGGCAAAGCGCAGGTTCGCCTCCATCCCGGTAAGGCCATCCGCGGAGAACGAGGCCCGCTCCTCCAGGAAGATGCGCACCTCGTCAGCCCAGTCGATGTGGTCGAGCGCAGAGGTGATGAGCCCGAGGCTCTCGCAGTCCTCCGCCTCCAGGGCTTTGCCCACCTCCGCCTTGGCTTTCTCGACGCTCTGCGGCTCGCCGAGGAAACGGGTGGCGAGCCGGGTCAGTTCGTTGCCCATCGGATAGGCGCCGAAGTTGAGGGCGGAAAGGGCGAGCGCCGCCGGCGGACGGTTGTCGCCCTCGAAGCTGCCGATCAGCATGAACGCGCGGTCGCTGGCGAAGACGAGCTCCGCCAGCGTGCCGGCGAAGCAGCTGCCGGGCTCGACCAAGGCCACCAGCGAGCGCGACGTCATGTCGACGCGCTTCAGGGTGCGCTTCCAGTAGCTGAGGATCTCGCGTGCGAGCCAGTGCTCCCTGTTCGCCTCCAGGAAGCGGTCGAAGGCCAGCGCCTGCTCGCCCTCGCCCTGCGACTTGAAGACGATGAGGCCGATGTCCGGCTCGTTGAGGCGCAGGTGCAGGATGGCGTCATCGAGCTCGCGCGCGAGCCGCAGCGGCCAGAAGGCCGCGCCCGCCTCCACCATGGCCTCGGTAGAGGCCGGCGGCGCGGCATCGGGGCCAAGAACCGTCACCGTCGCGCGGCGCGCATCGCGCTCGATCTCCACCTTCACGCGCGAATAGGTAACGGCATCGGCGTCGAACCTGCGCTCGATCGCCGTCAGCGCGATCCCCTTCGCGTTGCCCGGCCGGTCGGACTGGGCAGCGAGCCTGGCCGCCGCATCCTTCACGGCCTGCTCGAACCTGGAGTTCGTCACCACCTGGTCGACGAGCCGCCACTTGACGGCGCGCGCGCCCTTCACCCCCTCCTCGATGGTGCAGAAGGCATCGGCCAGATCGCGCCGCACCTTGCGCTTGTCGGTGACGCGCGTGAGCCCGCCGGTGCCCGGCAGCACGGCCAGCAGCGGCAGCTCGGGCAAGGCGACCGTCGAGTTGCCGTCGTCGGCGAGGAGGATGTGGTCGGTTGCGAGCGCCAGCTCGTAGCCGCCGCCGGCCGCCGTGCCGCGAATGGCGCAGAGGTATTTCTGCCCGCTCGCCCGGCTCGCGTCCTCCATGGCATTGCGCGTCTCGTTGGTGAACTTGCAGAAGTTCACCTTGTGGACATGAGAGGAGCCCGCCAGCATCCGGATGTTGGCGCCGGCGCAGAACACCCGGTCCTTGCCGGATTTCAGGATCACCACCTTGACCTCGGGGTGCTCGAAGCGCAGGCGTTGTATGGCATCGTTGAGCTCGATATCGACGCCCAGATCGTACGAGTTGAGCTTGAGCTGGTAGCCTTCGAACAGCCCGGCGTTCTCGTCGACGTCCATGACGAGGCGCGCGACCTCGCCATCGAGCTCGATCTTCCAGTGGCGATAGCGCGACGGATCGGTCTGGAAATCGATGCGTGCTGCCATGATTCCGCACCCTCCCTGTGGCGTCGGAAGCTATTGATTGCGCATGCTCCGCGCCGTCCGCAAATGGAGACGATGCATTATTCTTCTCTTCTGATAGCCCCTCATGCATAATAATGCAAGTCACTCCCACATGTCGGGGCCCGCCGTTACGCGCGCAATCCCGCGTCGTTCGCGGGAACCCACGCGAAGCGGGCAAGGCAAGTGCGTTGGCCGAGAGGGCCCGCGCCGGCCTGACCCTTCGCCCAGGTGCTCAGGGCTGAGGGTTCAGGCTTCCGGGGCGGCATCGCTGGCTACGCCACGCACCCCGGCACCGGCCTTACGCAGCCGGCGTGCGGAACACCTGGATGTCGAGGTCGCGGATCTTCTTGCGCAGCGTGTTGCGGTTGAGGCCCAACAGCGCGGCCGCGCGGATCTGGTTGCCGCGCGTCGCCGCCAGCGCCGCCATCAGCAGGGGCCGCTCCACGTGCTGCAGGATGCGGTCGTAAAGACCGGGCGGAGGCAGATCACGGCCGTAGCTCGCGAAGTGGCCGCCGAGGTAGCGCTCGACCATCTCGGAGAGGTCCTTGGGCGTCTTACCCCCCTCGGCCGGCGGCGGTGGCACGGCCTCGGCAAGCTCGGCCTCGACGATGTCCACCGTCAGCGTATCCTCGGGGTGCAGCGCCGCCAACCGGCGCACCATGTTCTCGAGCTCGCGGACATTGCCCGGCCAATGGTACTGCTTGAGGCGCTCGATGGCCGCGGTCTCGATCGACTTGTGGCCAAGGCCGGCCTTGGCCGCCGTGCGCAGGAAGTGGCGCACGAGGTCGCCGATGTCCTCCAGGCGCTCCCTCAGCGGCGGGATTCTGAGCGGAACGACATTGAGCCGGTAGTAGAGGTCCTCGCGGAACAGCCCCTGCTGGATCTGCGTCTTCAGCTCGCGGTGCGTGGCGGCGATGATGCGGACATCCGTCTTGATCGGCGTGCGTCCTCCCACCGTCGTGTATTCTCCCTCCTGCAGCACGCGTAAGAGACGTGTCTGCGCCTCCATCGGCATGTCGCCGATCTCGTCGAGGAACAGCGTGCCGCCCTCCGCCTGCTGGAAGCGCCCCTCCGTGCGGGCCTGCGCGCCGGTGAAGGCGCCCTTCTCGTGGCCGAACAGCTCGCTCTCGATCAGCTCGCGCGGGATGGCCGCCATGTTGATGGCGACGAAGGGTCCGTTGCGGCGCTTGGCGTAGTCGTGCAGCACTCGCGCGACCAGCTCCTTGCCGGTGCCGGACTCGCCCGTGATCATGACGGTCAGGTCGGTGCGCGTGAGCCGCGCCAGCACGCGGTAGATCTCCTGCATCGCCGGAGAGCGGCCGATCAGCGGCAGCTCCTCGGCATCGGCCTCGGCCGCGCTGCGCTCCTTGCGCCGCCCCGGCTCGGCGAGCGCGCGGCCGACGATGCTCACGATCTGGCTGAGGTCGAAGGGCTTGGGCAGGTACTCGAAGGCGCCCTTCTCCGCGGCCGTTAGCGCCGTCATCAGGGTGTTCTGCGCGCTCATGACTATGATGGGCAGGTCGGGGCGCAGCTTCTTGATGCGCGGGATGAGGTCGAAGGCGTTCTCGTCGGGCATCACCACGTCGGTGATGACGACGTCGCCCTCGCCCTGGGCGACCCAGCGCCACAGCGTAGCGGCGTTGCCGGTCGCGCGCGGCGCATAGCCGGCACGGGCAAACGCCTGGTTGAGCACAGTGCGGATGGCGCTGTCGTCATCCGCGATCAGAATGGTTCCGCCGGGCATGGTACTTTCCTGCTTCTGTTACTTATCGCGCTGTTTCTTGCTCTCCTGCAGCGGCAGCAGCACACGAAACACGGTCCGCTTTGGAGCCGACTCGCATTCGATGACGCCGCCGTGGTCGCCGATGATCTTGGCCACCAGGGCCAGCCCGAGGCCGGTGCCCTTGCGCTTGGTCGTCACGAACGGGTCGAAAAGATGAGGCTTCAGCTCGTCGGGGACGCCGGGCCCGTTGTCCTCCACCTCGATCATCAGCGGCAGGCTCACCCGGGCCCCCGTTCCGGGCACCGACAGGCGCACCCCCGGCCGGAAGGCCGTGCGCAGCACGATGCGGCCGGGCTCGCGGCCCTCCTCGATGGCCTCCGCGGCATTCTTCACGAGGTTGAGGAAGGCCTGGATCAGCTTGTCCCGGTTGCCTGGCACGGGAGGCAGGGAGGGATCGTAGTCGACGTTGATCTTGGTGCCGCCGGCAAAGCCGCTCTCGGCCAGCCTCTTCACGTGGTCGAGCACGGAATGGATATTGACGGGCTCGGCCGCCAAGGGGCGCTCATCGCCGAACACCTCCATGCGGTCGACCAGATTGCGGATGCGGTCGGTCTCCGCACAGATGAGCTGCGTCAGCGCCCGGTCGTCGTCCTTCAGGCCCGGCTCGAGGAGCTGCGCGGCCCCGCGAATGCCCGACAGCGGGTTCTTGATCTCGTGCGCCAGCACCGCGGCGAGGCCCGAGACCGACCGCGCCGCGGCGCGGTGCGTAAGCTGGCGCTCGATCATCTGCGCCATCGAGCGCTGCTGCAGCATGAGCACGATCAGCCCCGGCTGCTCGGAAATCACGCCGGCGAACACGTCGACGAGCTTGTGCACCCCGCTGCGCGGCAGATCCACGTCGACGCCGTACTCGTTCACCGTCGCGCCCGACTTGCGTACCTGGCTGACGAGCGCGCTGAGAGGGCTCGAGAAGGCGATCACATCGGCGAGCTTCTGGCGCTTCAGCATCGCGTGGCTGAGCGAGAAGAAGGTCTCGGCCGCAAGGTTGGCGTAGAGCACTCGGTCATCCTCGCCCAGCACGAGGATCGGATGGGGCAGGGCGGCGAGCAGGAGATCATGCTCGATGTGCCGGCGCTGGCCGACCGCGACCCGCTCGCGTGCCGCCTCGGCGTTCATGCCGCCATCTCCGTGGCCTCGCGATAGAACGCGCTGAGGCCGCCCAGCACCGCGGCGGCATCCTCGGACGTGCACAGATGCCGGCGCCAGACCTTGACCGTCGCAGCCGGGCGGCCGCTCGTCGCCAGATACCATCCGATGTGCTTGCGGGCGGTGCGCAGACCGTGCAGGCACCCATGTTGCGTCAGCATGTCCTCGACGTGGCGCACGGCGGTGGCGCCCTGCTCTGCGAGCGGCGGCGAGCCCGGGTCGCGTCCCGTTGACAGAGCGGCACCGATGCGCCCCGGCATCCACGGCGCACCATAGGCACCGCGCCCCACCATCACGCCATCGGCGCCCGACGCCTGCAGCGCAGCTCGCGCGGATCTCGGATCGACGATGTCGCCGTTCACCACCACGGGTACGCGCACGGCGTCCTTGACGCGGCGCACGAATGCCCAATCGGCCTCGCCCTTGAAGAACTGGCAGCGGGTACGCGCATGCACCGTAAGAAGCCGCACGCCCGCGGCCTCCGCGCGCCGGGCGAGATCGGGTGCGTTCCTGTTGGCCGCATCCCAACCGGTGCGCATCTTCAAGGTCACGGGCACGCGCACGGCGCCAACGACCGCCTCGATGAGACGCATGGCATGGTCGAGATCGCGCATCAGCGCAGACCCCGAGAGCTTGCCCGTGACTTCACGCGCCGGGCAGCCCATATTGATGTCGATGATGTCGGCGCCCAGTTCCTCGGCCATGCGCGCCCCTTCTGCCATCCAGCGGGCTTCGCAGCCCGCCAGCTGGATCACGAAGGGAGCAAGATTCCGGCCAACTACGCGCTCCCGGGCTCCGTGGCGATCGAGGACCAAGTGGTGGCTCGCCACCATCTCGGCAACGACCAGGCCGGCGCCCAGCGCCTGGGCCGCCCGCCGGAACGGCAGGTCTGTAACCCCCGACATGGGAGCCAGCAGCACGTTGCTCGGGAGCACGTGCGTGCCAATGCGGATCGGGGGCACGGATGCGGTCTCCAGGACAGGAATCGCGCAATCGCCTATTCCTTGGGCAGCAACGACGATTGCTTTGATCTTAGGCAACCTAGCTGGGCCTCGGGGATTTCGCAAGTGCGCAGCAAGGTAGGCGCGGCCTCCACCAGCCCCGATACCACTCCCGCCGTGCGAGGCGCGTCGTGAAGACCGCGGTGGTCATTGCTGCAGCAGGGCGCGGCACGAGGGCATCGGCCGCGTTGCCGAAGCAGTATGCGATGCTCGGCGGCGCGCCCGTGCTAGCTCACACGCTTGCCGCCGTCCTGGGCCACCCGGCCGTCGACCTGGTGCAAGTGACCATCGCAGCCGGGGATGATCCGCTCTACCAGGCCGTCGCCGGGCAGCTCGGCAACCCCAAGCTCTTGGCCCCCGTCGTCGGTGGAGCCACGCGGCAAGCCTCCGTCTGCAACGGACTGCGGGCGCTGGCGCGGCAAACCCCTGAGCTGGTCCTCATTCACGATGCGGCGAGGCCCTTCGTCACAGCCGAGGTGATCGACCGCGTACTGGCCGGCCTCGCGCGTGCACCGGGAGTGATCGCGGCCCTGCCGCTCACCGACACGATCAAGCGGGCAGCACCGGACGGCCTGATCCAGGACACGCTCGACCGCACCGGCCTCTATGCCGCGCAAACCCCGCAAGGCTTCCGCTTCGCCGACATCCTGGCCGCCCACGAGCGCGCCCAGGCCGCCGGCAGGGACGACATGACGGACGATGCGGCCGTCGCGCAGTGGGCCGGGTTGCCGGTGGCATTGGTCATGGGCAGCCCTGCCAACCGCAAGCTCACCACCGCGGAGGACCTCGCCATGGCCGACCGGGCCTTCGCAGCACCCGATGTCCGCACCGGCCAGGGCTTCGACGTGCACCGCCTCGTGGCCGGCGATCATGTCTGGCTGTGCGGCGTGAGGATCCCCCACACCCACGGGCTCGAGGGCCATTCCGACGCCGATGCGGCGCTGCACGCCCTGACGGACGCGCTCCTGGGCGCGATCGGCGAGGGCGACATCGGCCAGCACTTCCCCAATACCGACCCACGCTGGAAGGGTGCCGCCTCGCACATCTTCCTGGCCGAGGCGCTGCGCCGCGTGGCCGCTCGCGGCGGCGTCATCCGCAACGTCGACGTCACGATCCTGTGCGAGGCGCCCAGGATCGCACCCCACCGCGAGGCGATGCGACGCCGGATCGCCGAGATCCTGGCCATCGACGTCGGCCGCATCGGTGTCAAGGCCACCACCACCGAGGGCCTCGGCTTCACCGGTCGGCGGGAGGGCGTCGCCGCACTTGCCGTAGCAACCGTCGTGTTGCGGTAGCCTCCGGCCGCAGGCTGCGCCCTGCCATCGCCAAATTTGCCACACGGCACCCCGCGCACGGGTGGCAAGGGTGGCGCCCGCGTTGCCATCTCTGCACGAATCGCGGCATCTGCTGAAACGGTTGTCGGTTTGATCAGGGCAGAGAGGGATGCCCCAATGAACATCATGACACCCGGTGTCGCGACCACTTCAGCCGACATCGGCGACATCGCCGAAAGCACGGCAGCCGCGTGTATATCCACGCGTGTGCGCCAGCTCTCCCGCATCGTCACCCGCGTCTACGACGACGCGCTGCGTCCGCTCGGCATCACGGCGAGCCAGTTCACGCTGCTGACCCAGCTTGCCCAGCAGGACGGGATCACCGCCGTCGAGATCGGCCACACGCTCGACATCGAGAAGTCCACGCTCTCACGCAACCTGAAGCGCCTACTGGCGCTCGGTCATCTCACCATGGATCCGCCGGCCGGCCGCCGGGGTCGCGGCCTGCACCTGACGCCCAAGGGCGAGGCCGTGATCAAGCAGGCCTACCCGGTATGGATGGACGCCCAGTCGCGGACCGTGAAGATCATGGGCCCGCAGAGTCGCTCGACGCTCGATGACCTCCTTGCCCAGGCGGAGAAGCTCGCCGCCGCCTGAGGTTTCCTCCTCTCTCTATCCTCTCTATGCTCCTGCGACGCACGTTGCCCGACGTGCGTCGCTTTTTCGTTCAAGGAGGGCCCGTGTTTCCGCAGCCGCTGCAGGACGAGGCGAGACGCCTGCTCGATGCCTTCCGCACGCGCGGGCTGCATCTCGTCACCGCTGAAAGTTGTACAGGCGGGCTGATCGCAGCACTGCTCACGGAAATCCCCGGCTCCTCCGACGTGGTCGAGCGCGGCTTCGTCACGTACTCGAACGCCGCCAAGCACGAGTGTCTGGGCGTGCCGGAGAACGTGCTGGCGAGCCACGGCGCCGTCAGCGAAGCCGTCGCGCGCGCCATGGCCGAGGGCGCGCTCGCCCACTCGCGTGCCGACGTCGCCGTCTCCGTCACGGGCGTGGCCGGCCCGGGGGGCGGCAGCGCGGCCAAACCGGTCGGCCTCGTGCACCTCGCTGCCGCCCGCAAGGCAGCGCAGACGCTGCACCAGGAATGCCGCTTCGGCGACATCGGCCGTGATCAGGTGCGGACCCGTTCTGTCGAGGTCGCCCTCTCGCTCCTGAAGCGTGCGCTCGAACGCTGACGCCATGCTCGCGCGGGTAGAGATGACACTCGTCTAGGCAATCGGCGTCGCGCCGTACACCACCCGCGCGCGCTCCTCGAAGGCCTGCGTGTAGCGGCGGAAGACGCGGTCGAACAGGCTGCCGACCAGCATCTGCAGCATCATCGACTTGAACTCGTAGGCAATGTGGAACTGCACGTCGCAGCCGCCGGGCGCCGGTGCGAAGGTCCAGCGGTTCTCGACCCGCCGGAAGGGGCCGCTCGGATACTCGGGCACGCTGCCCGCCTCCACCACCAGCGCCTCCTTATCGAGCCGGACGCGGCTCGTGAAGCTCTCGCGGATGGCGTGGTAGCCCACCGTCATCTCGGCGATCAGGACCTCCTTGCTGCCCTCGCGCCCGCGCTTCCTGACGGTGAGTGCCTCGCACAGGGGCAGGAACTCGGGATACCGCTCCACGTCGGCGACGAGATCGAACATCTGGCGCGGCGTGAAGGGGACGCTGCGGGTGGTCGTGAAGGCGGGCATAGGACGCGGCAATCTCTCAGGCGGCGGCGACGCCGGCGAGGAACCGCGCCGCGTCGCGATCACGCCGGAATACCACAGGTTGGAGGTGGCAGCCGTGCTCGGCGAGCATGGTAACGATCTGAGGACGGCTCTTGGCGTTGAAATCCCAGATGAAGCGCAGGAACTCGAGATCGAGTTTCTCGGGGCAGCCCGGCGCCAGGTCCTCCCGCACCTGCCCGTAGGTGCTGATCACCCGCCGCGTTGCCCGGAGCAGGCATATGCCGCGCCCATAGTCGAACCACAGCACCGTGTCCGCCCGGGGCAGGCGCAGGTCGAGCGAGGCGCCATAGTTGCCGTCCATGATCCAGGCCTCGCGGGCGACGAGATCCGCCACCTTGGCGCGCCACGCCTCACGCGGCGTGACCTTCCAGCCGGGCTGCCAGAACTCGGTGTCGAGGTGGATGAGGGGCAGCCCGGTCCGCACCGCCAGCGCCCGCGAGAACGTGCTCTTGCCGGCCCCGGAGATGCCGATGACGAGGACGCGCTGCACAGATACTTTCTCTCGAAGCTCAGCCCTGCGCTGCCAACCGCGCCGCCTTGAGGCGGGCGAAGTCCTCTCCTGCATGATAGGAGGAGCGCGTGAGCGGGCTCGCCGACGCCAGCAGGAAACCCTTGGCCAGCGCCGTCGTCTCCAGCGCCTTGAACTCGTCCGGCGGCACGAAGCGCTTCACCTCGGCGTGCTTGCGCGTCGGCTGCAGGTACTGGCCGACGGTGAGGAAGTCGACATCGGCGGCGCGCAGGTCGTCCATCACCTGCAGCACCTCCTCGCGCGTCTCGCCCAGCCCCACCATGATGCCCGACTTCGTGAACATCGTGGGCGCGATCTCCTTCACGCGCTGCAGCAGGCGGAGCGAGACGAAGTAGCGCGCACCCGGCCGGATCTTGAGATAGAGGGCAGGCACGGTCTCGAGGTTGTGGTTGTAGATGTCGGGCCCAGCCTCGACCACGGTCTCCACAGCCCCTGGCTTGCGCAGGAAGTCGGGGGTCAGCACCTCGATGGTGGTTGCGGGCGTGCGGGCGCGGATGGCGCGAATGGTGCGCGCGAAATGCTCCGCCCCGCCGTCGGGGAGGTCGTCCCGGTCGACCGAGGTGATGACGATGTGGGCGAGCGCCAGCTTGGCCACCGCCTCGGCGACATTCTCGGGTTCGGCGGCATCGAGCGGTTTGGGCAGCCCCGTCGCCACGTTGCAGAAGGCGCAGGCGCGCGTGCAGGTATCGCCCATGATCATCATGGTGGCGTGCCGCTGGGTCCAGCATTCGCCGATGTTGGGGCAGGCCGCCTCCTCGCACACCGTGTGCAGGCCGTGCTCGCGCAGCACGCGCCGTGTCTCGCCGTACTGGGCGGAGGCCGCCGGCACGCGTACCCGGATCCAGTCCGGCTTGCGCAGCACGGGCGTGTCGGGCCTGTTGGCCTTCTCGGGATGCCGCGGCGGCCGGTTGTCGAGGATCGTGACCATGCTGCTCTCATTATCTCAGGCTGTGCGAGGCTGGTCATCGCCGGCCCAAACCCAAGCCCTATGACGACCAAATTGGCGGTCGAGCCCGCCAAAATCAAGCTTCTGCGTGCCTCCCGGGCCGATGGCCTCCACAGGCGCCATCATGCCGGGGGCTCGTCCACAAAGCTGACGCGTTTGGCGCTTAGGCAAGTGGAATCGGCCGCCCGGTCTGTCGGGGAGGAGCGCGCGATGCACGATGCTGCCGGCCACGTGGCTATCCTGGCGGGAGCCGGCCTCGCGGCGTATGCGATGTCATTGGCCCTCGGGCTCGAGAGGTCGAGCAGGACCGCCTCGCCGGAGGAGGCGGTGGTCGTCACGCTTCCGCACCGCGCGAGCGAGCCCGGAAGGAAGGCGACGCCCGCGCCGCCGACCCAACCGCTCCCGATAGCTGCGCCGTCCGGCAGCGATCCTGCCTCGCTCGCGCGGCAGCTCCAGGGCGAGCTCAGGCGCGTCGGCTGCTACGACGGCGACATCAGCGGCGCCTGGACCACCTCGACCCGCCTGGCCATGCTGGCCTTCACCGAGCGCGTCAACGCCAAGCTGCCCATCGACAAGCCCGACCCGATCCTCCTGGCCCTGGTGCAAAGCCACCCCGAGCGGGTCTGCGAGCTGGCTGACCGCAAACCGCCGCTGCAAGCCCCGGGCGCCGACTTGCCGGCCGCCGCTGCCCCTACACCGAAGTTGATCTCGCCGCCGACCGAGGTAGTGCGCCGAGCCGAGTTGCCGAAACCCGACGCACGGCCGCCGGCGCCGCGCCTCGAGCCCAGCCCACCCGCCGATCCGCCCCGAGCGCTGGAAACGCCGCCGCGCGCCGATTCGGCGGAGCAGCCGCAGCGCACCGCGCGCGAGCCCGCCCCCGTTCCGTCCGTCGGCGTCTACGAGCGCCGCGTGCGGCGCCTCGCGCGCAGCGCCCAGGCCCAGCAGATCGCCTATGCGCGCTCCCTCTTCAGGAACCTCAAGAGGGCCGTGCAGACCAGTCTGCCCCTCCCATGAGCACGGGCTGCGAGCCCTGCGGCTGCGTGACATTTTGGTAAGGTTCTTCTGCATGCGCATTTGCGTCACCATGTTGCGATAGGCAACGCCGCATCGAGTGCGGGCGTGGAGCTGAGGCCCGCCAACGGTCCAGGAGATTGAAGCGCATGCCGCCCGTCCTCCGCGCCTTCGCCACACCCTTCTTCCTCGCTGCTCTCGCCGCGATCGCGGCCCCGGCGGCCGCGAGCCAGATCAACACCGGCAGCGCGGCCGGCGCCTACCAGGCGAGCTTCTGCCCTGCTCTCGCGCGCGAGCTCAAGCTCGCGCAGTTCGACTATAGCTGCACGCCCTCCGCCGGCACGCGCGAGAACATGGAGCGTGTTCTCGCCGATCCCCGCCAGCTGGGCTACGGCCAGCTCGATGTGTTCGCGCTTCAGAGCCGGCAGCTCAAGGCGGAGAGCGCGCTCGCTATCGTGCGCCAGGACGACGTGCGCGAATGCATCTTCGCCGTCACCCGCAACAAGGACATCGCCAATTGGGGCGACGTTGCCGGCAACGCGGGTCGGCTTCGCTTCATCCTGCCGCCGGCGAGCTCGGGCAGCGCCGGGACGTTCGAGTTCCTGCGCGCGATCGACCCCGACGGCGTCGGCAAGGCCAAGAGCGTCACCAGCGCCGCTTCCCCCGCCGACGCCATCCGCGAGGCGCTGTCGGCCGATGACACCGTGAGCCTGTTCGTGCAATTCGCCGACCCCGACAGCGAGAACTTCACGCTGGTGGGCAAGCTCGAGGGCCACATCGTGCCGGTGATCGACCGCACCATCCTGCGGCAGGAGGTAGCGGGCAAGAAGGTCTACTTCGCCCAGGAGACGCAGGTCGAGAACGCCCAGTGGGTCAAATCGGGCCGCAAGGTGGTCACCGCCTGCACGCCGCTCGTCGTCTTCACCGGCCCCCCCGACCGCGTGCAGGGTGAGCAGGCGCGGAAGGATCATGAAGACATGATCCGCACGATCGCGGCCCTGAAATCGGGCGCACTGCTGCCGGAGCAATCGCTGTTCCAGCGTGTGATGAAGCGCACGAAGGAGATTTCGGCATCCAGCGCCGAGAAGCTGCTGGAATCAACCGAGCAGGCGCGCGAGAAGGCCAAGCCCTACACCGAGAAGGCGCTGGAGGCGGCCAAGGAGGCCAGCGAGCAGGCCAAGCAGGCGGCGGAACGGGCGGGCGAGGCGGCCAAGCCCTATTACGAGAAGGGCAAGGAGGCCGCCCAGAAGGCCTACGACGATGCCGTCAAGGCCGCCAAGGAGATGATGGACAAGTCCAAGTCCGACACACCGCAGAAGAACTGAAGCTGTGCGCGGGACCGCTCGGGTCTGCCCGCTTACCGTGCGTACTGCCGTTGCCCCATGCTCGTGACAACCGCGGTCGTCTCCTCGCGCGGCTGCGGCGCAGCAAGCGGCGGCCAGACCTGGTTGCGGCCTTTGCGTTTTGCCGCATAGAGGGCACAGTCGGCAGCCGCGATGAGCTCGGCCGCCGACAAGTCGGCCGTTGAGGACGAAGCCACCCCAAAGCTCGCCGTGACGATCCCCCTGAGCCCCACGCCCTCGTTAGGGATTGCCGCCGCTTCGATGGCTTTCCGAAGTCTCTCGGCGATTCGCATGGCGTCCACGAGGCCCACCTTCGGCAGCAAGAGCAGGAACTCCTCGCCGCCGAAGCGAACCGCATGGTCGCCGCTGTCTCGCAGCTCGCTCGCCAGCATTGCGGCCACCCGCTTCAAGCAAAGATCGCCGGCCGCGTGCCCGTAGCGATCGTTGAGCGGCTTGAAATAGTCGATGTCAGCGAGGATGACGGACACGGGGGACACCCCCTCGCCCGGCATCGCCCAAAGCTTGCTCAGCTCTGCCTCCAGGTGGTGCCTGTTGGCGAGGCCTGTGAGCGCATCGCGCCGCGCCGCCGCATCGGCCTCGGCATGCCGCAGGCGATCCCTGAGCGAATAGAGATAGGCCCGCCGCAGATCCCGCTCCATCTGGTGGTTGGCGATGAGGGTGATGTAGGCGCAGGCGAGCAGCAGCACGACGACCATGACACCTACCGGCGCGGGCACCTGCCCCACACTGAGCACCAGCGTGGAGTGCAGAACCACGATGAATGCGGTCACGGCGAGGGCGAACGGGAACGTCAGACGATGCAGGGATACGTTCGTGTAGAGCAGCGTTGGAATCACGACGTACTGGTAGTGCGCGGCATACTCGCTCGTGGTCACGGCGAAGCCGTAGTCGATCTGCAGGATGATCGCGACCGGCACGCTCGCCGCAAGGCTCTCGCGTACGTGCTGCCTGGGCCCCTTGGAGATGATCCAGGCAACGATCAGCATCCAGGGCGTGACGATGGCGAGGTGGATCGCCGTGGCACGCCAGAACACATCCCGCACCAGCAGCCAGTCGCCGAGCAGGAAGAGATTGTAGATCGCCGCCGAAACGAGGATGCCCGTCACCAGCCGCTGGCAACGGCGGGAGGCCGTGTCTTCCTGGAACTGTCGCTCCAGCGCCGGCGGAAGGACGCGACCGCGCTTCCGCCGCGCCATGTATCCCTCCAGCGCCTCAAGCGTGACCGAGGTGCTCGACATTTGGCGTCCACCCACCGACAGCATACGCAGTATACGCTGGAACGCTTTCGCAATCGCTGTCGCGTGGGGTTAACTTTGTCCTACAGGGATCGAGAGCGTTCCCCGCGGCTGCGGCTTCGACGGCACCTCCCCTTGCCATGGACAGCGTCGCAGGGTTAACGATGAGGCCATGAGTGCCCAGCAGCGCCTTGCCGACCGCCTTGCTCTCGTCACGGGGGCCACGCGGGGCATCGGCCGTGCGGTGGCGCTGGCCTATGCGGCCGAGGGCGCCCACCTCATCCTGCTCGGCCGCACATCGGGCGCGCTCGAGGAGGTCGACGACGAGATCCGCGCCAAGGGCGGCAAGGCGACGCTGCTCACCCTCGATCTGAAGGCCCAGGAAAAGATCGATGCGCTGGGCCCCACGATCTTCCAGCGCTGGAACAAGCTCGACATCCTGGTCGGCAATGCCGGCGTGCTGGGGCCGCTCTCGCCGCTCGGGCACGTATCGGCGGACGCCTGGAACGAGGTGATCGAGATCAATCTCACCGCCAACTGGCGCCTGATCCGCACCCTCGATCCGCTGCTGCGGCGCTCGGATGCCGGCCGCGCCATCTTCGTCTCATCCGGGGCGGCCGCAGCGCCACGCGCCTATTGGGGCCCCTACGCCGCCTCCAAGGCAGGGCTCGAGGCTCTGGTGAGATCCTATGCCGACGAGATCGCCAACACGCCCGTGCGCGTGAACCTGGTCAATCCGGGGCCCACGCGCACGGTCATGCGCGCCAAGGCCTTCCCCGGCGAGGACCCCGCCTCGCTCAAGCCGCCGGAGCACGTGGTGGAGACCTTCGTGAAGCTCGCCGAGCCCGCCTGCACCGACAACGGCAAGCTGTTCGACCTGAAGACCGGCACGGTGCGGTGACCGATCACGCCGCGCGCGGCCGAACCTGCGCGGCGATCCTTCCGGCATCCTCCGCTTCGGCCTTGGACAGGCTGTAGGCCGCCTGCGCATTGAGCCAGAAACGCGCACTCGTGCCGAAGTACCGCGCCAAGCGCAACGCGGTATCCGCACTAACCTCGCGACGATTGCGCACGATGTCGTTGATGCGATTGGCAGGAACCTTGAGGTGACGCGCCAGCTCGCTACCGCTCAGCCCGAGGGGCTTCATGAATTCCTCCAGCAGGATCTCTCCCGGTGATGTCTGGATGCGCATGGGTCTCGGCTCTCAATGATAGTCGACGATCTCCACGTCATGGGCGCCGCCTTCGCGCCAGACGAAGCAGATGCGCCACTGGTCGTGGATGCGGATGCTATGCTGCCCCCTGCGGTCGCCCTTCAGAGCTTCCAGCCGGTTTCCCGGCGGCACACGCAGGTCAGCCAACGTCGCCGCGTATTCGATCATATCCAACTTCCGCGCAGCCACCTTGGCAATCGCCCGCAAGCGACCAATCGGCAGATCGCCGCGGAATAGAGCTTCGGTCGCCTTGCACTTGAAGCCCTTGATCATTGCGATATGTAGTACGTATCGAATATCGGATCAACGGCAATCATGGCGCCTCCTTAGCTATCGGAGGCCTATTCCGCCTCCACGACCATCCCGTCGTAGGCGGGCTCGACGTGGGCAGGCAGCTCGCGGCGCAGCGCATCGTAGTCGAGCTCGACCGTCATGTGCGTCAGGATTGCCCGCCGGGCCCCCACGCGCTCGATCCAGCGCAGCGCCTGCTTGACGTTGAAGTGGCTCGGATGCGGTGCCGGGCGCAAGGCATCGACAATCCACAGGTCGAGCCCTTCGAGCAATGGGATGGCGGCATCCGCAAGCCCGCCGATGTCGGGGGAGTAGGCCACGTTGCCGAAGCGGAACCCGAGCGACGGGCCGTCGCCGTGCTCCTGCGGGATCGGCACCGCGTCGATACGGCCCCCGGCTCCGTCGATGGCAAGCGGCACCGGCGGCTCGATGTGGCGCGGATCGAGGATCGCCGGATAGAGCGAGCCGGACTTCTGCTTGAAGCAATAGTCGAAGCGCTGCTCCAGGTCGGCGCGCGTGACGGCGTCGGCGTAGACGGGAATTCGCCGCTTGATGAGGAAGAACAGCCCGCGCAGATCATCGATCCCGTGGGTGTGGTCGGCATGGGCATGCGTGAACAGCACGGCGTCGATGCGATCGAGGCGCACGGCCAGCAGCTGCTCGCGCAGGTCGGGCGGCGTGTCGACGAGAACCGTCGTGCGTCCGCTCCTGCCGAACCGCTCCACGAGCAGCGCGCAGCGCCGGCGCCGGTTCTTCGGGTTCGACGGATCGCACGCGCCCCAGATATTGCCGACGCGCGGCACGCCGCCCGAGGAGCCGCAGCCCAGGATCGTGAAGCGGGTGCTCATGCCGTTGCCGCCATCCGAGGCGCCTTCGTGTAAAGGCGCGAGAAGTTCTCCGTGGTCGCACGGGCGATCTCGGCCTCGGAAACGCCCTTGACCCTGGCCAGCTCTCGTGCCGTCTCCACGACGTAGGCCGGCTCGTTGCGCTTGCCGCGATACTTGCCGGGCGCGAGGTAGGGCGCGTCCGTCTCCACCAGCAGCCGGTCGAGGGGCACGCTCGCCGCAACCGCGCGCAGATCATCTGACTTCTTGAAGGTCAGGATGCCGGAGAACGAGATGTAGAGCCCGATGGCGAGCGCGCGGCGGGCGAGCTCGGCGCCCCCGGTGAAGCAGTGCAGCACGGCCGGGAACGGCTTTGCCGCCATCTCCTTCTCCAGGATCGCCGCCACGTCCGCATCCGCCTCGCGCGCATGGATGACGAGCGGCAGGCCGGTGGCTTGCGCAGCGGCAATATGGTTGAGAAAGCCCTGCGCCTGCGCCGAGCGCGGGCTCTTGTCGTAGAAATAGTCGAGGCCGGCCTCGCCGATCGCCACCACCTTCGGATGCCGCGCGAGCCGCACGATCTCCGCCACCGGCACGTCCAGCTCCTCATGGGCGTGGTGGGGGTGCGTGCCCACCGAACAGAGCACCTGCGGATAGCGCTCCGCGATGGCGAGAAGCCCCTCGAAGCGGCGGATGTGCGTCGAGATGCTGACCAGCATGCCGACGCCGGCCGCCGCCGCCCTGGCCACGACGCCATCGAGGTCGGCCGCGAAGTCCGGAAAGTCGAGGTGGCAGTGGTGGTCTACGAGCATGGCGGCGAACGGCTGGGACTAAGCATCACGATACTCGCGTGCACGAGAAGGGTGCTGGATCGTATCGATGATGACCTCCTGCGCCACCTCGTCAACGTGGTAATAGACGATGTAGGCATAACGACGCGTGACGATTTGCGGATCCCTTCGACCGTCTGCGCCCTGCCCGCACCCGGGAAGCCGGTGAGGATCCGATGCGTTTCGAGGGTCGCTCCGCGGACGCGCAGGGAAGCGGCCGGATTGTTGGAGCGGATGTAGTCGCCGATCGCCGCCAAGTCCCGAGCCGCGCGCGGCGTGAAGCGCAGCCTCATTCCTCGAAGCGGCGCAAGGCGGCCTCAACCTCGCCGTCACTGGCGAACTCTCCACGCTTGGCCTGTGCCAGTCCCTCCAGCACGGCCGACACGTGCGCGGCGTCGGTTGTCTCGGGCTCGCCATCGCCACCGGCGAGTTCGAGCATGGTCGGCGCGATCTCGTCCTGCGTGGCCTGCGGCAACCGCCGCACAGCTTCAAGAGCTTCGTCGAGGAATCTCGCCATCGAGAAATCATAAGCGTACGCCGCGTCTCAGTCGATGGTCGTCATGAGCCTGGGCCCTCAGGGGACGCGACCCGCCCCCTGAGAACAACAGCCCGACGCATATTTCTTGATCAGGCCTTCTTAGGCTTCTTCCCCGGCTTCGGCTCGGTGGACACCTCTTCCGGCGCAACGTAGCGTGGGAAGACGCCCGCCGGCGGGGGAAGCGGCGTGCCGGGCGCGAGCCGGCCTCCCTCGCCCAGAGCCTTGAAGTTGCGGGCGTCGGGAGGCTGGCCCAAGAGGTCCAGCAGCTTGCCCGCGGCATCGGGCGTCGCCGGCGCGGCCAGAATCGCGACCTGCCGCACCACCTCGGCCGTCGTGTAGAGAATGGTCTCCATGCGCTTGACGTCGGTCTTGCGCTTGGCCCACGGCTCCTCGCCCGCAAAGTAGCGGTTGGCGTCCGCCACCACACTCCAGACGGCATCGAGGTAGTGCTTGAGGCCCTGCCGGTCCATCGCCTCGCGCGCCTTGGCGTACATTCCGTCCGCGGCCGACAGGATGGCGCGGTCCTCCGCGGTGAAAGCACCCGGCGCCGGAACCTTGCCCTCGCAGTTCCTGGCGATCATCGACAGCGAGCGCTGCGCCAGGTTGCCGAGATCGTTGGCGAGATCCGCGTTGATGCGGGCGGCAATGGCCTCGGGGCTGTAGGTGCCGTCCTGGCCGAACACCACCTCGCGCAGGAAGAAGTAGCGCACCTGGTCGACGCCGTAAGCGTGCACGAGGTCGAACGGATCGACCACGTTGCCGACGGACTTCGACATCTTCTCCCCGCGGTTGTAGAGGAAGCCGTGGGCGAACACGCGCTTGGGCAGCTCGATGCCCGCCGACATGAGGAACGCCGGCCAATAGACGGCGTGGAAACGCACGATGTCCTTGCCGATGACGTGCACGTCGGCCGGCCAGTAGCGCCAGCGCTCGTGGCGCTCGTCCGGAAAGCCGGCGCCCGTAATGTAGTTCGTCAGCGCATCGACCCACACGTACATGACGTGCGGCGGGGCGCCCGGCACGGGAATGCCCCAGTCCAGCGTGGTGCGCGAGACCGACAGGTCCTCGAGCCCGCTCTTGACGAAGCTCACCACTTCGTTGCGCCGCTCGCGCGGCAGGATGAAGTCGGGGTGCTTCTCGTAGTGCTCGAGCAGCCTGTCCTGGTAGGCAGAAAGGCGGAAGAAGTAGGTGTCCTCCTCGAACCACTCGACCGGCGTGCCCTGCGGGCCGACGCGCACGCCGTCGGGACCCACCGTCGTCTCGCTTTCGGCGTAGAAGGCCTCGTCGCGCACGGAGTACCAGCCGGCGTACTTCTTGAGGAAGATGTCGCCATTGTTTGCGCGCGCCATCCGCTTCCAGATCTCCTCCGAGGAGCGGTAGTGGCGCGGCTCCGTGGTGCGGATGAAGTCGTCATTGGAGATGTTGAGCGCCGCGTCCATGGCGCGGAAGCGCTCCGAGTTGCGGTCGGCGAGCGCGCGCGGGGTGAGCCCTTCCCTCTGCGCCGTCTGCTTCATCTTGAGGCCGTGCTCGTCGGTGCCTGTGAGAAAGAACACGTCCTTGCCGTCGAGCCGCTCGAAGCGCGCGATCGCGTCTGTGGCAATCGCCTCGTAGGCGTGGCCGATGTGCGGCGGCCCGTTGGGGTAGGAGATGGCGGTCGTAATGTAGAATTTCTGCTGCCCGCTCATGGTCGCAGCTCCCGTTCGAATTGCTGTGGCAGAAAGGCGGCCGGCTTCTCCCGGCCGGATGCTGCGATCAGCACATTCGGCCGCGGAGCCGCCGGGGCGCCACGGGCATCGAGGAACGGAAGAGGGCGGCGTCGAGGGTCATCGTCTCGCGATCGCTGCAACAACGGCGCTCCCTAGCACGAATGCTTCGAAAAGACCAGAACCCATAGGGCGCAAAAGGCGAAGCCGAATTGCGCCGTAGAAAACCACCGTGCATCGGCGCAATGCGGTTTCGCCTTTTGCGCCCTACACCCTCTGCCTGGTCAGCGCCTCCAGCTTGGCCAAGGTGCCCGTGATCAGCGCCCTCTTGTCGAGGTTGAGGAGGGCAGCGTCGGCACGCTCGCGCAGGATGTCCTCCCAGAGCGCGGCCCAGGCCGGCAGCTTCGCGTCTGGAATCAGCCGCTCCGCCAGGGCAGACTCGGGTGCGTCCTTCCGCGCAGTGGCGCGCACGCGGATCAGCCGGGCCAGGAAGTCGAGGAACAGATCGAAGAACGCCTCGAAGCGCTGCTCTTGGGCCGCCAGCGCCAGCTGGTCCGAGAGCGTGTGCACCGCTGGCCAGTCCACCGCCGGCAGCGTGGCAAACAGCGCCTCGATCCGCTCGTAGAGCTCGAGCCCGCCGCTGCCTGCGAGTTGCAGCGCCCGGCGCACGCTCCCCTCGGCCAGCCGCTCCAGCAGCGCCCACTGCTTGGGTTCCGGCATGTCCATCCCGGCCGCGGTCAATGCCGCCTCGCAGGCCCGCCTCAATGCCTCCGGCTGCAGCGGCTGCAGGTCGAGCCTGCGGCAGCGCGAGCGGATGGTGGGCAGCAGGCGGCTTGGCTCCGAGGCGATCAGCAGGAACAGGGCGCGGGCCGGCGGCTCCTCCAGCGACTTCAGGAGCGCGTTGGCGGCATTGACGTTGAGCTCGTCAGCCGCATCGACGATGACGACGCGCCAGGCCCCCTCGCCGGCCGTCAGCCCCAGGAACGACTTGAGCCGGCGCACCTCGTCCACCGGGATGCTCGCGGCAAACCGCTTCGATCGTGGATCGTAGGGCCGGCGCAGCACAAGCAGCCCCGGATGGGCGCGCGCGCGGACCAGGCGCACGGCTGCGGCCCGCTCGGGGACCTCGAGGCTTTGCCCCGCCGGATCCCGCTCGGCAGGTGTCGCCAGCACGTGCATTGCCAATCGATACGCGAGCGTCGCCTTGCCGACGCCCGCGGGGCCCGCGATCAGCCAGGCATGATGCATGCGTCCGCCGGCGAAGGCCCGGGCCAGCTCATGCTCGGCCTCCTCGTGGCCGATGAGGACGCGCGTGTCGCGGGGGTGCGGAAAGCCCTCGAGGCGGTCGGCCTCCGGCAGGTCCTCGGTCTCCTGGGCAGCCGGCGCGCGCGCCATCAGGGGGCACCCCCGAGCAAGCGGCGCTGCACCTCCGTCCAGACGACGGCCGCAATCGCGTCCGGTGCAGCGGAGCCGTCGACCAGCACGCAGCGGCCCGGCTCGGACCTGGCGATGGCCAGATAGCCCGCCCGCAGCCGCTCATGGAAGGCGAGATCGCGCTTCTCGTAGGCGTCGGGTTGCCCGTTCGCCGGGCCCATCTGCCGCCGCATTGCCGCACGGGCAAGACCCGCCTCGGCCGCGAGATCGAGGATCAAGGTGAGGTCGGGCTGCGTGCCGCCCACCACCAGGCTCTCCAGCCGGTCGATGGTCGCTGCGTCGAGGCCGCCGGCGATGCTCTGATAGACGCGTGTCGAATCGGAGAAGCGGTCGCAAATCACCCAGCGGCCCGCAGCGAGCGCCGGCCGGATGGTCTTGTCGAGGTGATCGGCACGAGCGGCGTAGAACAGCAGCGCCTCCGACAGGGCGGAGTGCGGCGCCGTCGCCGGATGCAGGATCAGCGCACGCACCTGCTCGGCAAACGGGGAGCCACCGGGCTCGCGCGTCACCAGCACGTCGACGCCGGCCGCCCACAGGCGGTCGGCCAACATGCGGGCCTGCGTGGACTTGCCGGAGCCCTCCCCGCCCTCGAAGGTGATGAAGCGTGCCGTTGCCATGGCCGATGGCGGTCCGGCACTTGGGCCGTGCGGGGCCGCAGCTTCCTCCTGTCGCAATCCTTACGGCAGCCAGCGCGTGGCCAGGCACAGGATCGAATCGAGGCCCCGCCGCATGGTGCCCGCGGGCTCCACGTCCTCGGCTACGTAGAGCGGCACCTCGTTGGTTGCCTCCGAGGCCGTCGTCACCCGCAGCGTCGCTACCTGCTCGCCCTTCTTGAGCGGCGGCTTCAGCGGCCATTGATACACGATGTGCGCCTTGAGCTTCTGGTTCGCCGGGAATCGCGGCAGCCAAACGCTCACGTCGCCTGCGCCGGTCAGCGGCGCGTACATGCGCTGGCCGCCCCACACCCGCGCGTAACCCACGACCTCGCCGTCGTCGAACAGCTTGGCCTGCACGAAATTGCGGAAGCCCCATTCGAGCAGCCGGCGGGCGTCGTCCCGGCGCTCATCGGCCGTGGGCAACCCGGTGACGACGGCGATCAGCCGCCGGCCGTCCTGCTTGGCCGAGGCGACCATGCCGTAGCCGGCCTCCTTGGTGAAGCCGGTCTTGAGGCCGTCGGTGCCGGGCACGAGAGCAAGCAGCGGATTGCGGTTGATGAACTTGTGCTTGAGGTAGTTGAACTCCTTCAGGGCAAAGATCTCGTAGAGATCGGGATAGGTGGTCATGATGTGGCGGGCGAGCAGGGCGAGCTCCCGCGCCGTCATCTGATGGCCGGGATCATGCAGACCCGTGGCGTTGCGGAACACGGACTTCTTCAGCCCGATTTGTCGCGCCTCCTCCGTCATGCGTTTGGCAAACAGCGTCTCGTTCCCGCTCATGTTCTCGGCCACGGAGATGGCGGCATCGTTGCCCGACTGAACGATGATGCCCCGCAGCAGCTCGTCGACGCGGGCCTTCTTGCCGACCGGCACCATCATGGCCGACGTGCCCGATGGCGCCCCGCCCTTGCGCCAGGCGTACTCGCTCATGAAGAACTCGTCCTCGGGCTTGACCTGGCCCTCCTTCAGCGCCTTGAACAGGACGGCGACCGTCATGAGCTTGCTCATGCTCGCGGGGTAGATCAGGTCGTCGGCGCCGCGCTGGAACATGACGGCGCCGGTCTCGGCATCCATCAGAATCGCGTGCGGCGCCTTGACGATGACCTCGCCACTGGTCGGGGTGGTCGTCGTGTGGGCGCGCACCGCCTGCGCCCAAAGTGGTTCAGCGCTTCCACAAAGGCAGCCGAAGACCACGGCAAGGGCTAGAAAACCGAGTAAAATAAGCCGTCGCATATGGGGCCGGGCAAGAGCGCGCATTGGCTTGAACCCCTCGTCGGTCTGGGTGTCACCCGACCGGACTATCGGTTGAGCTGGCTAGCAAAGTCAACGGCGCGCGGTCCTTGCTAGCGCGCCGCATAGTAGGGGGGACGCGACAGCGCCACCCGGAACCATGGCTGGCTCGCCAGGAAGCGCTGCTCCTGGCGATCGTCACCCGTGAGCGGGGCACGGCCGGCGTAGCGCACGCGCACGCGAGCGGTCCCGCGCACCTCGAACCCGAGATAGCGTGCTGCCGCGCGCGAGACATCGATCACGCGGTTGTTGACGTAGGGCCCCCGGTCGTTGACGCGCAGAAGAAGCGTGCGGCCGTTCTCCAGGTTGGTCACATAGACGAGCGAGGGCAGCGGCAGCGTGGGGTGCGCGGCAGAGAGCGACCACATGTCGAAGATCTCGCCGTTCGACGTGCGCCGGCCGTGGAAGTCTGCCGCGTAGTAGGAGGCAACCCCCACCCGGTCGTAGCCCGGGTCCTCCCGCGGCGTGTGCCATTGGCCGTCGATTTGATAGGGCTCTCCCACCTTGTAGGTGCCACCGCCCTTGGGTACGGGCTGCCCTGGAGCAATGACGCGGCGGCTCGCCGACACGCTCGATCCACGCTCCAGTCCGCCCGACGGGCCTCGGTCGGAGCTTGAGCATGCAGCTGCGAGAAGCGCCACGCCCATGAGCCCCCAACACACGAACGCGAACGGCCGCAACCGCAACCGCATGACCCGAGCCCACTCACGCACAACAACGGGGGCCTCCCCCGGAGCCGGTAAATTGCCACGGGCCGAATTAGCATTGCGTTAATCGTGGAAAGCTGGCGCGTCGCCGATCCGCGCGGCGCGGTCGGGTCGTAGCGCGCAATAGGCAAAGCCGTATTGCGCCGTGGAAAGCAACATCGCGTCGGCGCAATACGGCTGGCGCCTATTTGCCCTACGCTGGGAAGCGGTGCTTCGCCTTGGCCAGCGATTCAAGAGCAACGACGTTGGGGCAATAGGCCTTCCACGCCGAGTCGTGCGGATGCTGGGCCAGGTCCTTACGGCACTCGGCCTTGTCGCCGCAGCACGCGCAGTTCTTCTCCAGGTCACGCATGAGGCCGCTCGCAATGCGCTCGACGTCAGCCCGCGTGATGCCTTGCGCGTGCATGCGCTCGTACAGCAGGTCTGCCGCATGCGGACCCTTGGCGACGAGGGTCTCCAGCTCGTGTCCGGTCATCCCGAACTCGCCGGCCACGCGGTCGAGCTCGGAACGGTCGAAGTTGCGAAACTCGTCATGGTGCTGCCACCACGCGCGCCAGCGCGCAATGAGCCTCTCCACGGCGCCTGTCGGTTCAAGGGGTGCGACCTGTGTCATCGGACTGCTCCGTTTCTGGTCCGGCGATCGTGTGCAACGCGAACCTCAGTGCTCGACGGTGCCCACCTTGGGCAGCGTCTCGAAGACGTGGAACGGCGGCGGCGAGGGCAGCGTCCACTCGAGCGTCGTGGCGCCTGCGCCCCACGGATTGGCTCCCGCCGGCTGCCCGCGCCGCAGCGCCAGGGCGACGCCCGCGAAGAACAGGAGCGTCGCCACCGCCGTGATGTAGGAGCCCATGGACGAGACGTGGTTCCAATAGGCGAAGGCGTCCGGATAATCGGCGTAACGCCTCGGCATGCCGGCGAGCCCGAGGAAGTGCTGCGGGAAGAACGTCAGATTGACGCCGATGAAACTCAGCCAGAAGTGCAGCTTGCCGATGGGCTCCGAGTACATGCGGCCCGTCATCTTCGGGAACCAGTAGTACCAGCCGGCAAACAGCGTGAAGAGCGCGCCGATCGACATCGTGTAGTGGAAGTGCGCGACCACGTAATAGGTGTCGTGGAAGGCGCGATCGATGCCGGGATTGGCGAGCATCACGCCGGTCACGCCGCCGACCGTGAACAGGAAGATGAAGCCGAGCGAGAACAGCATGGGCGTCGTGAAGCGGATCGAGCCGCCCCACATGGTGGCGATCCAGGAGAAGATCTTCACGCCCGTAGGCACGGCGATCACCATGGTCGCGAACAGGAAGTAGGCCTGCGCATCCACGCCCAGCCCGGCCGTGTACATGTGATGCGCCCAGACGATGAAGCCCACGAAGCCGATGGCGACCATGGCGTACGCCATGCCGAGGTAGCCGAACACCGGCTTCCTGGAGAACGTGGAGATGACCTGGCTGACGATGCCGAAGCCCGGCAGGATGATGATGTAGACTTCCGGGTGGCCGAAGAACCAGAACAGGTGCTGGTAGAGCAGCGGATCGCCGCCGCCCGCCGGGTTGAAGAAGGTCGTGCCGAAGTTGCGGTCGGTCAGCAGCATGGTGATGGCGCCGGCCAGCACCGGCAGCGACAGCAGCAGCAGGAACGCGGTGACGAGGATCGACCACACGAACAGGGGCATCTTGTGCAGCGACATGCCCGGAGCGCGCATGTTGAAGATGGTGGTGATGAAGTTGATCGAGCTCAGGATCGACGAGGCGCCGGCGAGATGCAGGGACAGGATGGCGAAGTCGACCGCTGGGCCGGGGTGTCCGCTGGTGGAAAGCGGGGCATAGGCCGTCCAGCCGATGCCGGCTCCGGTGGTTCCCGAGGCGCCTTCGACGAACAGAGACAGGAACAGCAGCAGGAATGCGGGCGGCAGCAGCCAGAACGAGATGTTGTTCATGCGCGGGAAGGCCATGTCCGGCGCGCCGATCATGAGCGGCACGAACCAGTTGCCGAACCCGCCGAACAGCGAGGGCATGATCATGAAGAACACCATGATCAGCCCGTGGGCGGTGGTGAATACGTTGAACATCTGCGGGTTGTTGAAATACTGCAGTCCCGGCTCCTGCAATTCGAGCCGGATGCCGATCGAGAAGATCGCCCCCACGACCCCGCCCACCATCGCGAAAATCAGGTAGAGCGTGCCGATGTCCTTGTGGTTGGTGGACATCAGCCATCTGCGCAGCCCGTGGGGATGGTCGTTATCGTGCGCGTGCGAAACGGCTGCGGAAGCCATCAATGCCCTCCCTCGTGCGGCGCAGTTGGCAACGATAAATTCTGGAGCGGCGAGGGGAGGTCCGCTTGATCCAGGTCAAACGCGGCTGCGGCAATTCTGCGCCCCGCGCTTGCGCTCGGCGCCTGTCGCGCCAGTCAGATGCGACCATCCGCACATTGGGCAGCGATTGTGCACATGCACACGCTTCCTGCCCGCAGGGACGGCAGTTTTGCGCGCCGGAAGGCGTGCGTGCCCGGCCTTTGCAATTGCAGGGCGGTCGGCCGCATCGCATACTTCGAAAGAGTTCTCGACCGAACGAGGAGAAGACGATGGCGCTCGGGCGTCTGAGGATTGCTGTTGCCGCACTGACCCTCGGCGCCGCCCCGGTGCTGGCGCAGGACAAGGTCCGCTTCCAGACCGACTGGATCCCCTCGGGCGAGCACGCCATGTACTACGGCGGCTGGCAGAAGGGCATCTTCGCCTCCGAGGGCATCGACATCACGATCACCCGCGGCTACGGCTCGGGTGACACCGTCACCAAGCTGGCCGCGGGCGCCTTCGACTTCGGCGTCGCCGACATGGCCGCCGTCATGACCGCCCGGGCCCGCCAGGACGTGCCGGTGAAGACGATCGCCGTCGTCTACACGCAGTCGCCGCACTCGCTGTTCGTGCTGAAGAGCTCGGGCATCACGAGCTTCAAGGGGCTGGAGGGCAAGAAGATCGGCATCACGCCGGGCAACAGCCACAAGTTCTACTTCCCCAAGGTCGCGGAGCGGGCGGGCACCGATCCCAGCAAGATCACCTGGGTCAACATGGACGGCGCGGCGATGGCGGCACAGCTCATCGCCAAGAACCTCGATGCCGCGCCCTTCTACTCCATCCACCACTACTACCAGAACAAGGCGGCGAAGGCCGCCGGCGAGGAGATCGTCGTGCTGCCCTTCGTGGAGGTCGGCTTCAAGATCTTCGCCGCCACCATCATTGCCGGCGACAAGACCATCGCCGAGAAGCCGGACCTCACGCGCCGCTTCCTGCGCGCGATCAAGAAGACTTTCGAGTTCGCCCGGGACAAACCCGAGGAGGCCTGCAAGCTGCACATCCAGAAGGTGCCCGAGGTGGCGCTCGACGACTGTCTCGGCAGCGTCCGCGCCACCCTGAGCTTCGTCTACAATGACCACACGGAGAAGTACGGCTGGGGCAAGGAGAGCCCCGAGCGTCTCGCCTTCACCTGGAAGGCCATCGCCGACGCCCAGGAGCTCAAGCCCGATTGGGACTACAAGCAGGCCATCGACACCTCGCTGGTCGAAAAGTGAGCCTGGCAGGCGGAATTCGGAGACGCGAACCGCGCCGCACGCAGCGACAGGCTTGCCCTCCCCTCATGCCGGAGGCATGTCTTCGACACGACGGGGAAGGGGCTAGGGGCGGGGTGAAGATGCACAAGCGACAGACATTGCTTACCCCCACCCCCGACCGCTCCCCGCAAGGGGGAGGGGAGCACGCGCAGCTCGCTCACTACTCGACCGTCAGCGACGACAGGCGCGAGCGCATATGATCGAGATCGAGAACGTATCGAAGCATTTCGTCTCGCGGGACCGCGACCGCATCGCCGCGCTCAGCGATGTCTCCCTCTCGATCCGCCGCAACGAGTTCGTGTGCCTCGTGGGGCCGTCAGGATGCGGGAAGTCGACGCTGCTGAGGCTCGTCGGCGGCCTCATCCCGCTGAGCCGCGGGCGGGTCGTCATCGACGGACGGCCGGTGAGGGAGCCCCGCGCCGAGACGGGCATCGTCTTCCAGACGCCGACGCTGCTGCCGTGGGCCAACGTGCTCGACAACGTGCTCTTCCCGCTCAAGATGATGAAGCGGCTCACGCCCGAGAGCCCGAAGCGGGCGATGCGTCTCCTCGAGCTCGTCGGCCTCGCGGGGTTCGAGCGCAAGTACCCCCGCGAGCTCTCGGGCGGTATGCAGATGCGGGTCGGCATCTGCCGAGCGCTGGTGCACGACCCCGACATCCTGCTGATGGACGAGCCCTTCGGCGCCCTCGACGCGCTGACGCGCGAGGAGCTGACCCTCGAGCTCATGCGCGTCTGGCGCGAGCAGCCCAAGACCGTGCTGTTCGTCACCCATTCGATCCCGGAATCGGTCATGCTCGCCGACCGCGTGGTCGTGCTCTCGCCGCGACCCGGCCGCGTCGCCGAGGTCATCCCCGTGAGCGTGCCGCGGCCGCGACAGTTCGGCATGGAGGCCTTAGATGAGTTCCAGCGTGCAGCCGGCCGGATCCGTCAGCTCATCTTCGGCGCCGCCCGCGGCACCCTCCACTGAGGCGCGCCCCCTGCCGGCGTGGATCGTCGAGGTGGTGCTGCCGATTGCCACCATCGCCGGCCTGTTCCTGGTGTGGGAGGCGGTCTGCCGGGCCTTCGCCATCCCCGCCTACATCATTCCCGCCCCGTCGGCGATCTGGACCGCCACCACGGAGCTGCCTGGCAACGTTGCCTGGCACACGCTCGTGACGACCAAGACGGTGCTGCTGGGCTTCCTCGTGTCCGTGCTCGTCAGCCTGCCGCTGGCCGTGCTGCTCACCTCCTCGCCGATCGTCGCGGCCGCGATCTATCCGCTGCTTGTGCTGACGCAGGCGATCCCGAAGGTGGCGCTCGCGCCGATCCTGGTCGTGGTGCTCGGCACCAGCGAGCTGCCGCGCGTCGTCGTGACGTTCCTCGTCGCCTTCTTCCCGCTGGTTCTGTCGATCGCCTCGGGCCTCGTCTCCGTACCGCCCGAGCTCATCGAACTCGGCCGCGCCTGCCGCGCCAACAAATGGACGGAGCTCACGCGCATCCGTCTGCCCTATGCCGTTCCCTTCATCTTCTCCGGCCTCAAGGCCGCCGTCGCGCTCGCCGTCGTGGGCGCAGTGGTGGCCGAGTTCGTCAATGCCGAGGCCGGCCTCGGCTACCTGATCCAGACATCGACGGCCTTCTTCAAGGTGCAGCTCGCCTGGGGGGCCTTGATCATCCTGTCGGTGATGGGAATCGTGCTGTTCCAGATCGTCGTCGCCGTGGAGCGCGTCTTCTTTCCCTGGTCTCCCGGCATCGACAAGCCCGCCGTTTGAGAGAGGAGCCTGCCGTGACAGCTCAGCGCATGACGGTCGTCCGCAAGGGGCGCGTGCTCGACATCAAGGGCCATCGCGCGGCGGCGGCCGACATCCTGATCGCCGGCGACACCATCGCCGAGATCGGCCCGTCCGGGGTCGCCGCCCCTGCCGATGCCGTCGTCATCGATGCCGCCGACCGGCTGATCCACCCGGGCCTCGTCAACGCGCATACGCACGGCCACGGCAATCTCAGCAAGGGAATGGGCGATCGCTGGACGCTGGAGCTGCTCCTCACGGCCGCGCCCTGGATCAGCGGCAACCGCACGGTCGAGGACAAGTACCTCTCCACCTACATCGGCGCCCTCGAGATGCTCATGAAGGGCTGCACGGCCTGCTACGACCTGACCGTCGAGTTCCCGCAGCCGACGCCCGAGGGCCTCTCGGCCTGCGCCAAGGGCTACGCCGATGCCGGCATGCGCGCGGTGGTGGCGCCGATGGTGGCGAACCTCTCCTTCTATGAAGCGATCCCGGGCCTCCTCGACGTGCTGCCCGCCGCCTTGCAGAAGGACGTGGCGCGGCTGCGCCTTGCGCCCTACGAGGCGAGCCTTGCCGCCATGCGCCAGGTGCTGGCCGACTGGCGCTTCGACCGCGAGCTCGTCAGGCCCGCCGTCGCCCCGACCATCCCGCACCATTGCAGCGACGAGTTCATGACGGCGTGCGCGCGCCTGGCACGCGAATTCGGCGTCGGCCTGCACAGCCACCTGCAGGAATCGAAGGTGCAGGTCATCGTCGGCCTGAAGAAGTACGGCAAGACGCCGACCGCGCACCTGCAGGACCTCGGCCTGCTAGGTCCCGACTTCACGGCCGCCCACGGCGTCTGGCTCGACGACGACGACATCAAGCGCCTGGCCCATCACGGCGCGTCGGTGGCCCACAACCCCGGCAGCAACATGCTGCTCGGCAACGGCATCGCGGCGGTCAAGAGCATGCTCGACGCGAAGCTCAACGTCGGCATCGGCACGGACGGGGCCGCCTGCTGCGACAACCAGAACATGTACGAGTCCCTGCGCGTCGCCTCCTACGGCTCGAAGGCGCAGGGGCCCGACAACGCGCGCTGGCTCGCCACCGAGGACATCATGGAGGCCGCCACCGTCGGCAGCGCCCGGGCACTCGGCTTCGGCGACCGGATCGGCAGGATCGACAAGGGCTACAAGGCCGATCTCGTCTTTCTCGATCTCAACCACATCAACTGGATCCCGTGCAACGACCCCACCAACCAGCTCGTCCACACCGAGGATGGCAGCGCCGTGCACTCCGTCATGGTCGGCGGCCGCATGGTGGTGGAGAGCCGCAAGCCGGTCGGTGTCGACCTGCCGGCACTGGCGCGGAAGGCGGAGGCCGCGCGCCAGCGCCTGGCCGAGATCAATGCGCCCAACAAGGCGCTGTTCGGCCGGCTCGAGGGCCTGGTCAACGCCTTCTGTCCCGGCCTCGCCAAGACGCCCTACCACATCGACCGCTTCGCTGGCGGACATCACACCCACTGAGCGCCAGCGCGCCCGTCCGCGCTGCGACAAGCCCGCCCAATTCCATCGTGAGGCAACAATGGTGCATATCACGCGTCGCGCGCTCAGCGGCGGTCTCGCCATCGCCGGCCTGCTCCCCCTGCTGCCCCGCGCGCTGGCGCAGCAGGGCTATCCTGCGGGCCTGACCGTCAAGTTCGTGGTCCCCTTCGCCCCGGGCGGCACCACCGACATCGTCGGCCGCGTGATGGCGGACAGGCTGGGCGCGCTCTGGAGCGTGCCGACGGTGGTGGAGAACGTGGGAGGTGCGGGCGGCAACGTCGGCAACGACCGCGTCGCCAAGGGGCCGGCGGACGGCTCGCAGATCCTCGTCATGTCGCCCGGCATCGCCACCAACCGGTTCATCTACGCCCGCCTCGCCTACGATCCCGAGACCGACCTCGTCCCGCTGGTGCGGGTCGCCAGCACTCCGAACCTGCTGAGCGTGCGCAAGGGGCTGCCCGTGAGCTCGGTCCGCGAGCTGATCGCCTACGCCAAAGCCAATCCGGGCAAGCTGAACTTCGCCTCCCCGGGCGTCGGCACGACGGTCCACCTCGCGGGCGAGCTGTTCAAGAAGATGGCCGGCGTCGACATGGTGCACGTGGCCTATCGCGGCAGCGGCCCGGCCCTCATCGATCTCGTCGGCGGCAGCGTCGACATGCTGTTCGACAACATCAGCTCGGTCATCCCTCATGTGCGGGAGGGCAGCGTGCGGGCCCTCGGCATCACGACGCTGCAACGCTCCCCCGTCGCGCCCGAGTTCCCCCCGATCGCCGAGACGCTGCCGGGCTACGAGGTCTCGGCGTGGTGGGGCATCGGCGTGCGCGCCGGGACGCCCGAGGACATCTGCGCCACGATCGAGCGCGACGCACAGGCGGTGTGCCGGCAGGCCGACGTCCGCGCGCACTTCGGCACGCTTGCCGCCGAGACGGTCGGCTCGAGCCGGGCGGAGTTCGCAAGCTTCCTCGCTGCCGAGCGCGAGAAGTGGGGCAAGCTCATCGCGGAGCTGAAGCTTCGGGCGGAGTAGACCCCGCTTCAGGAATTCGGGCCCCGCTCCATCGACACCGGCTGCCAGCGGCGCAGCCCGCTCGCAGGCAGCACGGTCGGGTTGACGCACGACATCGGCCACCGCCCCGACAGCACCAGCGCCAGCTCCTGGCCGACGCGGCGCCGGCGTCCTGGGTCGAAGCGCGCGGAGGCCGAGGCATTGTGCGGCGAGAGGATCACGTGCGGCATCTTGAGCAGCGGGTTGTCGAGCTTCGCGGGCTCGACCTGCAGCACGTCGAGCCCGGCGCCGGCGATCCACTTCTCCTGCAGCGCCTTGATCAGGGCAGCCTCCACCACGGTGGGCCCGCGCCCCGTGTTGATGAAGATGGCGTTCTTCTTCATCTGCCGGAAGTGCTGCTCCTTGAGGAAGCCCACCGCCTCGGGCGTGGCCGGCAGATGCATGGAGATGAAATCGGACTGGCTCAGCAGCTCGGGCAAGCTCGCCGGCTGGACGCCGTGAGCCGAGATGGTGAGCTCGTCCAGGAACGGATCGAACGCCATCAGCCGCAGCCCGAAGGGCTTGGCGCGCTCCGCCACGGCGCGGGCGACGCGGCCGAAGGCGATGAAGCCCAGGGTCTGGCCCATCAGGCGCGGCACCTGCAGGAGCTGCGGCCGGCCCTCGCTCCAGCGGCCCTCGCGCACCATGCGGTCCTGCTCGATGCAACGGCGGTGCGTGGCGAGCAGCAGCATCATGGCATGGTCCGCCACCTCCTCGATGAAGGTGTCGGGGCAGTTGGTGACGGGAATGCCCTTCTCGGTGGCGGCCGCCACGTCAACGTAGTCGACGCCCACGGTGCCGAGCGCGATCAGCCTGCACTTGTCGAGCGCCCCGATCATCGCCCGGGTGAACTTCATCCCCTTGGCATAGACCGCGTCCACGCCCTTGCAGGCCGCAATGAAGGCATCCTCGTTGGCCGGGCAATCGAAGATCTCAGCATCGAACCCCTCGAGCGCCTCCATCTCGAAGCTGTAGCCCCCGCCGCTGTTGCTGAACGACAGGCCGGCGGGCGTGAGGATGCGGAATTTCGGCATTACGTGCTCCTGCGATTGGATGGGGGACTTCAACCGTCCGTCGACCTCCACGTGTCATCCCGGTGCTCGTCACCGGGATCCAGCCATCCGCGAACGCCGGAGCGTGCGGTGAGATGGATCCCGGGCACAAGGCCCGGGACGACGCGCGGACGATTGGGCTTGGGTTGTGACATCACGCCCGCAATCGGCCAGCAGACACGAGGCCGGCGGCCTCGGCCATCACCTCGATGACCTCGGGGTTCGGCGAGGACCCGCGGAAGCGGATGGAGAGGCCGGTCAGACCAGAGTCGGCCCAGGCGCGATAGCGCTGCTTGATGCGCTCGGGCGGGCCCACCAGCGACTTGCCGTCGACCCATTCGTCCGGCACCGCCGCTGCCGCCTCGTCCTTGCGATGTGCCAGGTAGAGTTCCTGAATGCGCTCGGCCGCCGCCTTGTAGCCGCGCCGGATCATCATGTCCTTGTGGAAGTTCTTGTCGCGATGCCCCATGCCGCCGACGTAGAGCGCCACCTCGGGCTTCAGTCGGTCGAGCGCGGCCTTGACGTCGCTGCTCACCTCCACGTGCACCTGCCCCTGGATGGCGAAGTTGTGGAAGCCCTTGCCGCCGCCGGCACGCCGGAAGCCCTCCTCCAGCCACGGCTTGTATTCGGGCATCGAGCCCGGCTCGAAGCCGAGCGGCAGCCAGCCGTCGGCGATCTCGGCCGTGAGCTTCACCGTCGCCTCGTTCCCGGTACCGAGATAGATCGGGATGTCCGGGTTCATGTGCAGGATCGATTTGAGGGGCTTGCCGACCCCCATGGCACCGGGCCCGGTGTAGGGCAGGCTGATCTCGCGGCCGTCATGGCTCACAGGGGCCTCGCGGCGCCAGATCTTGCGCATGATCGTCACGTAGTCCTTGATCCGCCAGTAGGGCTTGCCCCACGGCTGCCCGTACCAGCCTTCCACGATCTGCGGGCCGGACACGCCGATGCCGGCAATGAAGCGGCCGCCGCCGGCCAAGGCATCGACCGTGGCGGCGGACATGGCGGCATTGGCGGGCGTGCGCGCGGCCAGCTGCATGATGGCCGTGCCGAGCTTGATGCGGCTCGTCTTGGCTGCAAGGAAAGCCAGCGGCGTCATCGCATCCGAGCCATAAGCCTCCGCCGTCCACACGGAATCATAGCCGAGCGCCTCGGCACGCTGCACCGCCTCCACGGGGATGCTGAGATTGGCTCCCGAGTATCCGAGATTGAGGCCGAGCTTCAGCATTGCTCTCTCCCGTGTTCTCCCTCTCCCCATCGTCCTTCACGATGGGGAGAGGGAAGCCTACCTCTTCATCCGCCCCTTCACCTCGCGCAGCAGACCGCCGGTCTCGGCCAGTTCCTGCAGCAGGCGCGAGGGGCGCCAGCGCGCGCCGTAGCGCTGATGCCAGGCGGCCACCTGATTGTAGACCTCGCGCGCGCCGATCGTATCGGCCCAGTACATCAGGCCGCCGCGATAGCGCGGGAAGCCGAAGCCGTTGAGCCACATCACATCGATGTCGCTGGCGCGGATCGCCTTGCCCTCCTCCAGGATCTTGCAGGCCTCATTGACGGAGGAGAACAGCAGCCGGCGCAGGATCTCCTCGTCCGTGAAGGCGCGCTGCTCGAAGCCCTTCTCGCGCACCACCTCCTTGATGATGGCGTGCGTCTCGGGATCGACGATGGGCGTTCGGTCACCCTTGTCGTAGCGATACCAGCCCTTGCCGGTCTTCTGCCCGAGCCGGCCCATCTCGACGAGCCGGTCCGTGATCGGCAGGCCGCGGTACTTGGGATCGGCAGCGGCCCGGCGCTTCCTCGTGTCGTAGCTGATGTCGAGCCCGGACATGTCGTTGACGGCGAACGGGCCGACGGGATAGCCGAAGTCGGCCATCACCTTGTCGACCTGCTCCGGCAGCGCGCCCTCCTCCACCATCAGCCCCTGCTCGAGGTTGAAGGGAATGCGCGTGCGGTTGGCAACGAAGCCGTCACAGTTGCCGGCGTAGGCGGAAATCTTGCCGATGTCGCGCCCGAGCTTCATGGCCGCCGCCAGCGTCGCATCCGACGTCCTGGCGCCCTCCACCACCTCGAACGTCTTCATGACGTTGGCGGGCACGAAGAAGTGTGTGCCGGCCACGGCCTCCGGCCGCTTCGTCACGCTCGCGATCTCGTCGATGTCGAGGGCGGACGTGTTGGAGTAGAGCAGCGCCCCCGGCTTCATGGCGGCATCGAGCTTGGCGAATACCTCCTTCTTCACCGGCATGCGCTCGAACACCGCCTCGATCACCGCGTCGCAGTCGGCGATGTCCTCGTAGGTCTCCACGGGCTGGATCAGCGCCATGCGCTTGTCCATCTCCTCCTGGGTCAGGCTGCCGCGCTTCACGCTCACGGCGTAGTTGTTGCGGATGCGGTCCAGCCCCTTGGCCAGCACCTCGCGGTTCGCATCGAGCAGCTTCACGGGCAGGCCGTGGTCGGCACAGCTCATGGCGATGCCGCCGCCCATAGTCCCGGCGCCGACCACCGCCATGGTCTTGATCTCCGGCAGCGTCAGGTCCTTCGGCAGCCACGGGATCTTGGCAACCTCACGCTCGGCGAAGAAGGCATAGCGCAGCGCCTTGGCCTCCTCGGAATTCTCGAGCTCGTTGAACAGCTGCCGCTCGAACGCAATGCCCTCGTCGAACGGTTTGCTGATGGATGCCTCCACGCAGGCAATAGCGTGATAGGGCGCCTTCTGGTTGCGGGCCTTGCGGGCGATCGATTGGCGCATGGCCTCGAACATACCCGGGTCCGCCTTGGCCTCCGCGAGCTTGTCCGCTTTATCGCGCACGCGCGGTAGCGGCCGCTTGTCGGCGATCTGCCGGGCGAAGGCGATCGCCTCCTTGCGCAAGTCCTTGCCCGGAACGATGGCGTCGAGGATGCCAAGCTCCCTGGCCTCCTCGGCCGGCACGTGCCGGCCGGTCACGATCAATTCCATCGCCGCCTTGGGGCCGATCAGGCGCGGCAGCCGCTGCGTGCCGCCTCCGCCGGGCAGGATACCGATCAGCACTTCGGGCAGGCCCACCTTGGCGCCCGGCACGGCGATGCGATAGTGGCAGGCGAGCGCGTTTTCCAGTCCGCCTCCAAGCGCGTAGCCGTGAATGGCGGCAACCACCGGCTTGGTGTTGCCGTCGAGCGCATCGTAGGTGACCCGCCGCGGCACCGGGCGCGGCTTGCCGAAGGCACGGATATCGGCGCCGGCGATGAAGCTGCGCCCGGCGCCAAGCATCACCATTGCCTTGACCCGCGCGTCGGCCTCGCCCTTCTCGACGGCGGCAACGATGCCGTCGCGAACATCGGGCGAGAGCGCATTGACGGGCGGATTGTCGATCGTGATGACCCCGATGCCGTCCTCGACCTCGAAGCGCACGGCCGGCCTGTCGCCCGTGGCGTCCCCTGGCATGCGTCACCTCCATCTTGTTGGCGCCGGCGCGCCCCGCGCGTGCAACCTCGCGCTTGTTCTCGTCAGCCAGAGTGTCGATTTTCGCATCCACCAGCAAGGCCAAAGGCGACCCGGATTTCTTGCGCCCCGCCCGGTAACGGCGTCGTGCGTTGCCAGAAGGGTGCGATTGCGTAGCCTGCCGCGAACCCCCAACCGGAGTGCTGCTGCCATGATCGAGGTGTTCTACTGGCCCACGCCCAACGGCAAGAAGGTGACCATCCTGCTGGAGGAATGCGGTCTTGAGTACAAGATCACGCCGGTCAACATCCAGAAGGGCGACCAGTTCGCCAAGGGCTTCCTGCGCATGAACCCGAACCACCGCATGCCGGTGATGGTCGACCACAAGCCCAAGGACGGCGGCGCGCCGATCAGCGTGTTCGAGTCCGGCGCCATCATGATGTACATCGCGGAGACGGCGGGCAAGTTCTGGCCGCAGGACCTGCGCACGAAGTACGAGGTCAACCAGTGGGTCATGTGGCAGATGGCCAACCAGGGGCCCAAGCTCGGCGAGTGCGGCCACTTCCGCCGCCTCGGTGACCGCGAGGGCGACCAGAGCTACGCCGTGCGCCGCTTCACCGACGAGGCCAACCGTCTCTACGGCGTGCTCAACAACCGGCTGGCCGACCGTCCATGGCTCGCCGGCACGGAGTACACGATCGCCGACATGATCTGCTATCCGTGGACTGTCAATCACAAGGGCCAGGGCCAGGACCTCGACGAGTTCAAGCACGTGAAGCGGTGGCACGAGGAGATCGGCAAGCGGCCGGCCGTGCAGCGTGGCATGGCCGTAGGCGCGGATCTCTCGAGCGATGTCACCAAGCTGCCGCCGGAGGAGCAGGCACGCATCCGCAAGCTGCTCTACAACCAGCGCGCCATTCCGGTCGCATAGCGCCTCCCGGACCCACGTCCGTCATTCCCGCGAAGCGCGGAAGCGCGTCAGCGGGAATCCAGCCCGGAGATTCCACCCTCGCGCTTGGGGCTCGATTCCCGCTCTTCGCTCCGCTCGGCGGGAACGACACAAGCGATACGCGCCATCCGCAACCCAAACGTCATCCCGGCGCCGCTCGTCGGCCTAGCCGGCGAGCGGGACCAGGCCGGGACCCAGTCCGCCTCTCCACGCCGATTCGTCGGTCTGTGGAGAACGAGGAAAACGGAAGGCCGCGAGGGCAGCCTCGGGCAAATGTTACTGCCGGCGGCCGGCGAATCCGCCTAGCGCAGACGCATGAACGCCACCGCCCGCCGACAGCCCGCCCAAACCGCGGCCAGCGCGGCCTCGTCCGAGGCCCTGCCCTTCCGCGCCGCTCCCCACAACCTCGAAGCCGAGCAGGCGCTGCTCGGCGCCATCCTCGTCAACAACGAGGCCCACGACCGCGTCGCGGGCTTCCTCGAGGCTCAGCACTTCTACGATCCGTTGCATCAGCAGATCTACGAGACGGCCTCCAGGCTGATCGCCTCGGGCAAGCAGGCGACGCCCATCACGCTCAAGACCTTCTTCGAGAAGGCCGAGCCCATCGACGCCGGGCTCACCGTGCCGCAATACCTGGGCCGCCTTGCTGCCAACGCCGCCACCATCATCAACGCGCGCGACTACGGCCACACCATCCGCGACCTCGCCACGCGGCGCACGCTCATCCTGATCGGCGAGGACATCGTCAATGCGGCCTACGACACCCCCGTCGATTTCCCGCCCGGGGAGCAGATCGAGGAGGCCGAGACGCGCCTCTTCTCGCTCGCCGAGACGGACAAGTTCGGCCAGGGATTCCTCGGCTTCAACACCGCCCTCACGCACGCGATCGAGATGGCAGGCAACGCCTACAAGCGCGACGGCCACCTCTCCGGCATCGCCACCCGCTTCACCGGCCTCGACAGCAAGATGGGCGGCCTGCAACCGTCCGACCTGATCATCCTCGCGGGCCGCCCATCGATGGGCAAGACCGCGCTGGCGACCAACATCGCCTTCAACGTCGCGCGCGCGCGCGCCGACTCGTGGGCCGCCCGGCCGGATGTTCCGCCGGATGATCCGAGCCACGACGGAGCGGTGGTCGGCTTCTTCTCGCTCGAGATGTCGTCCGAGCAGCTCGCCACCCGCATCCTGTCCGAGCAGGCCGGCATCCCTTCCGAGAAGATCCGCCGGGGCATGATCAACGAGGACGAGTTCAAGGAGCTCGTCAATGTCAGCCAAAGGATGGCCAGCATACCGCTCTACATCGACCAGACCGGCGGCATCTCCATCCCGCAGCTGGCGGCCCGCGCACGCCGGCTCAAGCGCCAGCAGGGGCTCGGCCTCCTCGTCATCGACTATCTACAGCTGATGACCGGCCTCTCCAAGCGCGGCGATAACCGCGTCCAGGAGGTATCCGAGATCACCACCGGCCTCAAGGCGCTGGCCAAGGAGCTGAACGTGCCCGTCATTGCGCTCTCTCAGCTCTCGCGCGCGGTGGAGCAGCGCGACGACAAGCGCCCCCAGCTGTCCGATCTGCGCGAATCGGGCTCCATCGAGCAGGACGCCGACATTGTCATGTTCGTGTTCAGGGAGGAATATTACCTGGAGCGCCTGAAACCCCAGGAAGGCACGATCGAGTTCCAGGATTGGATGGCCAAGATGCAGGTCGTGAGCGGCAAGGCCGAGGTCATCATCGGCAAGCAGCGGCATGGGCCGATCGGCACGGTTCAGCTGCAGTTCGACGGCAGCGTCACACGCTTCGCCGACCTCGCCCGCGAGCAGTACATGCCGGAGCGGCTCGAGTGACGGCGGGCGCCGCCAGCTCTTTCGACACGGCTCGCCCGCGAGCCCCGGTGCCGCTGTCTGCGCGTGCCGTCCTCACCGTCGACCTGGCCGCACTGCGGGCGAACTGGGCGCGCCTCAACCAGGCTTCCGGCCGCGCCGAATGCGCCGGCGTCATCAAGGCCGACGCCTATGGACTCGGGCTCGCCCCCATCGCCAGGGCGCTGACCAGGGAAGGCTGCAAGACCTTCTTCGTTGCCACCGTCGACGAAGGCCGCGCCGTGCGCGAGGTGCAGCCCGGCGCCACCATCTACGTGCTCGACGGCCTGCTGCCGGGCGCGGAGGCCTACTACGCCGGCTTCGACCTGCGCCCGGTGCTGGCGAGCCTCGCGGAGGTGCGCGACTGGGCCGCCTTCTGCCGGGCGCGCGGCCGGCGTATGGCCGCCGCCATCCACATCGACACTGGCCTCAACCGGCTCGGCATGCCAGAACCCGAACTCGACCAGCTGGCAGCCTCGCCGGATCTGCTGGCTGCTTTCGAGACGACGCTGATCGTGAGCCACCTCGCCTGCGCCGACAACCCCGACGACCCCATGAACGAGCGCCAGCGCCTGCGCTTCGAGGCGCTGCGCGCCAAGCTCCCCCCCGCGCCCGCGAGCCTCGCCAACTCCGGCGGGGTGTTCCTCGGGCCGCGCTATCACTTCGATCTCGTGCGCCCGGGCATCGCCCTCTACGGCGGGCGCGCCCACGAGGGCAAGCCCAACCCGATGCAGACGGTCGTGAGGCTGGCCGCCAAGATCCTCCAGGTGCGCGAGCTGCGTCCGGGCGATTCCATCGGCTACGGCGCCACCTACAAGGTCCAGGCGCCGGCGCGCATCGCCACCGTCGCGGTCGGCTACGCCGACGGCTTCCTGCGCGCCTTGAGCGTGGCGACCGGCGAGGCAGGGCCGATCGGCTACATCGGCGACTACCCGGTTCCGATCGTCGGCCGGGTATCGATGGACTTCATCACCGCCGACGTGACGGGCGTGCCAGCGGAGCTGGCGCGGCGCGGGGCGTGGGTGGAGGTGATGGGGCAACGCGTGACGGTCGATGACCTCACTGACCGCGCCGGCACGATCGGCTACGAGCTGCTCTCGCGCCTCGGCCAGCGGGTCTATCGCGTCTACGAAGGCGGTGGGGGCTGAGCCGCCATGGCCAAACCCGCCAAGATCCAGTTCGTCTGCCAGAACTGCGGGGCCGTCGCCGCACGCTGGGCCGGCAAGTGCGCCGCCTGCGGCGAATGGAACACGATGATCGAGGAGGCCGACGTGGCGGCAACGCCGGGGTCGGGCCTCGCGCGCGCCTCCAGGGGCCGCGTCGTCGAGCTCGAGACGCTGGCCAAGGGCACGGACAGCGTCGTGCGCATCCCGACGGGCCTCGCCGAGCTCGACCGCGTGACGGGAGGCGGCATAGTGCCGGGCTCTGCGCTGCTGATCGGCGGCGAGCCCGGCATCGGCAAATCCACGCTCCTTCTGCAGCTGGGCGCCGCGTTCGCGGCCGCCGGCCGCCGTGCGGTCTACTTCTCGGGCGAGGAGGCCGCAGCCCAGGTGCGGCTGAGGGCGGAGCGTCTCGGCCTGTCGCAGGCCCCACTGGCGCTCGCCTGCGAGACCAACGTGGCCAACATCCTGGCCACCCTCGCCGAGGGCGAGCGTCCCGACCTCGTGATCGTCGATTCGATCCAGACGCTCTGGGCGGATGGCCTCGAGGCGGCACCGGGCACCGTGAGCCAGGTGCGCGCCGCCACCCAGTCGCTCATCCGCTATGCCAAGGCCCAGGGCGCCGCTCTCGTTCTCGTCGGTCATGTCACCAAGGACGGGCAGATCGCCGGCCCGAAGGTCATCGAGCACATGGTCGACACGGTGCTCTACTTCGAAGGCGACCGCGGCCACGTCTTCCGTATCCTGCGCGCCGCCAAGAACCGCTTCGGCGCCACCGACGAGATCGGCGTGTTCGAGATGGCGCCGGAAGGCCTGCGCGAGGTCGCCAATCCGTCCGCCCTGTTCCTCGGCGACCGCGCCGCCTCCACGCCGGGATCGGCGGTGTTCGCCGGTGTGGAGGGCACGCGTCCGATCCTGGTGGAGATCCAGGCCCTCGTGGTGCCCTCGGGCCTCGGCACGCCGCGGCGCTCGGTGGTGGGTTGGGACGCGAACCGCCTCAGCATGCTGCTCGCCGTCGTCGACGCGCGCTGCGGCATCAGCTTCGCCCAGCACGATGTCTACCTCAATGTCGCGGGCGGCCTGCGAATAGCGGAGCCGGCCGCCGACCTCGCGGCCGCCGCTGCCCTGCTGTCGTCAATTTCCAATGTTGCGTTGCCGCCCGAGCGGGTCTACTTCGGGGAAATCAGCCTGTCGGGGGCAGTCAGGCCGGCCGGACACATGCTCGCCCGCCTCAAGGAGGCGTGGAAATTGGGTTTCAGCCAAGCCTTCCTTCCGGCCGCCGGCGAACTCGATGCAGGCGGGCTCAAGCTCGCGCTCACGCGCGTGGCCCACGTGAAGGGCCTGGCCGAGGCGCTGGGGTTGTGAAGGGGTTGCGAAGCAATCGAAGGACAATGCCATGATCGGCGGCCTCTCCTACCTCGATGCGGCCCTCATTGCCATCGTCGCCATCTCCGGCCTGGTAGCCATGTACCGAGGCCTCACCCGCGAGGTGCTGTCGATCCTGTCGTGGCTGGCCGCTGCGGGGGCCTGCGTCTACTTCGTCTTCAAGTTCCGCCCCGAAGCCCAGCAGATCGCAGACCAGTTCCACACGCCCCTGCTGGTCGCCCAGGTCGCCGTGGGCGGCGTGATCTTCCTGGTCGTGTTGATCATCGTTCACCTCATCACGTCGCGCATTTCCGATACAGTGCTCGACAGCCGCGTAGGGCCCATCGACCGGATCCTCGGCTTGGCCTTCGGGATCGCCCGCGGTTTCGTGCTGGTCGTCATCCCCTTCATGTTCTACGAGGCCTTCGTCGACAAGCCCGAGCAGCAATACCCCTGGGTCCGCAACGCGGTGTCGCGGCCCTACATCAAGTCGACCGGCGATTCGCTGCGAATCATCCTGCAGCGCTTCGTGCCGCCCTCCCTGACGGCGCCCGAGCAGCAACAAGGCCAGCTTTTGCACCATGATTACAACTCGCTCGCCGGTCCGGGTGGCAAGCAGGCGTAACTTGGCCTATATGCTGGTGGTCCGCGCCACGGACGCCTGAGCACGGGAGGCGGTGCGGGGCAGTGCTGCGGCTCGACCCGGGGCAAGAGGCCACCATGGACATTGCGCTCGACGAGGGTAAGGCGTCGCCTGACACCCGGCCCTGGGATTGGCGGGGCGCCGACACCCTGCGCGAGGAGTGCGGCGTGTTCGGCGTCTTCGGCCACGAGGACGCGGGCGCCCTCACTGCCCTGGGCCTCCACGCCCTGCAGCACCGAGGCCAGGAGGCTGCCGGCATCGTCACCTACGACGGCGCGCACTTCCATCCCGAGCGCCGGCTGGGCCTGGTCGGCGACAACTTCAACAAGGCCGACGTCATCGGCCGGCTGAAGGGCCACATCGCCCTGGGCCACGTCCGCTACTCCACGACGGGCGATACCATCCTGCGCAACGTGCAGCCGCTGTTCGCCGACCTCGAGACGGGCGGCTTCGCCCTCGCCCACAACGGCAACCTGACCAACGCCCTGACGCTGAGGCGCGAGCTCATCTCGACGGGCGCCATCTGCCAGTCGACCTCCGACAGCGAGGTCATCCTCCATCTCATGGCCCGATCGCAGCGCCGGCGCATCGTCGAGCGCTTCGTCGAGGCGCTGCGCCAGGTGGAGGGCGCCTACGCGCTCGCATGCCTCACCAACGACATGCTGATCGGCGCCCGCGATCCTATCGGCATCCGTCCGCTGGTGCTGGGCCGGCTCGGCTCGGCATACGTGCTGGCGTCGGAGACCTGCGCGCTCGACATCGTCGGCGCC